>ENA-UOOK01003409-UOOK01003409.1-fermentation-metagenome-genome-assembly--contig:-NODE-3409-length-18112-cov-10.348231_pt1 | contig 18112 bp, 20 predicted proteins | sample MGYA00245777_ERZ724023 | MGnify/ENA primary metagenome ERZ724023 (study PRJEB28704, sample SAMN03018312) | fermentation metagenome | biome: anthropogenic terrestrial biome; feature: soil...
TCCCTAAAGATAGACCACTAAGGGAATTGAAAGATGTAGGATTTTTGTCTGGAATAAGCTATAGAATTATTCATCTCCGAAACCGTGAATGTGTATTTTTATCATTTTTCGATTTTACACAATTTAAAGTACTGTGAATCAATGTCATTTAGTTAAGCAAAATATAATATAAATTATATAGGAAAAATCAGCTTGAAGATGATAAATGGAGGAAGAAGCAATGATTGTTATAGATTAATTGTCATAAACTGGGGAAAGCACATAAATCAGGACATAACTAATAGACAGATTGCATATCTGTCAAAAAAAGATATAATATTAGTTAGCTTAGCTTGATAAATTAAGAGACTCTATAAGCAAAGCTTGTTGGAAGCTGGAACCTATGCTGGCGTGCATAGTTCCTTCCAGGTCTGATGGGCAGCAAGTAACTGCCTATCAGACCTTCCACATCAGGTGGAGGTTCTGCCTTTTGAAGTCTAATAAAGTCGTGGCATATTTTTATTGCCATTGCAAAATTTATCTGATATATGTATTTTGTATCTTTTTGCTCGATTACGACATGAGTTGTAATAATGGCACAAAAATTAAACAATATCAGGCGAGCCCAGATCTCCTGCTCAATATATTCGACCTTTTTCGAATGAAAATTGACTGCTCCTATGTTGTGTTTAAGATCCCTAAACGAAATTTCGATAGACCATCTTAGGTTGTACAGATATTTAATTTCATCAGGTGGAAATTCATCAGCTGGAAGATTTGTGATGATATTTTCATAAACACCTTCTGCGACTTCAAACCTGATGATTCTAAGGTGCATTCGATATTCATCTGTAGATTTAAGCTCAATATAATCAAATGTGACTTCAGAACTGATACATCTGTATTGTTCAGTTAGTTCAGGATGCTTGCGATTCTTTTTTGAGTGAGTGCGGGTCAAAATGATATCAACATTCGTATCAAGATGATTCGGAAGTTCTTTTAGACTCAGAAGACGTTTTACATTGATATCTTTGGCTCTAACAAGAAAGAATATTCCCTTTTCCATTGCATGAGCGAAAAAGTTATAAGAAGAAAAACCCCTGTCAGCAATGAGAATAGTATTAGGGTTATAAGAATATCTGTCAGTGAGTTCACAAATAGCTCTAAATTCATTCTTTTTGCGTCCTGGTTGGATGACACAATCCAAGTATCTTCTATTAAGGATATCATACGCAGAAATTGTATGAATCATGTTAAAGCCCTTTGTAGATTTTCCACTTGGTGGATGAAAGGTATCTGGGTCATCTGGATTTCGAGCAATATTAAATTCAGAGCCATCAATTGCTGTAAGTTGGTATTTTCCCTTGTATTTCTCAAAGGAAAAATGTGAGTTAAATTCAAACAATAGGTGTGCAAAGGCATCTGGAAGCAGCTTTTTTCTCTGTTGGTAGAAAGCTGAGTTGGAAAGAACATTAATGTCATAGTCAAAATATTTGAGAAGTTCGTGTTCAGTTGTGCCGCTTCCCATGGATATAAGGAAACGCATAAGATTTTCAAAGTCAAGTTTGCGTTTTCTTGAAAAATCGGCATCCGGATTTTTTGCAAATTGTTCCGGACATTCTGACATCTTAGAAATGTCAGACCAAAGAAAAGATTTTACCTGTTCCGGGTAATTCATGTTGTGGCCTCCTAAAAAATATTTCATTTAATAGGCTCCGCCACAAATTTTCAGGAGTTTGTCAAGCTTTTTTTTGAAAATATTTATTAAGTTTCTGAAACATTTATGTTACTATACAAAAAAATGAGAAATCAAGAATTGAAAATCTCACTTTAAATTATAATAAAACCTTAACTAAATGACATTGACTGTGAATAGTAACTAAAAGTTACAAGTTATTCTTACAAATTTCAGAAATATATTATATGCATAAATATAATTTCTTATGACAAAATACTTATGTAGAAAACAAAAAAATAAAATTGGAGGGAATATCTTTGGCTTTAAAAAACACACTAAATCTTAAAAATGTAACACAACAAGAATTAAATCTTGTTAAAGAAATAGCTGGTGATCATTTGACTATGAGCAGTAAATATGAACAATATTCAAATCAAGTTCAAGATCAGCAATTTCAACAAATGCTAAAACAATCCAGTACCGATGCTAAGACAACAGCAACAAATTTAATTAATTCAATTTAGGAGGGGTAATAATGCAAGATAGAGATATTTTTATGGACGTATTAGCTGGAACTAAGCATAGCATAAGTTGTTATACAAATGCTATCGTTGAAACTTCTAATCAGCAATTAAGAAGTACTTGGCAAACATTAAGAGATGAAGCTGAACAATCACAATATCAATTGTATCAAATGGCTGAACAAAAAGGGTATTATATGGCAGCACCACCTGCAAATCAGGCTGATGTTCAGAAGGTAAAATCTTCTTTAAGTTCTGCTGTCAATAATATGCAATCTGGAAATAATACTGGAAATACCAACATGAATAATATGAACATGAATAGTTCAAACAACATGAATATGGGTATGCAAAATAACAATAACAGTAAAATTTTCAGTGAATCAATGCAAAGCAATATGAATCAAGGATTAACCAGCTCATCAAATCAGAGTTTAAGTAGTTCAACTAGTAATACTCAAAATACATCAAATAAATCCTTGAAAAATTCTAAAGATAGACATTAGCTAAAGTAAATTCATGAGAGGGACCATTTAATTCATTTTGAATTAGTGGTCTCTTTTATTGGTACAAATAAATATTGGAAATATAATATATACATTGATATACTTAATTATAATATAACAGTTTAAAATAGTAGAATAGGAGGTTGTTGTGTATGAGAACGGGTATAGATATAGTAAAGATTAGCAGAATAAATTCCATACTAGCTGATAAACGTGATAGCTTCTATAAAAGATTATTTACAGAAAGTGAAGTTGAATATATATCTGGTAAAAATCACGATTCGAAAACTGTATCCGGAATGTTTGCTACAAAAGAAGCAGTAAGTAAATTATTGGGGACTGGTATTGGAAATATAGGCTGGAAAGATATCGAAATATCTCATGATGCTAACAATAAGCCTTATATAATTATCAATGATATATTGAGATATGTTTTATCTAATTTAAATATTGATGCTATAGACATATCAATTTCACATGAAGATGAATATGCCGTTGCAATTGCTGCGGGATTTAAAACAGATGCTAATTTATCAAAACAACCTATATGTATTGATGAAGATATGAAAAAATTATTACCAAAGCGTAAACTTAGAAGTCATAAGGGAAACTATGGAAGGGTAGCTATAATCGCAGGCAGCAGAGGCATGACTGGTGCTCCTTATCTTGTATCTACAGCTGCTTTGAAATCAGGATCAGGACTCGTATATTGTATGGTAACAAAGGACATTGAAGATATTATGTCTATTAAGCTTACAGAGGTGATAGTAGAGGGATTTACTCAAAGTAAAGAATGTTTAGAGCTATTGAACAATATAGATGGGGTAGTTCTCGGCCCGGGCCTTGGGCAAGGGACAAAACAAAAAGAGCTAGTAGCAAATGTGCTTAATAGTTTTCAAGGACCTATAGTACTTGATGCAGATGGAATCAACGCAATAGATAATAGTGAAATATTATCAAATAGAAAAGGATTGACTGTAATAACACCTCATCCTGGTGAGCTGGCGAGATTGCTTAATAAGGATATAAAAGAAATCCAAGATAATAGAATTTACTATTCTAAATATACTGCTGAAAAATATAATGTAATAACCGTACTAAAAGGTTATCAAACCATAGTGGCTTATAAGGACAGTTTATTTAAAAATACAACTGGTAATCCTGGGATGGCTACTGCAGGTAGTGGAGATGTGCTTTCAGGTATGATTATTAGCTTTATATGCCAAGGAATAAAACCATTTCAAGCATGCAAGCTAGGGATATATTGCCATGGACTGGCTGGGGATCTTGCTAGGAACGAATTAGGAGAATATGGGCTCATAGCAGGAGATATTTTAAATCATATACCTAAAGCCTTGAAATTAGTTCAAGATTAAGAGGTGGTTATATTTGAAAAAGCTTCTATTATTCACGATATTCATTTGTTTGTTATTATCATCCTGTAGCTATGACGATGATGGGAGGATTTTACAAAAGCTCGATAAACATTTAGATGAATATTCTGGCTACAGAACTGAATTACAGATGAAGACAATTATGGATAATAAAGAAAGCGAATATAGAATGAAGGAAAGTTACACACTAGGTAATAAATATATGCTTAAGATACTTGAGCCATCTGAGAGTAAGGGAATAGTTATTGAATATGATGGAGATAAAATTCATATAAATAATGCAACTATTAAACAATCGATTACTTTGAGCTCTGTTAAAAATTTTGATCAAGGGTTATTGATTGGAAAGTTTTTCAGTGAAAGAGATAAGATTAAATCTATACATGAAGAAGAAGTTAATGGAGTGAAATATTACGTTTTTTTCAACAAGGTAACAGATAAAAACAAATACAATCATGAGCAGATTATATGGTTGAGAAAGAAGGATTTTGTTCCTTATATGATGCATATTACCGATTCAAATAACAATCCAAGAGTTATTATTAAATATGATGATTTTGCTTTTACAAAAAATTAGATATTAATAATAGAAATTGTTAAATTTTATTTAAGTTGCATTAATAATATTTAAATTATATAATTATTTTATACCATTTTCTCTATTTAGGGGGTGCAAATTTATGGCGGAAGTGGAAGTAGATAAAATGCTTCCAATGATAATCAATACTAAATCTGAACTCATTATCAAAAATTTCATTACTTCGTTAAAGAAGAGATCAGATCGCGATATATACGAAAGACTAAAAAACGGTTATTGTGAAATGAGTCAAATAAATTTAACCCTTGCTGAGATGGGATTGGAACAAGACATGTTCGATTTGAATATGTATGAAGCTAGATTAGGGTGTGAGATATGGTGATAGTTAAAAGAGGTGACATTTTTTACGCTGACCTAAGTCCTGTAATTGGCTCGGAGCAAGGGGGAGTAAGACCAGTACTGGTCTTACAAAATGATGTTGGAAATAAATATAGCCCTACAATTATAATAGCTGCAATAACATCACAGATAAATAAAGCTAGACTTCCAACTCATATTGAGATAAACGCTCCTGACTTTGGACTGCCAAAGGATTCAGTAGTTTTATTGGAACAAATAAGAACTATAGATAAAAAAAGACTTAGAGAGAAAATTGGTAAATTTAATGAGGATATGATGAGATCCGTAGACGATGCATTGAAGATAAGCCTAGGTCTTAACATACAATAAAATTAACTCCTCAATACATATTAAAAAAATAAGCATTTTTTAATTCTAAAAAAAGAATTGATAAATGCTTATTTTTTTCAACTTTTATAGTATAATGGAAAGCAGGTAAGAATTAAGAACTAAGAGCTAAGAGCTAAGAGGTAAGAACTAAGAGGTAAGAATTAAGAGGTAAGAACTAAGAACTAAGAACTAAGAATTAAGAACTAAGAATTAAGAGTGAATGATTTTGTTATTCTGAGGCTGACAGTATAATTATTGCTATCGAAGAAATCCCTAGTAATTAATTGTGAACTGTGAATTGTGAACTGTGAACTGTGAATTGTGAACTGTGAATTATCAGAGGAGGTTTATACATATGAAAATTAAGAAGTCATATTTAGCCATAGGTGCGGCTGTATTATTGCTTGGGTCATCAGTTGTATTCTCAGAACCTGGTGATGAAAATGACCCTTTGGTGACACTAAGCTATGTTAATAGGAGTATAGAACAGGTTAAATCATATATCGATACCAAATTAGGTTCCGCAGGTGGAAACACAGACGGCGTCGACAATTCCTTAGAAGTAGTTAATGTCTCAAGGGGACAATTTCTGATTGCTGATGCCGGTACAGAAATTATACTTAGAAGTGGTAATGCAACAGCTGTAATAAGCGATTTAGGTGGTCTATCTGATGTCACAGCAGGAGTAGATATAGGAAAGGATGTTTCTATACCTTCCAACCATCTCCTTATAATACCACGAGATGATGGGAGAGGGGTACATTGTAGTACTGATTCCATTTTTCTAGTCCGAGGAGGGTATCAGATTAAGTAGTAATTGATGTTTATTAGGAAATAATAGAAGTGTTCAGAAAGGATAGCTTCTTAGGGGGTTTAAAGAATGAAGGTGCTTCACTTAATAAGCGGGGGTGATACTGGAGGTGCAAAAACCCATATTATCTCTCTATTAAAAGGATTAAATAAGCTAATTGACACTAAAATAATATGCTTTATTGAGGATACATTCTATACTGATGCTAAGGCAGAGGGTTTAAATATTGAAGTGTATAAACAAAAAAGCCGATCCGATATGAGTGTTATAACTAGACTTGCAGATGAGATTGCAAAAGAAGATTATCAGGTAATACATTGCCATGGAGCTAGAGCAAACTTTATAGCTATGTTTCTTAGACATAAAATTAAAAAGCCAATGATTACAACTATGCATAGTGATTACAAGCTTGATTTTAAGGATAATTTCTACAAGAGAATTATTTATACCACATTGAATACAGTAGCGTTAAAGAAGTTCAAATATTTTATAGCAATTTCTGATACTTTCAAAGAAATGCTGGTAGAAAGAGGCTTTAATAGTGATAGCATATTTGTAGCATATAATGGAATTGATTTTGATAGTGATTTAGATTATGCGTCAAAGAATAGTTTTTTATCTAGATATAATATAGAAGCAGCGGATAAAAAAATAGTTGGAATCATGGCAAGACTTGACTTAGTTAAAGACCATGAAACATTTATAAAAGCTGCAGATAAAATACTAAAGGATAGAAAAGATATAAAATTTCTAATTGCAGGCGAAGGAAATTTAGACAGTAGGTTAAAGGATATGGTTTCTGAACTTGGAATAGAAGATAATGTGCATTTTTTAGGTTTTGTTAAGGATATGAATTCATTTTTCAATGCCATTGATATAAATGTATTGTGCTCTGTAAGTGAAAGCTTCCCTTATGTAATCTTAGAAGGCGCTAGAATGTCTAAGCCTATAATCTCAACTAATGTAGGCGGCATAGCAAATTTGGTAAGAGATGGATACAATGGATATCTATTTGATGTAGGGGAATATGATGCTTTGGCAAAGAGAATCATAACTTTAGTAGATAATAAAGAGCTGTTGGAGAAAATGGGCAAGGAACTTTACAACAATGCAAAGGAAAACTTCTCCTACGATTCAATGGCAAAAACACATTTGGAGATATATAAAAAGATAGTTAAGAGTGAAGAACTAAGAACTAAGAGTTAAGATGACCTGCGGTCATGTGTCATTCCGAACGTAGTGAAGAATATCAGGTTTAGACCCTAGATCCTTCATAGGAAATGCTTATGCTGCTATCTCAGGATGACATAAGCGTTATTCGGGGCAAGTCGAGGAATCTAAGCCATCTGACATCCTAAGCGAGTCAAGGATTTTAATCATCCTGTCATCCTGAGCGCAGCGAAGGATCTCGGGTTTTAGACCCAAAAGAATGACCATAATAATTCTGAATTGTGAATTGGAATTTGTGAACTGTGAATTGAAATTGTAAATTTTAAAGAAGGAGTAATATTATGGGACATGTTAAATCAATACTTATGTCTGGATATTATGGCTTTGATAATAGTGGAGATGATGCTATTTTAAAAGCCATTGTAAAGGATCTTAAAGAACTAGATAAGAATTTGAATATAACTGTGCTATCCAATAATCCTGCTAAAACTGAAAGCATGTATCCTGTAAAAGCTGTAAATAGATTTAAGTCAAAAGAGGTTTTAAGTGCAGTTAAAGAAGCTTCATTACTTATAAGTGGAGGCGGAAGTTTACTACAGGATATAACCAGTACAAGGTCATTATTGTACTATTTAGCCGTCATGACCTTAGCAAAAATATTCAAGAAGCCTGTTATGGTCTATGCCAATGGTATAGGACCTATAAATAAGAAATACAATAGAATTCTTACAAGACTAATCTTAAACAAAGTAGATTTAATAACACTAAGAGATGAGAATTCCAAAGAATTCTTAGAAGATATGAGGGTAAATAATAAAAATATATCCGTTACAGCAGACCCTGTATTTACTTTGGAACCAGCTCCTAAGGAAATTGTAGATCAGATATTTATCAAAGAGGGAATCCCAAGGAATAAACACCTAATCGGTATTTCTGTAAGGGAATGGAAAAGAGCGGATGATTTGGATAAGATTATTGCATGTACAATTGAAGATATAAGAAATAAATACAATGCTAATGTCGTATTGATACCTATGCATTATCCCGAAGATTTAGCCATAAGTAAGAGAATATCAAGGCTTGTAAAGGAAGAAAATTGTTTTGTTCTTGAAAATAAATATTCTGTAGAGGAGATTATGGGAATTATTAAGGAATTAGATATAATAGTTGCTATGAGGCTCCATGCTTTAATATACGCTGCAACCCAATCGATACCAATGGTGGGGTTGGTATATGACCCAAAGGTAGAAGGAATATTAGAAAGTATAGGCATGAAATATATGAACAATGTTGAATCATTGAAGTCTGAAGAATTAATATTCAATATTGATAAGGTTTGGGAAGATAAAGAACAAATAAAAAAGGACTTAGAAAGCCAAACCATCAAGTTAAAAAATAAGGCATTAGAAAACATAAGGCTGGCCTATGAAAAAATAAGGTAGGTGAAAAGATGGAAATAGTAAAGATATTTGGGGTAAATATACATAATATAAGTTTTGAGGAAACTATTGAACTGATAAAGGAATATTTAGAGGGTAATACACTAAAAACAATATATACTCCAAATACTGAAATAGTAATGACTGCTAAAGAGGATAATGATTTAAAAGACTTGCTAAACGATGGGGATTTAATAATTCCTGATGGAATTGGTCTTATTTATGGTTCTAAAATTAGACATAAACCCTTAAAGGAAAGGGTAACTGGGTATGACATTTCAATAAAAATGTTAGAAATCGCAAATGAGAATAACTATAGTATATATCTCTTGGGGGGCAAAGATGGAGTTGCAGAAGATGCTGTCCGCAGAATACAAAGTGATTATCCAAATGTACGAATAGCAGGCTTTCACCATGGTTATTTTAAGGGCAGTCACTTAGGTCTATCTAATGAGCCTGATGAGGAAGAGATAATAGAATGTATAAACAAATCTGCTCCCGATATTATCTTTGTAGGATTAGGTTTTCCAAAACAAGAACTTTGGATAGATGCAAATAAAAACAAACTAAAAGGAAAAGTTATTATAGGTAATGGCGGAGTGATGGATATTCTGGCAGGCAATTCAAAAAGGGCACCAGAAATATTTATTAAATTGGGATTGGAGTGGTTTTATAGACTAATAAAAGACCCTTCCAGAATAAAAAGGCAAATGGCATTGCCTAAATTTATGATTCAAGTTATATTAAATAAGAATGCTATATGTTAGTTAAAGTTTTGAGGAGGTAATTTTTATGAATATTGATCAGTTAACAATTGACACCATAAGAGTATTGAGTGCTGAGGCAGTAGAAAGGGCAAAATCAGGACACCCGGGACTACCTTTAGGCGCAGCACCAATGGCATATACACTTTGGTCAAAGATAATGAAACATAATCCCAAAGATCCAGAATGGATAAATAGGGACAGATTTATATTGTCTGCAGGCCATGGTTCTGCCTTATTATATTCTTTATTACATTTATTTGAATATGGTCTCACTATTGAAGATTTAAAGAATTTTAGACAATTAAACAGCAAGACCCCGGGGCATCCAGAATATGGGCATACCACAGGAGTAGAGGCTACAACAGGACCATTGGGTCAAGGAATATCAACAGCTGTCGGAATGGCAATGGCAGAAGCTCATCTTGCAGCAAAGTTTAATAAGGATGATTTCAACATTATAGATCATTATACCTATGTATTGTCCGGTGATGGTTGCTTAATGGAGGGCATCAGCAATGAGGCTGCTTCACTTGCAGGTACATTAAAGCTTGGGAAATTAATAGTATTATATGACTCTAATTCAATATCAATAGAAGGTTCAACTGACCTAGCCTTTACCGAAAATGTCAGAAAGAGATTTGAAGCATTAGGTTGGGAAACATTGTATGTAGAAGATGGAAATGATATAGAAAAGATTGAAGAAGCAATAAAATTAGCGAAGGAAAACAAAGCTCAGCCTTCATTAATAGAAATAAGAACTGAAATAGGATATGGTACAGCTAAACAGGGGAAGGCATCTGCCCATGGAGAACCATTAGGTGCTGATAATATTGTCGCTTTGAAAAAATTGCTTAAATGGGCTGGAGAAGACGAATTTTATGTACCTGAGGAAGTAAGAGAATATATGAATTCTATTGTTAAATCAGGTGTGGCAGAGGAAAAATCATGGGAAGAAAACTTCAATGCATATAAAGAGAAATACCCTAAGCTAGCTAAGGAATTAGAAAGCTGGCTAAAACTTGAGCTACCTATGGATTATCTTGATTCAGACGAATTTTGGTCATTTGAAAAACCAATGTCTACAAGAGAAGCATCAGGTGTATTAATAAACAGAATTGCAGATAAGGTTCCGAATTTTATTGGAGGTTCTGCCGACTTGGCTCCATCCAATAAAACCAATATGAAGAATAGAGAAACATTCTCACCTGAAAATTATGCTGGCTCAAATATACACTTTGGTGTTAGAGAGCATGGTATGGCTGCTGCACTTAACGGTATGGCATTGCATGGAGGTTTGAGACCATATGGTGGTACCTTCTTCATATTTTCTGACTATATGAAGCCATCTATGAGATTAGCATCATTGATGAATCTACCTGTAACCTATGTATTAACACATGATAGTATAGGTGTTGGAGAAGACGGACCTACTCATCAGCCAATAGAACAGCTTGCAGTATTTAGAGCACAACCTAATTTTATTATCTATAGACCAGCAGACAATATAGAGACAGCGGCTGGCTGGTATTTAGCTTTAAATAGAAAAGATACGCCTGTAGGCTTAATTTTATCAAGACAGGGATTACCTAATATAGAAGGTACAAGTAAAGATGCCCTAAAAGGTGGATATATAGTTAAGAATGAAAAAGATAAATTAGATTTAATACTAATAGGAACTGGTTCTGAATTACAATTAGCATATGAAGCAGCCCAAATACTTGAAGAAAAGGATATTGGAGTTAGAGTTGTAAGTATGCCTTCAATGGAATTATTTGAAGAGCAGAGTGAAGAATATAAAAACAGCATATTGCCTAAGAACATAACAAAGAGAGTAGCTGTAGAAGCTGCAATCTCCTTTGGATGGCATAAATATGTAGGTTTAGAAGGTAAGGTAATTTCAATTGATTCCTTCGGAGCAAGTGCACCGGCAAAACAATTATTTGAAAAATTTAATATAACAGTAGATAATGTAGTAAATACTGCATTAGAATTATTTTAGAGAGACTTAAAAGTACAACATAAGCCATTTCTACTGGAGCTTGGAATGACAAAAAACAGCTTAGCATATATTCCTTTGGACATGAATAAAATTAAACAAAGCATGATAGGGGGGATATATGTGAAGAAATATTTGATATTTGGGGCTGCACTTATAATTATACTAGGGGCTCTTATAGTTCCAAAGATACTAAAGAGTAACGATGGAAACGTCGGCTTCAAGGCAGTAGAGATGGAAGATTTACCTACAGAAATCCAGGAAGCTTTGCCAAAATACATTATGGAAGAAAGGGCATTGACATGTAAATTTCAGGATGATATCTATGTTATAGTTACAAGAGGAGAGAAAAAATCCAAGGGATATTTCGTAGACATTGATTCTATACAGATGGAATCATATGGAGAAGATAAATATGACTTAGTTGTAAATGCTAAATTCATCGATCCTAATCCAAATGAAATTGTATCCCAGGAATATGATTATCCAATAATTATAGTAAAGACAAATCTTAAGACAATGCCAGAGGCAGTACATCTTGATGTTGAGTATGTAGAATAAAGGAAGCCAGATTATAGGCTTCTTTTTTAGTGTTTTAAATCTTTCCCATAAATGTTATAATACACAATATAGTTAGGTGGTGGTATAATGAAAAAAGTCTTACACCTGTTAAATTATTTGGGAAATGGTGGAACGGAGACCTATATATATTCCTTAGCTAAGAAATTGCACAATAAAACTTGCAAGTTTTATTTAGCTTATTCAGAGGATGGTATCGGTAGAAAGATGTTTGAAGACATGGATATTGAGTTAATACATCTTGATATGAAAGGGCCTTTTGATATAAATGCTGCTAAGAAGCTTAAAAGAATCTGTAAGGAGCTTTCTATAGATGTAGTACATACACATTTTTTACGTGAAAATTATATTTCTATTATTAGTAAATTATTGGGGAATAGGCCTAAGCTTATAAATACTAGACATATGCTATTAGAAAACTCAAAAGGGGTAATACTTACAAATAAATTATTAACTCGATTTGATGATGCAATAATAGCCGTTAGCTCCAGTGTGAAAAATCAATTATTAGAAGAAGGAATACCTGAAAAAAGAATAGAGCTTGTATATAATGGAATAGATATTTCTGAATGGGAAAGTCCTTTTGAGCTAACATTTAGAAAAGAATACAATATGCCTGAAGATATGTTAATAATAACTTCTGTATCTCGATTTACTGAGGAAAAGGGACATGAGTTTTTATTGGACTCTATTGACTTATTTAAGACGTATACAGAAAACAATAAAATAGGTGAAAAGAAGTTTAAATTTGTACTTGTAGGTGATGGAGTTCTATTGGAGTCCATGAGAAAAAAGTCTTATGAGTTGGGAATTAATGATGATGTTATCTTCACTGGTTTTAGAAGGGATATCAAAAATATATTGAAGTCATCAGATATATTTGTTTCGCACTCTAAAAGTGAAGCATTTGGAATATCTATTTTAGAGGCAATAGCGGCAAAGTTGCCTGTCATAACAACGGATAGTGGTGGAACAATTGAGATTATAAACCATACATATGATGATGGAATACTAATTGATTATGGAGATAAAGAAGCTTTAGCTAGAAGTATTATTAATTTAATAAATGAAGAAGAATTGAGAAATAGCTATAGCTCTAAAGCTTTAGAGCTTGTAAAACAAAAATTTGACCTTGATAAAATAGCTCAAAGCACGTATAATCTTTATTTGGATTAGTTTAGAGTCAAAGCAAAGGAAGGGATAAAATGATAGATAAGAATGGCAAGCTTTTTGGCAAGATAAGTATAGTTGATATTTTAATAATATTTGCAGTAATTATAGCAGGATTGTTTCTTGTTAATAGACTTGGACTCTTTTCACAAAAAGGGGCAGTTACAAATACTGGAGATAAACTTAGTGTTACATTCTATCAAGAAGAGGTCAATAGCTTTACAGCAAACAATGTAAAGATAGATGATCCTACTACTGAAACATTGCTAAACATGAGCTTTGGTAAAGTAGTTGATGTAGAGGTAGGGCCATCAGTTTCCTGGGGAGAGGACGCGAAAGGAAACCAGGTTAAATCTACAAAGGAAGGTTGGTCCTCAATTTATATAACTATGGAGACAAATGGAAAATTAGGGCCTAATGGAATTACCATTGGGGGTTCTAAGTATTATATAGGACAGTTCGTTACCTTGAGAGTCGGAGATTCTATATTTTATGGTAGAATATCCAATGCAGAAAAGCTTTAGGAGGAAGAATATGTTTAAGAAAAAAATAACTTGGATAGATATAACAATAATTCTTGTAGTTCTTGTTAGTATTTTAGGAATGGGGAGCAAGTTTTCAACTGCAAAGGTAGCAGCTCCAATGGATAATTCCTCACAGGAAATCTATATTTCTTTTTATATTGAAGAAACTCCGGACTATGTAATTGATGGCATCTCAATAGGATCACCTGTTACCGAATCAGTACAAAATGCAAATTTTGGAGAAGTAGTTGAGATAACACCTGGTTCATCTGTTTATTGGGAACCAGATGATGCTGGACAGCTTGTAGGCTCAAGTAGAGAAGGTTATTCCTCACTATATTTAACTATGAAAGCTAAGGGAGTTATAAGTGGTAGTGGTATATCAATAGACAAATCGGTATATTATGTAGGTCAGACCGTAACAATATATGCAGGAAATTCTGTTCTTAAGGATGGCAGGATATCAGAAGCAGTACCAGTTAAGTAGCAAAGGATGATTATGATGAAAAAAACTTTGGAAGCAGTATTTAATAATAGCAGGATTATTTCATCCTTTAAAGGTCCTGATCATTTAAATGAACTCTGGACAAAGAGCTTCATATATAGAATTTTAGATGCTTTTATAAATACACCTATCAATTGGTTGAGCAAGGGGTATTTTAAATATGAAAGTACCTTTAAGAGCAGCTTTCTTATGAAATTATTAAAATTGATAACTAATAATTTAAATATAATATTAGGACTTTTCCTAATCGTTAATATTATTATTCCTGACCATAAATGGTACAATGCCTATGGAGTGATTCTTTCATTAATGCTTTTTGTATTATTTATATTTAAAGTTATAATGTCTAATGGGGATAAAGTTGATTTAAAAGATATTGATTTTTCTTTAATTATATTTTTTATAAGTATATTTATAGCAGCAGTAACGTCCTTATTTCCCAGAGATAGTATAAATTATTTAGCATATTACTTTATAACATTTTTAACGATTATTGTAATTGTTAGCAGCATAAACTCATATGATGATTTGTATAAGATGATAAAGCTTTTATTGATTGGAGTTTTTTTAACCGCATTATATGGCGCTTATCAGTGGTTGGTTGTAGGGATTCAGGTAAATCCTTCTCTAACCGATTTAACAATAAATCAGGGAATGGGTGGAAGAGTCTATTCTACCATGGGAAACCCAAATGTATATGGAGAACTATTGGTACTTACAATACCATTTTTTGGGACTATAATTTTTAATGAGAAATCATTAATCAAGAAAGCCTTCTGGCTAATATTGTTAATGCCTATAATGGTAATATTGCTTAAAACAGGCTCTAGATCAGCCTGGGTTGCATTTGCTGTGGCAATGTTTATATTTGTGTTTTTTTGGAACAGGAAACTCGTACCTTTTCTTATACTTTTAGGTGTATTAGCTATACCATTTTTACCTAATGCAATATTTAAGAGGATAATGACAATTTTTAATTCAAATGATACATCGCTTAAATATAGACAAATGATTCTTGGACCGGCTTTTGCTATGTTAAAAGATTATTGGCTTACAGGAGTAGGATTGGGTAATCGTGTATTTGCAACTATTTATCAGAGATATAAATCTTTTGGGCTTACTACTGTAGCTCATACACACAACCTATATGTACAACTATGGTTGGAAGCAGGTATAGCAGCTGTAGCTTCATTAATTGTTTTGGTATTTAGATTATTAAGAGAGGCATTTAGAGCAGTAAGAGAAAAGAAAAACCCGAAGATAAACAATATATTGATTGCTTCACTATCAGGGGTTTTAGGACTTTGTGTAATGGGCATGGCAGATCATATCTGGTTCTATAATCGTATTTTATTTATGTTTTGGATAAATATTGCAATTGTATTAGCATCTCTTAAATTAATAAGAAATCAAAATTAATGGAAGTCAACTAGACTTCCTGTATTGTTTTATAATGAAAGGATTTGAAGTAATTGGAAAATGAAATAGAAGGTAATTATTTATTCTCTAAGAAGAAATTGTTGGCACTTATTGTACCATTGATAATAGAACAGTTCTTAGCAGTAGCAGTTGGAATGTCGGATTCGATAATGGTTGCCAGTGTAGGTGAGAGTGCTGTATCTGCAGTTTCTCTTGTTGATTCAATAAGTATTTTACTTATCAATGTATTTACAGCATTGGCTACAGGTGGTGCTGTAGTGGCAGGTCAATATATAGGAGAGCATAACGATGATAATGCCGCAAAGGCAGGGGAACAATTGATTGTATTCGTTACATTGATTTCAATTGTCATTATGGTCTTAATGTATGCAGGAAGAGGATTTATTTTAAATAAGGTATTTGGATCTATAGATAAAGATGTTGCAGATTATGCCAATACTTATATGTCAATAGTTTTTGCTAGTATACCGTTTATTGCAATTTATAATTGTGGTGCTGCATTGTTTAGAGCTATGGGGAACTCTAAGGTTACAATGAAGACCTCTTTGATTATGAATGCAATCAATGTCACAGGTAATGCTTTGTTAATATATGGCTTCCGTATGGGTGTTGAAGGAGTTGCTATTCCAACTCTTATCTCTAGAGCTGTTGCAGCTTTAATAATATTGGTATTGTTAAGAGATCAAACACTTATAATTCACGTTAAAGACTATTTTAAATACAAATTTGATGGGAATATGGTTGGCAATATTTTAAAAATAGGTATTCCAAATGGAGTAGAAAATAGTATGTTTCAGCTTGGAAAGGTTGTTTTGCTAAGTGTAGTTTCTCAATTTGGGACATCATCAATAACCGCAAATGCAGTAGGCAATTCTGTTACATCTTTCCAAAATCTACCTGGTATAGCTATAGGATTGGGACTGGTAACAGTTGTCAGTCAATGTGTTGGTAAGGGCGATTATAAACAAGCAAGATATTATACAAAATTGCTTCATAAATATGCTTATGCTTCACTAATATTTATAAATGCAATTATTTTTATGGTGCTTCCATTAATAATTAGGGCATATCATCTGTCACCGGAAACTGCTGCAATGACAAGACAAGTTGTGTTCTTTTATGGTATAAATGCATGTATATCATGGCCATTGTCATTTACACTACCTAATACTCTTAGAGCTTCAAGCGATGTGAAATATGCAATGGTGATAGGTGTAGGTTCTATGTGGATAGTACGAATTGGCTTTGGAATATTCTTTGCCAAATATATGAACTTTGGAATGATTGGTATTTGGATAGCTATGATATGTGATTGGTATGTAAGAGCAGCCTTCTTTATACATCGTTATAGAGGAGGTAAATGGGAGAATGCCAGAAAGGTATTCACATCTACAAGATAGAGATACAAGACATTTTTATGACTCCTTTTGGAGTCTAAGTTTATCGAAAAGTCATTTCGAACGAAGTGGAATGGAGAAATTCGATAAACTTTAGACTCCTATGGGGTCTTTTTTATTGGAATTGTGACTTGCTAAAGATTTGACCTTAGTCATGGGATAATGGTATTATTATGATAATAATTGAGCTAGTAAAAAATCGACAAACTAAAGGTGAAATATATGCATGAGGTTGAAGTTAAGCAAATAAGTTTATTTGATTAGGAGGTCATAATGAGTAAAAAGTCGGGTTTTAAAATTGATAAAGAAAAAAGAGAAGATATGATTCATTCAATAAAAGGATTTTTTCTTGATGAAAGAGATGAAGATTTGGGGGAATTGGCATCAAGTTTAATTTTAGATTTTATTATAGATGAGCTTGCACCAGAGTTTTACAATCAAGGGGTCGAGGATTCGTATACATATATGAATGATAAACTTGAGGATTTATTAGGGATAAAAAAATATAGGAAATAGGTGTGAGGTTGAATATGTCTGATAAAAACAATAATAATAAACGAAATAATCAAAATAAATATCTGGGTTCTGGAATTGGAATTGGATTAGCATTTGGTACAGCTTTTGGAGTGTTATTTAATAATATAGCTATTGGAGCTGGATTAGGTATGCTTCTTGGAATAGTAGTAGGTGCAATAATGGATACAAATACAAAGGATGTAAAAATAAATGTGGTTAAAATTGTTTTAGTGTGTATTATAGGTGTGATTCTTATACTATTAGTTCCTAAAATAATTAGTTATTTATAATGATTTAATTCTTATAATAGAAAATCAATACTGTATATTTTTTAAAATTAACGTCATGATTTGGTATGGGAACAGCTAGGTTTAATAATTGTTCAAGCATAAAATATGAAAGTAAAATATAGAGAGGTTTATTATGTGTACAGGTATAAAAATAAATTATGAA
>ENA-UOOK01003411-UOOK01003411.1-fermentation-metagenome-genome-assembly--contig:-NODE-3411-length-18101-cov-3.622631_pt1 | contig 18101 bp, 16 predicted proteins | sample MGYA00245777_ERZ724023 | MGnify/ENA primary metagenome ERZ724023 (study PRJEB28704, sample SAMN03018312) | fermentation metagenome | biome: anthropogenic terrestrial biome; feature: soil; material...
TGCTAATCTTATAAACAATTATGCCGCGCTTGAAGAATTCAAAAGCTATGAACAGCGTTACCAGACTGCTCTTGACCGGTGCTTAAACGTTATTCAACACAACAGCAAAATTTTAAAGCAGGCAGTTGAAGTTTTGGAGGACAGGCAATGAAAAGAAGAAAAGAATTTCTACTGAATGAATCAACAATTAACGTCCTGAAACAGTATCAGGATGAGCGCCATTTGCAGACTATGACAGAAGCACTTTCGGAAATTGTCGATGAGCACAAGCACAGGAATGATATCGATACAACGGAAATTGTAGTCAAAGAAATAGCAAAACAAGTTGCAGAAAAGCTGTCCAATGCCCTGACGCGAATTCGTCTTGGCACGAATAACGCTGACCGAAACAGCGACATCATTTTAATGCTGCTTAATACGCTGCTCAGCTATCAGCCGCTTTCTACGCTTATAACAGAAGAAACACCTCAGTTTACAAAGGCACGGCAGATTGAAAAAGACCGCATAGCGCATTTCAGGCAGAAAAAAATTGACAAAGAAAAGAAAAAAGCAGAGCGCGCTAAAAAGGAAAAGCAGAGGTCCGCACCTGGACCACTGCTTACAGATAATGATGTTATTTTGTAAAAAGGATGTGATGCAATATGCCTGAAGGGAAATCTGCTCCGGGAGTTATTCTGACATCAAAGTACGTCTTTTCAAGCCAAAAGTTTTCCGAGTATATCAATTATATAAACCGTTCGTCCGCAACCCGAAGTAAGGCTTATGGCCTCTATTCTGTATACGCAGATTACATGGGCGACCCTAAAAAGCGCCCGCCTGGATTCAATCCGGCGTCGGAAAAAGCGTCATCACTTTTTACAATTACAAAAGACCAGCTTACTAATAAGGAGAAGCAGGAACTGAAGCATCAGTTTGAAGTTGCGCAGAAAAATGACAGCCCTATGTGGCAGCAGGTAATCAGTTTTACTGATGAATTTTTGGAGAAGTACGGCCTTTATGACCGTGCCTCCGGCAGGCTTGACGAAGGCCGGATACGGTACGTTACCCGGCTTGCAATGCAGGAAGAAATGAAAGATGAAAACATGGACGGCGCAGCCGTATGGAGTGCAGCAATCCATTACAACACGGACAATATTCACGTGCATATTGCAGTCGTGGAACCGTATCCTACCCGGAAACGCAAGGAACTTTTTGTGCCTGGCAAACCTGGCGTTAAAAAGCAGATCAAAGGCAATATGAATCCGAGAACCTTTTCGAAGATGAAATCAAAAATTGTCAATAACATTGTTGACCGAGCGCCTGAGCTGCAGAAAATCAATGACATTATCAGGAATAATATCGTTGCTGAAAAGCGCAGTCATAGCTCTTACCGTGACTTGCGCCTTTATGGTACTTTTATAAAGCTTTATAATCGTATGCCAAGAGATCGGCGGTTGTGGAAATACAATATGAATGCACTGCATGATATGCGGCCTGAAATTGATAGCTTTACGCGACTCTATATGGACATGTACCATAAAGAGGATTTTCTTGAGCTTAAAAAAGAACTCCAAAGTCAGCAGGAATTTCTGAAATCTGTCTACGGTTCCGGAAAACAAAAGCTGTATCAAAACTACGCTAAAACAAAAATGAATGACCTATATACACGCATGGGAAACGCCGTACTGCGCGAGCTAAGGGAATATGACAAGACACTGCATAATGGCAAAAAATCAAAAGGAAAAAATCATTCGGCCAGAAATTCAAGCGGTTTGTATGACCTTAAAAAGGCCTTGAAAAAAGATTATCTTCAGGTGCGGAATCAGGCGGCTTTCCGTACATTGCAGCAGAATATTGAGTATGAACAGGAAAATGAAAATGAACGGTAGGCAAATATGATGAATAAAAAAATTAAAAGGGCTATTATTATCGGAGCCATTTTGGTTCCGGCTTTTTTTATTGCTGTGATAGCAGTCACCGTTTCTACCGTGATATCGGATGCGGCGGCGGGCAGCACTGCCGCTCAAGCTGTTGAAACATCAGAAACTGGATGCGGTACCGGTTCTCTCTCAAACAGTGTGCTTGCATATCAGCCTTTTGTAAGCCAATACTGCCAAAAATACGGCATACCCGGTTATACATATCTTGTCCTCGCTGTTATGCAGCAGGAAAGCGGCGGGACTGGCAGCGATCCAATGCAGTGCAGCGAAAGCCCGCTTAATATGAAATATTCTCATTCTCCGAACAGCATAAAAGACCCATCTTACTCTGTAGAGGTAGGCGTTGAATACCTTGCAAGCTGCATAAGGGCAGCAGGCTGTAAATCACCATCTGATATGCAAGGAATAAGCCTTGCCCTGCAGGGGTATAACTTCGGAGGCGGATATATCGCATGGGCAAAAGCGCGTGGTGGATATTCGACCGAAAACGCAATGCAGTTTTCTTCACTTAAAGCTTCTGAGATGGGCTGGAAGGGTTATGGCGATCCGCAGTATGTCAGCCATGTTCTTCGGTATTATACCGGCGGCGCGGGCAGCGGAACATTTGCACTACCGCTTAAAAAAGGTACATACCGTATCTCCCGCGGCTGGGGCATGGACGGCTCAGAATTTCACAAAGGCATAGATTTTGCAGCTCCGGCTGGGACAAATATTTATGCTGCTGCATCTGGTACAGTCATAGTAGCCTGCTACGGCCAAAGAGGTTCGGGTTATGGCGGATACGGCAATGTAGTTGTGATTCAGCACAATTCTACTTATTCAACGCTTTACGGCCATGCTGAAAAGCTGCTTGTTAAAAGAGGACAAAAAGTAACTGCCGGTCAGGTAATTGCCCTGGTCGGCAGCACAGGAGACAGTACAGGCAATCACTGCCACTTTGAAATTCGTGTCCATGGGAATCAGGTTGATCCAGCAACATATATCAAGCCATAAAAATAAAATAACGTAAAGTCATGTTGACATAAAATAAACTTTGAGTATAATAATAATAGATGGCGCAGTATACGCCATAGAAGAATACGCCTACCGAGCGGCGTGATAAATTGCCGGTTAGACTGAATACGCTTACCGAGCGGCGCGATAAATTGCCGGTTAGACTGAATACGCTTACCGAGCGGCGTGATAAATTGCCGGTTAGAAGAATTAATATCATTGAAAAGCCCTTTGCCGTATTTTTGGCAGAGGGCTTTTCTTGTTAAGGAGATTTTTTAATGACTGAAAATGGCTTTTACAAGATAAAACCGGAGTTCGTCGATTTAATCAATCGTATCGGTGGCAAATATCTTGACAAAAAATCGCGCCCCGTTTTCTGCTGTATTAAAGACAAAGATATAGAATCATTATACTGGGCTATTCCTACAAGCGACTATTCTCACCGATCTCCAAAGCAAATGATAAAATTAAACGCTGGTGTACAGAAAAAAGCATCAGAAGCGCATATTACCATATAGGATTTACCAACAGACCGGCAATATATAAAATCAGTAATTGTTTCCCTATAACAGATAAATACATAGAAGCAACATACATGTCACAGGGGCGTCCGTTAATTCTTAAGAACAAAAGAGAGATTAAAATTATACGGTCAAATTTACACCGCATTCTATTTGATGAGTCAATTCACCCAAATAAATACGAGCAACACATTACGGATATCAAAAACTTTTTGATTGAAGAAATAAAACAAAATCAGTCGATAAAAATTGATACAAAGAATGTGCAGTCTGAACATACTCCATTTAATGATTTACTAATACGGACAGTAAAGGATAAAATGGATATAGACAAGTTAAATGAACAGGACATTGAACGCTAAGTCGGGCAAAATATCTGATTCCATTTATTCGTGTACAGCAGGGGAATTGTCCCCTGCTGCTTTTTTGCGTTTAAACGATATACTGCTGAGGCCGATACATAACTGGTGTGAATAGCCTCAATGCTGTAAAGCAAATTACATTATAGCATAATTGGGAGGCTATATTATGAAACAAAAAAGCAAAATATCAGTAATGGAATGGATTGAAAAATGGCTGCAAACATATGTAAAACCCAATTTAGCCTACAAAACATACGGCAGTTATCGCGTGGTTGCAAATATTCTAAACACTCATTTCCCGAGATTAAATGATATACCTGTAAATGAGTTCAATACATATCAAGCTCAGTGTATCATCAACAGTCTTGCGGATAAATATGCTCGTTCTACATTGTGCACTTTAAGAGTTATTTTCCATGAGGCATATTACTATGCAGGGGAAATCCCGTCTTTGAACGCGCAGCAGATTGGAAAACTTAAAATACCCAAAATCGCCCGTGTCAAAAAAGTCCGGGCAATGACACGGCCTGAACAAAAAGCTGTAGAAGATGCGGCAGAGACTGTTCTATTGGGTCATATCGCCATTTTTTTCTTACGGACCGGATTAAGAGCAAGCGAATTATGTAATTTAAATTGGAATGATTGTAATCCGCGCAATCAAACAATTAAAGTTCGAAAGAGCAAAACTGCGGCTGGAATTCGTTTTGTACCTCTTTGTGAGGACGCACAGAGGATTTTGGCCGCACAAAGAAAGCATATGTCAGATAATGCAATATTCCATTCGAGCAATGGGAAACGGGTTACAGAAACGGTTCTGAGAAAACTTGCATTGCGCCTCAGACGGGAAAGCGGGGTAACTTTTTTGACAACACATGTCTACCGTCATACCTTTGCCACGCGCGCATTGGAAGACGGCATGAATGTCAAAGCTCTGTCGCGTATTTTGGGGCATACAAATTTGTAACGAGTAACACCACTTTTAAGTTTAGAAGTACCTTCAAACTTCATTAATAGAGAAGAATCATGAGGGCAACAAGGGATACCATCTTCATTAACTTCATAATCCTTGTTTTCTAATTTAAATAAATAATTTTTGATTGATTCCTTTTCTCATGGAAGAACGATCTTCTTCCTTTCCAACTTAACAATCACTTTTCACCTTCCGGTTCAACTTGATTGTCTGTTTTTTCCACTGCATGATCAGCAGAAGGAGTCTGAGCAGATTCATCCTCCTCCTTGTCTACCGGCGCATCAGGCTTTTCCACGCCCTCTTCTCGGGGAGCAGACGGCTCAGTTTCCTGATGCTTAAAATTAAGCAACTGGTTCTCTTCATCCTGTATCCGCAGGCGGCGCCCCGAAGTTCCCCTGGGCGTCCGCTTTTTCTCTTCAGGATACACACGAGGACGAGGTTCGCTCATCGGCTTTGCCATCTTCCCCGTTTCATTTAAATGACGAGCAATGGCATCCAACATACCATTGACATATCGCCCACTCTGATAAGTACTGTACAATTTGGCAAGATTGACATACTCATTAATTGTTACACTTATCGGAATATTCTGGAAGGTCAGCATCTCAGCTATGGCAATCTGCATGATAACCACATCCATATAAGCCAGACGGGAAAAATCCCAGTTACGACTCGCCTCGCTCATATAATGCTGATAATTATCGGCATTGAGAATAGTAGCTCTAAACAACTTTCTCGCAAAATCACGATCTTCTTCATCCTTATACTCCGGAAGCAGTTCCTGCTTGGAACCTTTTTCCGGGTCAAAACGCTTGATGGTCTTGAGGACAAATGTATCTACAATCTCTTTATCATCATTCCAATAAAGGCTTTTATCTTCCAGAAGGGCATCCAGATCCGAATTCTCCTGAATGTTCTGCTTATAGAGTTTACGCCAGAATTCCCGTTCTGCCTCATAACTCTCATCCGGGCCAGCAAGATAGTCTTTATACAGATCGCTCTGCTGCATCTGAGAAAGTAATTTCCGTACAAACTCCAGATCATCCTCCCATGTCGTCTTCTGGTTAGCCACGAATTCTGAAAGCATCTTGTTCTCTTCCAGTTGGACAGCAAACTTGTTATATGCGAATTTTTGTGATGGAGGTTCCTTTCCTTCACGGGCAGCACGCGCAGCAAGTATTTCTTCTTGACTGCGTGCCTCCTTGGTCACGGCTACAATAAGGGCCAGCAGGTCATTATATAAATCATACGCCTTAGAAAGACTAAAAAGTAATTCTTTCTCGGCATTATCAATATTCCGGTCTCCGTTTTGATAGTATGCGTAGGTTAACTGAACTATCTTGATACGTATTAACTCTCTGTTAATCATCTCGTCTAAATTTGATTCTTTGTTTCAGCACTCAAGCTAACAGTGCAAAAGTAGGAAATTCCAACGTAATATGCAAGAGAACAGTAAGAAATTCAAGAAAATTTAAGGAAAAGTTGCATAACTCATAGAAAATTAGTACCTTTGCACCGCTTTTCAAGATTGAGAAGAGATGGATATGACCTGTCAGGCCACCTCCATTATCTCTCAGTGTGATGGCGAATTAAATTCCAATATTAATTTAGAGTAACACTTAAATGAAAGAGATTACGATTTCAGGTCAGAAGCGTACAGACCTTGGGAAGAAAGCTTCTAAAGAACTCCGCAAACAAGGATTGGTGCCATGCAATATCTATGGTGAAGCTAAAGAAAACGGCCAGCCGGTTGCAATGGCTTTCGCTTCTCCAATGAGTGAATTGAGGAAGATCGTTTACACACCGCATATTTACGTTATCAACATCACCATTGATGGGCAAAAACATACGGCTATTCTGAAAGAACTCCAGTTCCAACCGGTATCAGATGCATTGCTTCATGTAGATTTCCTCGAAGTAAATGACCAGAAACCGATCACTATCGGCATTCCTGTTGAACTCAAAGGTCTTGCTCCGGGTGTCCGTGATGGTGGCCGCATGAACTTGTCAATCCGTAAAATCAATGTTACGGCTCCCTATCAGAATATTCCGGAACGTCTCATTGTGGATGTAACTAAACTGGAGTTGGGCAAGAGTATCAAGGTCGGTCAACTCCATTATGACAATATCGAACTTGCTACCGGCAAAAGCGTAGTTGTTTGCTCCGTGAAGATGACCCGTCAGGCCGTAACGGATGAGACCGCTGCAACGGCTGCAGGTGAAGAGGCTGCTCCGGCAGAGACAGCTGCAAGTACTGAAGCAGCAGCAGATACGAAAGATGCAAAGGCTAAAGAGCCTGCAAAGAAATAAGAATAGCAGGTGTGCTGCAAAAGATAACTCAGCAACACCCTTCACTTCTATTCCGCCGGTCATTGCACCGTAGGGTTAATTATTAATCATGGACAAATACTTGATTTGTGGCTTGGGCAATCCAGGAGATGAATATAACGGGACCCGGCACAATACAGGATTTATGGTATTGGACGCTTTTGCAAAAGCGTCCAATATTTGTTTTGAGGATAAGCGTTATGGTTTCGTCTCAGAAACCTCCCTTAAAGGGAAGAAAGTTTTCCTGCTTAAACCCACTACCTTTATGAACCTCAGCGGTAACGCTGTGCGCTACTGGCTGAACAAAGAGAAGATTGACCAGAAAAGATTTCTTGTCATCTGCGATGACCTGAATCTTCCACTGGGAGAATTCAGACTGAAGGGCAACGGCAGCAATGGAGGACACAATGGCCTGGGAAATATCCAGCAACTCATCGGACAAGACTATGCCCGTCTGCGTATGGGTGTGGGAAATGATTTTCCACGGGGTGGACAGATTGACTGGGTACTGGGGCATTATAGCGAGAAGGACTTGAAAGTATTAGAACCAAGTATCCATACAGCCGTAGAAATCATCAAGAGTTTTATTCTGCAGGGACTGGACGAGACGATGAACACTTACAATCGTTTAGGAAGAGAACATGGCAGAAACAGCAAGAATTGACAAGTGGCTTTGGGCTGCACGAATCTTCAAGACCCGTTCTCTCGCAGCCGAGAATTGTAAGAACGGACGGGTTACCATACAGGGAATACCGGTCAAACCCTCTCATCTGATCAAAAAGGGTGAAATCGTCGCCGTAAAGAAACCTCCGGTTACCTATTCCTTTCAGGTGCTGGATTGCATCGAGCAACGGGTTGGAGCCAAACTCCTTCCAGGTGTATATAAGAATGTCACGGATCCAAAACAATATGAATTGCTGGAAATGAGTCACCTCAGCGGATTTGTCAACCGTGCCCGTGGAACAGGGAGACCAACGAAGAAAGACCGTCGGAACATGGATTCTTTCATAGAACCGGCCTTATTCGGCTTTGATGATGAACCCAGCGAGGATGAAGAAAATGATTATGAGAAAAAGAAACATAATCACTTCTAGGGGATTGCTCATACCTAGGGAAATAATAATTTTAATGGATTAAATCAGGAAAAATATCATGACTCATATTGCCATCTTCGTTTCGGGAAACGGAACAAATTGTGAAAATATTATTCATTATTTTGCTCATTCTCAGAAAGCCGACATTTCTCTTGTATTGTCTGACCGGACAGACTCATACGCCCTGACCCGCGCAAAGGAAGCCGGCGTGCCAGTCACTGTGGTGCCGAAGGTACAGTTCATGCAAGAAAACGTCCTCCTCCCCATTCTGGAAAGGTACCATATCAACTTTATCGTATTGGCAGGTTTTCTGCTGCTGGTACCTGCTTTCCTGATCCAGGCCTATCCTCATGAAATCATTAATCTCCACCCTGCTCTACTGCCTAAATTTGGGGGCAAGGGAATGTGGGGGCATCATGTCCACGAAGCCGTCAAGGCAGCAGGAGAAACTGAAACAGGGATGACCGTCCACTGGGTGAATGAGAAATATGACAGTGGTCAGATCATCGCTCAATATACAACACCATTAAAACCCGAGGATACTCCTGATGACATTGCTGCAAAAGAACATATCCTTGAAATGAAATATTTCCCGGAGGTCATAGAAAAGGTCATCAGCAAACTCTCATAATTTCTTCCGAAGACTGAAAAGGGCTGTCTTGATCATATTAAATTCATCAAGACAGCCCTTTTCAGTTAAATTCTTAGTCCATTGGCCTTCCGAATCCACCACCCTGTTCATGGTGATGTCCCCCCTCGTCAGGAGGTGGTGTTCCCTTAAAACGAGAATCATGGAAATCGGGATGTTCTCCCATTTTGTGCATCTGCTGCCGTGATTCCTTGTTTCCAAAAACATTCAGGCGATAAATGACATGGAGCATGGCATAACTATTGATGCTGTTATACTGAGTATCACTCCTCATTATGGCACTGATGGTCCTGCTGAGGTTGCTCTCATTATGCAAGATGTCATAGAACTGCAAGGTTACCGTCAAGGGCTTGCCCGTCAGGAATCCTTGACCGATCTGGGCATTCCATATCAGTTCATTCGTATTCATAGAAGCATTACTATAGCCCCTGCGGCTGTTCTCGTGAATATCCGAAGCTATTGTCATTCCCCAGGGCAGGGTTATATTAGCTGACATTCCATAAGCAAACTGCCAGGTATCCATATTGCTCTGCTTCTGGAGTTCATTACGGGCATGTGTATAGTTGACAGTACCGTCTGGGCCGATCTCCAGCCAACTGTTACGGAAATCTCCTCCCAACCGTTCTCCAATGGTAAACGTACGTGTAGTGTTCTTTTGAGAATCACTGTTTTTATCCAGACTCAAATAACTCACATAATGATTATAGTTGAGATTTGTAAAGGTATTCACACTGAAATATCCTGTTGTGTCAATAGCTGTGTTAAACATAAAAGCTCCCATAGCATTCCAATTACCATTGATATTCTCCGGAGTGGTCGTTCGGCCGCCTGTTGTCTCGTCATAGGTGACCTTATTACTGATGCTGTTGCTCGTCGTCGAATAATTCACATAAGTCATCAATGCTCTCTGGTGCTTCTGCATATAGTTATTATAGAACAGCCGGAGCGTATTCGTAAAAGATGGCTTCAGACCGGGATTACCCTTCGATATATTTAACGGATCACTGTCATCCGTGATGTCAAGGAGTTGTGACATGGAAGGCTGTGTGGAGGTCCCTCTGTAGTTAACCCGTAAGTAGCTGATCGGAGAAAACTTATAGCGGAAATCGAGCGTAGGGGAGAAATTAGTCACCGTACGTGTCGTATCTACACTCACACCCATATAGTTCTGCTTATATTTTGTGTTCTGCGGTTGCAGCATCACACCTGCATTCAACTGATACTTGCTGCGGATAAGCCTCAACATCAACTGAAAATTATGGATATAGTTCTGATATACGGAATAACGGCTCAGATTATTATCCAGGTAAGTGTCCAAGGCATTCGGCAAGAGATCCAGATAACGGTCCCAGCCACGATAAACGGGCTCTACGCTGGAAAAGAAGTTCTCTCCCAGATGACTGAAATCATAGGTGGAACGGTCACTGCGCGAATAGTTATAGGTAAACTGATAACTGAACTGCAAGTAGGTCGCTTTGGCAATCGGCTCACTGTAAGTACCTTGCAGACTGTAACTGCGATTCTTTGTCGGCATAAGATTATACCGGTTGGTCTGATAGGTAGAATCTAATCCTAAAGCTGTCTTCATCAGATAAAGATGCACGGCATTAGTCGTCAGGCTCGTGGAACTGCTCTCTCCTATACTCCCGTCTGCCCGCAGAGTGAAATTTCGACCCTTATTGTTCAGCTTCCGGTTATACTGTAACATTCCTGACAGATTCTTGGAATCACTATAGGAAATACCATTATTGTCCTGTGTGTTCACCATCAGACTATCCTGTGCCAGCTTTTTGATAGACTCCTCAGAAAGGGGATCCGAAACATACAGGTAAGGATCCTTATTATAGGAGGCAGACATGGATGAAGAACGACTGTCATTGGTAGAATAAGTAAAAGAAGGACGGAACATAATATCCGTCATCGTATCAGGATTCCATTCCAGCCTTGCCCGACCATCCCAACTGTTTGAACGGGTGTAACTCTGACTGAGAGAATTTGAGAAAGCCCCGGTCTTGCTGACGAAGTTTTCGCTCGAAGTCTTTGTATTGACATCCCCATCAGAATGGTTCCAGCGCACACTGGCATCAATAGCTATCTTATTCTTGATCTCATAATTATAATTGCCCCCAATCATCTTCGTCGTATTCAGTCCCTGCTGTCCGCCGCCAAAGAAGCCACGGCCTCCACCGGGAAAGCCCATATCATTCACGTTGTTGGCATTGGAAAAGAGCATGAACCTGCTCTTTGAATTGAAGTAAGCTCCCATGATCCTCCCGGCATAGCGGTCATGAGTACCGTATGAAAGATCTATATTGGAGAACATTCCCTGATGCATCCCCTTCTTCAATCCGAAATCCAGCACCGTCTGCTCATTTCCATCATCAATACCCGTAACCTTTGCTAAATCACTCTTCTCATCGTATGCCTTGATCTTATCAACGATAGAAGTAGGAAGATTCTTCAAGGCCGTTTTCGTATCCCCCGTCATGAATTCCTTTCCGTCAACGAGGATCTTCTTGACCGTCTTGCCATTGATCGTGATCGTCCCGTCATCACTCACCTGGGCACCGGGAAGTTTCTTGACAAGCTCCTCCACCACCGAACCTTCAGGGGTTCGATAAGCTGCGGAATTATAAACAAAGGTATCCTCCTTGACTACTACTTTCGCGGCATGTCCGAGGACGGTAGCCTCCTTCAACATGATAGCATCAACTCCCAGGGATACTTTCCCCATAGCCAGATCCTTATCATCCTGAATGACTATTCTTTTAATACTGGTATGGTACCCCACACTGGAAATCTTCAGCAGATACTTGCCATTCTGAGGCGCAGTCAGATGGAAGAGTCCCTTCTCATCCGAAAGGGCACCCCCCACATACGTACTATCCATTTTCAACAGTTGGACAGTCACTTGCCCCAAGGGATCCTTGGAGCTCCGGTCTTCTATCAGACCTGAGATCAACCGGTTCTGTGCAAACGACGTGGCCGATAAGCTGATCAGAAATAACAGGAGAAATAACTTTCTCATTGATCTATTCTTTTTAATAATTACTCTCTTTAGACGTTCTTTTTCCCGACTCGTTTAATCTTAACCTCAAAAAATAATCACTTTCTTATCGCTTTTTCGCTAAAATTATCTATATTTGCCCTTAGAATGTTTACGTTAATCCGTTATGGAACAGAGAATCATATTATCAAAGCATTTTCAAATCGAACTTGCAACCATTATCTCCGAGTGTGATCACGACAGGATATTCGTGCTGACAGATGAGACCACAAAAGTTAAATGCTGGCCTCTCCTCAGACCGCTTCTCAGCCTGCGACATGCCCAGACTATTACCATTGGTGTCTCTGACACCCACAAGAACCTGGAGACCCTCGCAAACGTATGGAAGTCATTAGGGGAAAAGGGCGCTACCCGACATTCCCTGCTGATCAACCTTGGCGGGGGCATGGTCACCGATCTCGGCGGATTCGCAGCTTCTACTTTCAAACGGGGACTGAACTTCATCAATATTCCGACTACATTACTGGCCATGGTAGATGCTTCCGTGGGTGGGAAAACCGGCATCAATTTCAATGGACTCAAGAATGAAGTCGGTGTCTTCAATGATCCGAAATTCGTCATTCTGGATACTTCTTTTCTGAAAACGCTTGACGACACTAATATTCGCAGTGGTTATGGGGAGATGTTGAAACACGGATTGATCTCCAATGAAAAGATGTGGGCCGAACTCCTGAAGTTTGACCTGGCACATCCTGATCTGGCGAAACTGCAGACTATGGTGGCTGATTCTGTAGCCGTCAAAGAGCATATCGTGAAAGAAGATCCACACGAGATGGGTATCCGTAAAGCACTCAATTTCGGACATTCCTTTGGTCATGCCCTGGAATCATGGAGTCTGAAGCGCACACCCATCCTCCATGGCTATGCCGTAGCCTACGGACTGATCTGCGAACTCTACCTGAGTTGTGTGAAGTTACATTTCCCTACAGAAAAGATGCAACAGACCGTCCATTTCATCCGCGAATATTACGGTACCCTCCCCATCACTTGCGATGATTACCCGGAGTTGATCCAACTGATGCATCATGATAAGAAAAACCGTGGTAATGAGATCAATGTCACCTTGTTGGGCGGCATCGGAGATATTCATATCAACCAGACGGTCAGTGAACAGGAAATCAAAGAAGTCCTTGACTTTTTCAGAGAGGGATAGAACAGCATTGAATCATCCGGTCTTGCTGGAGGCATGAGAGGATTTATCTATCCTTTTCCCGCAAGGCGATCTTTTCGGCCTCAGCCCGTGCCGGCTTACCTGTTCCGGTGAGCGGAATATGATCAACATGGAGATAGAGCCGAGGCTCCCAGTAACGGGGCAGGATCTTTTCACAACAAACTTTCACGAGTGACAGGTCTGACGCCTCCGTAAGAAGGACCACAACTTCACCAAATTTTTCGTCAGGCCGTTTCGTAATCAGATAAGGGGAATGAAGGACGGACTTTAAAGTTTTTTCAACCTCTTCCATCTGAATCTTTATTCCCCCACTATTAATAACATTATCCTGCCTGCCCAGGATTTTGAACTGTACACGACCATTCCTCGTATCTGAGGGCATCGGACGGAACTCCACCCGGTCATGGGTAACCAGAGGGCCTTCATGTACCAGTGGTGCATCGACAACCAGACAACCATCTGCATTTCTGCTCACCTCCACACTTTCAAAGGGCGTATACCATTCACTTGCCTCCGGTCCGTTCAATCGACGAAGGGCAATGTGTGAAAGTGTTTCTGTCATGCCATACGTGCTCCATACAGCATTAGGGAAATGTATCAGTTGCTGCTCCAGAGCCTCATCGATACTTCCTCCCCCGATGATCAGATGTTTCACTCTGCGGAGAAGTGAGGCTTCCTGAGGGATCTGCAGTGAATTATAAACCTGTAAAGGAACCATTGCCGCAAAAATTGGAGCAGGAAGACTCTTCTTCCATGACGGAGGATAGGCTACCTTATGCAGAGCAGAAGGCAGCAACTGATTTCTCCGGGTAAAAGGAAAATTTCCCCTCTCCGGGATGCAGGACTCTTCACCCGTAGCCGTAGACATTGCCCGAGACGGTGCAGGTGTCTCCCAGAGCGTTCCACCTCCTTCCAGGAGAGTTCTCAACGGATGTCCGGAGGGAGAGACCTCCAGGAGTTTCAGATTCCTTTCAATACTCCTCACTACCATCATTTTACCGGCAATATAATCAAGATTCATGCAGAGTAAGGCACTGTCCCCAGGCTGCAGGCCAAGAAAATTACAGGTGATACGAGCACTATTCAGCATTTTCTGTTTTGACACCCATATCGGTTTCGGTTTGCCTGTCGAGCCACTGGTGTGAACTAAAAGTTGCGGACAACTCTTGTTCCATTCAATCAGAAATTCTTCTAAGGTCATTTATCCTCCTCTCTCTTCCCATCTCTTCCTATCTTTTTCAAAAAAAGAGACAACTATTTTACATCCTTTTTATACCAGAGTTGGTCGCCTTCCATCTTCAGAGGCATCGGAATATTATCCATAAAGAGCAGACCTGTCCCCAGCCCCTGGGGGAAAGTAATATGCGGACCGTACATAAGGGCTGCAAAATGAGAAACCGCATTCAGGCCCACATTACTTTCCAGAGCTGAAGTTATCCAGGTCCCGATACCCCGCTGGCGGGCCAGATCTGTCCATTCTTTACAACCGGCCATTCCTCCATGCAGACTAGGTTTTAAGACCAGATAAGCAGGATGAATCGTATCCAGCAGCTCCTCTTTCATATTCTTCATATTGACACCGATGAGTTCTTCATCAAGGGCAATAGGAAGCGGAGACTCTTTGCACAAACGTGCCATTTCCTTCCATTGATGCTGCCTGATGGGCTGTTCTATCGAATGAAGGCCATAACCGGCCAACTGTTCCATCCTTTGCAAAGCATTCTCAGGGGTAAACCCTCCATTGGCATCCACACGCAACTCCACATCTTCCTTTGAGAAACGTTCCCGGATATGCCTGACCAGTTCTATTTCACGATCAAAGTCAATTGCCCCGATCTTCAATTTCACACAGTGGAATCCCTGGTCCAACTTCTCTTCAAGTCGCCCGAGCATCTCTTCGAAAGTGCCCATCCACACCAGGCCATTGATAGGAATGCCCTCTTCCCCACGGGCGAAAGGGGTATCAAAAAGGGCCGTAGACCCGCCGGCCTGAAACTGTGCAAAAGCGGTCTCCAGACCAAAAAGGATAGAAGGATAAGGGCGTAACATCTCGTATGGGATTTTCCCCAATTGCTCCACCATCATGCAAATATGCTGCAAAGTACGGTCATACTGTGGACCTGCATCACAGGACAAGTCCGGTAATGTAGCACATTCTCCCACCCCTTGCACACCAGGACGGTCATCAGAAGTAAGAGTAAGATAATCACTCCTGCGTGTCGTATACACCCCACGGGAGGTCCCGGCAGGGTGTATGAAATGGAGCGTCCGCTCCGAAATCCGGATATGATACATAGACATGATATGAATAATTCAGATCCTTTTATGGAAACTGGGGGTACTTGTCGAAATCAGGTTTCCTCTTTTCCAGAAAGGCACGTCCCCCCTCCTGAGCCTCATCGAGGGTATAATACAGCATTGTGGCATCCCCTGCCAGTTGCTGAATGCCCGCCTGACCATCCAGTTCAGCGTTGAATCCGGCCTTCATCATACGCAGAGCCAGAGGAGAACGTTCCATCATCGTCTCTGCCCATGAAACCGTCTCATCTTCAAGTTGGTCAAAAGGCACTACCTTGTTCACCAGTCCCATCTGCTCAGCCTCCTTTGCAGAATACTGGCGGCATAGGAACCAGATCTCTCGAGCTTTCTTCTGACCTACGATCCGGGCCAGATAAGAGGCACCGAATCCGGCATCGAAAGAACCGACCTTTGGTCCGGTCTGCCCGAAAATTGCATTTTCGCTGGCAATCGTCAGGTCACAGACAATATGCAGGATATGTCCGCCACCGATAGCATAACCGTTGACCATCGCAATCACGGGTTTAGGAAGATACCGGATCTGCATCTGGACGTCCAGGACATTCAAACGGGGAACACCGTCATCTCCTACGTATCCGCCGCATCCCTTGACGTGCATATCACCACCGGAGCAGAAAGCCTTATCTCCTGCACCGGTGAGAATCACCACGCGGATATTCATCGTGTTACGGCAATAACTGAAAGCCTGACTCATCTCCCAGACGGTCAAAGGCGTAAAAGCATTACGGTAACGTGGACGGTTAATCGTGATCTTGGCGATATGATTATATTCTTCAAAAAGGATTTCCTTGAAATCAAACCCCGGAATGGTTTTCCATTCCCTCTTCTTTTTCTCTTCCATAGCATTTCTCCTTTAAAATAGTCGTTAATAAATCTTCATATTTCAAAAAGATGGCTCCTCCTCATTCATCATTCTCCCTCAGCTGAAGGATTCTGCGAGGACTGTTGTTTAAAATAATCCTCAAGAACTTTCGTATCCGTTTCCGAGTCAGTGAATACTTCCAGCAGCATCGGACGATTCGTTTTCCGTGTCAGGAGCTGGACGATGCCTGCCTGCATATCTTCTTTTGAATGAGCCTGGAAATAGCCGACATCATTCTGCGTGCAAAGTCCGCGGGCAGTCGTATGATGATCCGCCCTGACCAGTCTTTCTCTTGCAGGACTGGCATGGAGTCCGGAAAACTGGTTAAAGATGGCTCCGCCCCCATTATTCATCAGAATAACACGAAGGTTACCTTTCAGGTTCTGGTTCCAGAGTGCATTCGCATCATAGAAAAAACTCAAATCGCCCAGGATACAGAACACTTTATCCTTACAGATAAGTGACATGCCTGCAGCCGTTGACAAGGATCCATCTATCCCATTCACGCCCCGGTTGCACCACACATGATGTCCCGCAAAGATATTGGCAAGCCGGATTGCACTGCTGTTGCCATATTGCACTTGATAATCATAGTCGACATCCTCGATCTGCTCTTCAAAACATTTCACAACGGCCATCTCTGAATAGGCCGGCTCATATTCAGCTGCACGCCTCTCAGCAATATCCAACGCCTTTTTCCAAGTTTGATGAAAAGGCAGGCCTTCGCTTCCCTTATTCTTTATTTCTCCGGCAAGATGTTCAAGGAAATCAGCTGGATCGGTCTGGACAGTTCCCTTCAGCGACTTAAAGGTGTCATACACGGTATCCTCCATGGATACCCGCCAGACATCCAGGTCAGGATGCTTTCTAAGAAAACTCTTTAGGCGTTTGCTGACCAGTGTATAGCCCATGAAGACCAGAAAATCAGGCTGATACTGTTCACCTCTGTTTCTAGCGAGGACTTCATCAAAATGCAGGATGTTATAATCAGGTATGCTCAACCGTTCATCCAGCAGGACTGCATAGTCAGAAATAACCCGCAGAGACATTTCCAATCCCTGATAAACAGATGGCGCATCTTGTCCGATGACAATCATCGGACGCCTGGCCTTCATAAACCGATGAATGACAAGGTCCCTTCCCTCTTCAGATATACCACAGGAAAAGGACCTGACCACACGCTCTTCCGGAAGTTTGCTGACCGTATACTCATACAGTGGTTCTGTAATCGGCACGTTGATCTGCACCGGCCCACCCCCCTGGTGAAAGGAGGCCAAAAGTGCTTCATTGACCAGTCGGTTGCAATACCAATGTGCTTCCTTATCCTGTGGTTCCGGCAGAGAGACCGCTTTCAAGACAAAACAGCCCAATGCTTCCCGCTGCGGGATGGTCTGGCCATCCAACTGGTCGATCCACTGTTCAGGCCGGTCTGCAGAAATGACAATCAGGCGCTGATGCTGGTAACGAGCCTCTGCCACTGAGGGAAGGAGGTTCAGGAGAGCGGTCCCGGAGGTCACGCAAACGACAACAGGACCATCCGTATACTGGCATATACCCAATGCATAAAAGCCTGCAGACCGTTCGTCTGTACACGGATAACAGGTAATAGAAGGACAGACGGCCAAGTTGTGCACGACAGGTGAATTCCTGCTTCCGGGACAGACTACCGCATAACGGACACCCTGCCTGACCAGCAGATCAGTTAATATATTGACATTCTCTTTATTGCTATACATCTTTTTTATTCCCTCTTGAAAGTGCTTATAATAATCGTTCCATCGTGCCCAGTTTCGCAATCGTTTCCACATCGTCTTCTTCCAGCAATATGCAGACATCCAGCTTGTAT
>ENA-UOOK01003413-UOOK01003413.1-fermentation-metagenome-genome-assembly--contig:-NODE-3413-length-18088-cov-9.087174_pt1 | contig 18088 bp, 15 predicted proteins | sample MGYA00245777_ERZ724023 | MGnify/ENA primary metagenome ERZ724023 (study PRJEB28704, sample SAMN03018312) | fermentation metagenome | biome: anthropogenic terrestrial biome; feature: soil; material...
ATGGAGACTCTACTCCACCTGAAGTGTAGAATCGGAACCCACCACTTATAGAAGTAGGGGTCTTGGTTCTTTGATAAAATGGCTTTTTTCAGACACTATACATCAAGTTTTTTAGATATGATTGTTCAGTTTTTGAAAGAGAGGTTATATTACAATGCAAGTATTAAGATCTATTTGGGACTTTTTCCAGAATCAATTACTCGGCATGAATTGGCTCAATGTTGTGATAGGCAGCGGGTTATCGGCTTTGGGGCTGGATATCGGTAATCGTTGGGTCGCCAGCGCACAGTTTTTTATCTACGATACGATCAAGATTGTTGTTTTGCTTTGCATCTTAATTTTCATTATTTCTTATATTCAAAGTTTCTTTCCACCGGAAAGGACTAAAAGAATACTGGGACGCTTTCATGGAATTGGTGCAAATACCGTTGCTGCTTTGCTGGGAACGGTGACACCCTTTTGTTCCTGTTCGTCCATTCCATTATTTATGGGTTTCACAAGTGCGGGACTACCGTTAGGGGTAACTTTTTCGTTTCTTATTTCCTCTCCAATGGTTGACTTAGGGTCATTGGTTCTTTTGATGAGTATTTTTGGAACAGAAGTAGCTATTATTTATGTAGTACTCGGTTTGATAATAGCCATTATCGGGGGCACCATTATAGAAAAGCTGCATATGGAAAAATACGTCGAAAGCTTTATTTCCCGAGGAGGAAATGTAGACATTGAAGCCCCTGATCTGACAAGACATGACCGATTGATTTTTGCCAAAGAACAGGTAATTGACACCTTCAAAAAAGTATTTCCTTATATATTGGTTGGCGTTGGAATAGGCGCTGTTATTCATAACTGGATCCCGCAGGAGTGGATTGTAAAGATTTTGGGAACCGGGAATCCTCTAGCTGTTCCCTTGGCGACAATAGTAGGAATTCCCATCTATGCCGACATTTTCGGAACCATTCCGATTGCAGAAGCCCTGCTTGCAAAAGGAGCACAACTTGGCGTCGTCCTGGCTTTCATGATGGGCGTTACCACCTTGTCGCTGCCATCTTTGATCATGCTAAGTAAAGCCATAAAGCCTAAATTGATGGCGATCTTCATCGGGGTTTGTGCTGTAGGTATAATAATAGTAGGGTATTTTTTCAATGCTATCGCGCCATTAATTGTTTAGGGGAAATATTGCGGAGGTGATTATCGCCGGAAAACGAAGCATTCTTTGGGGGATACTATAATTACTGTTTTATTCAATCGGGCATCACTTCCTCGCTATTTTCACTGGAACATCTATAGGCTTCGTGCAAAAGCTTACCTCCAGCGAAAAATACGGAAAAGCAAGCACCGTATTGAAAGCAGTGATGGGAACTCTGATATTACTCATTGGATTTTACATGTTTTATCTTGGTTTCTAATATTCTTAAAAAAAAGGAGAGATTTATTATGGCACTGTTTAGAAAGAAAAACAAAGAGACAAAAACAACATCATGCTGCTGCGGTAATTGCGATACAGAGAGCATGGCAAAAGCTGAAACCGCAAAGACCGAAGGAGCAGGCATTAAGGTTCTCGGCACTGGATGTGCCAAGTGTAATGCACTGGAAGCAGCAACAAAGGCTGCATTGGGGCAGCTCGGGATGGATACAACAATCGACCACATAACCGATTTTTCCCAGATTGCAGCCTATGGTGTGATGACAACTCCCGCCTTGGTGGTAGATGGAAAAGTAGTTTCTTATGGCAAGGTTCTTAAAACTGATGAGGTTGTAAAGCTTTTGCAAAAGGCGAGAGGGTGAAAAATATGAAGGCATGCATTGACCGATCAAAATGTGCTTCAGACAACCGTATATGCAAACCTTTAAAGGAATGCCCAACTGGTGCGATTACATGGATTGAAGATGACGACGAACCATTGGGTTCAAGAATGGAAATTAACAATGAGAGTTGCAATGGCTGTGGGATATGTGTAGAACTATGTTGTGGTCATTGCATTGAAATGAAATAAGCATAATACGAATTTTGGAGATGAATTTGATGAAAGATAAAGAAAAGCTTAGAGAAAAAATTCGAATTAAATATTCTCAAATCGCGCTGAAAGGTTCAAGCGGTTGCTGCTGCAGTCCGGGGTGCTGCGGAGGAGACCCTGCCGTTGATGTCAATGCGACTGCGAAAAACTTGGGGTACTCGGAAGATGATCTCCAAAATATGCCTGAACAGGCGAATATGGGTTTAGGTTGCGGTAATCCGGTAGCGATAGCATCGCTTAAAGAGGGGGACATAGTTCTTGATTTAGGAAGCGGCGGAGGCTTTGACTGCTTTCTTGCACGAAGGCAGGTAGGTGATTCCGGTTATGTAATAGGCGTGGATATGACACCTGAAATGATTAAGCTGGCCAGAAAAAATGCTGTGGAAAGCGGTTATAAAAATGTTGAATTCCGCTTAGGAGAAATTGAGCACTTGCCGGTGGCAAATGATACAGTTGATTTCATAATATCAAATTGTGTAATTAATTTGGCTTTAGAGAAGCAACAGGTTTTTAATGAAGCTTATCGGGTACTCAAACCCGGTGGTCGAATTTCGATATCTGATGTAGTCGCCACAGCGAAAATACCGGAGTCTATAAAAATTGATCTTAAAAGTCTCACTGGCTGTATTGCTGGGGCTGAATATGTGGAAAATATCGAAAATATGCTTAAAGATTCCGGCTTCATAAATATCCGCATGCTTCCCAAAGATAACAGTAAAGATATCATCAAAAGTTGGGTGCCCGGAAAAAGCGCGGAAGAGTTTGTTGCCTCCTATGTAATTGAAGCACAGAAAAGTTGGTTCTCAGAGCCAGATACAGAATAAAAGAGGTGAATACTATGAGTGAGACTAAACCTAAGGTGGCATTTATATGTGTTCACAACTCATGCCGAAGTCAGATAGCTGAAGCACTCGGCAAGCATTTAGCCGCGGATGTGTTTGAAAGCTATTCTGCAGGCACTGAGACAAAAGATCGTATTAACCCTGATGCGGTGCGGATTATAAAACAGCTTTACGGGATAGACATGGAAGAAACCCAGCGTTCGAAGCTTTTAGAAGATATCCCGCCTGTGGATATTGTTATTACAATGGGATGCAATGTAGAATGCCCATGTCTCCCCTGCAAGCATCGGGAAGACTGGGGATTGGACGATCCTACAGGAAAACCGGATGAAGAATTTATAAAAATTATAAAAACTATAGAAATTAAAATCAAGGATTTGCAGGCGCAGCTTACTTAATGACATACAAATCACTTCCGATACCCCGCGCCGCAATATGAATGGGCTTGAACATTCTTTAGTGTAAATGGAATAATCCTCTGTTTAAGCAGCTGCAGAAGATTTTTCAATGTCGTGTATAAGGTAGTTTTTTGGTGGGGCTTCCGGTTTATTGATGATAAACTAGTGAAATACATAACCGATACCGCAAATTGATACAATATCATTCTGCGGTATCGTTTTTTATCCTTTGAAAATCCAAATCCGGCTGTATCATGCCCGAGCCTATAGTCATTATCTTTATTACAGCCCTATCTTACTACAGCCCTATCTCATTGTCTCGCTCTATCTCCCACAAGATCCACCGCGCAAATCATTTCCCATACCACAGCCATTTCCCATGCCACAGCCATTGCCCATGCCGCGACCTTGTTTCCCTCGGCCTTGTCCATTACCCCGACCAAATCTGGCGCCTGAACCAAATCCTTTGCCCTTCTGTCCGCAATCCACTCCGGTGCCATCACAGTTTGCCTGATTCTCCACAATTCTGGCAATGATAGCGTCCGCTTGCTCCTCTGTCATCGTACCGGCAGCAACACGAGCAGCAATAACATCCTTTTTCATTTCCAGCATTTCCTCCTTGAACTCATCAAGCACACCCGCCTCGTTTGCGATGGTTCCGTATGGTTTGCCTGTCTGTGCACGTTCTTCAATAACAGACTGCACCTCGCGTCCGGAAAGCCCCGCAACCGCTTCTGCTGGTGTCGTATACTGTGAAGCAGCGAACGCCGTAACTAACCCCGCAGTCAGCGTTAAAACTACAATCCCTGTAAAAATAAGTTTTTTCATGTTATTCACAATTATGACCTCCTTGTTATTTCAGCGCTTTTTTTCTGCTGTAGCTTTATCATATATCACAGCTATGGCAAAAGTATGTTTTTTCATTTCTTTTTTCATGTTAAAATATATATGTCGAACACAAAAAAACATATATAGATATTAAAACTATATTAAGATGCCTTCCGCATCTAAAGACAGCGGGTGCCAATAAATTTTCTCAATGTGAGTACAATATACCACCGATAACCTTGAATGACGGAGCAGGTTCTTATTCAATATTTAAAGAGGAGAGTGCGGTCATGCCAACAATATTGATTGCTGACGATAACCAGCAGATTGTATCCATACTCAAAGAATACGCGAAAAAAGAAGGCTTCACCGTCGCAACTGCTTTTGACGGACATACTGCACTGGATAAAGCGAAGCAGACGCATTTTGATATGATCCTTCTTGATGTGATGATGCCTGGGATGGACGGCTTTGCAGTCTGCCGTGAAATTCGCAGGCAAAGCAATGTACCCATCATCATGATAACAGCAAGAGGTGAGGACTTTGAACGCATCATGGGGCTTGATATCGGTGCGGACGATTACATCGTCAAGCCCTTTTCACCTAAGGAGGTAATGGCTCGCATCCGGGCTATTCTGCGCCGTATTGAGCGGGATGACGATAAAAAAACACAGGTTTTTACTTTTTCGAGCCTAACTATCAATCTTGATGAATACATTACCGAGATCGACGGTGTCCGCATTCCACTGACAAAAAAAGAAACTGAGCTTCTATGGTTACTTGGAACGAATAAAAACAAGGTGTTTTCACGCGACAATCTGTTAAACAGCCTGTGGGGACTCGACTACTACGGCGACACGCGGACAGTGGACTCCCACATAAAGCGGCTGCGCGCCAAGCTGGACGCAGTTGACCACGATGAATGGGAAATAAAAACCATATGGGGCGTGGGTTATAAATTTGAGGTGATGAAGTGAAAAATAGAATTAGCGTTCGCCTTTTACTGTATTTTTCAGGCTCGCTGCTGGTTTTCTCCCTAATTATGGGGCTGATATTTTTTGCCCTTTTTTCGCGGCATAATATGAATGTCCATAAGGGTGAGTTAGAAGACCGCGCCACGAATATTGCAGGAGTACTGGCTGGATTTTGGATGGACAGCGCGAAACAAGGGCAAGGGCACGGTATGGTAGGCCAGTGCATGGGGTATGGTGCGTATATTCGATTTCTTGACGATATTGCCATGACTGATGTCTGGATTGTTGACCGCAACCTAGATCAAATTACTCGTGGCCATGGGCTGGGCAGCCTTGCATACAACGATCTACCCCCAGGCGCGGAAGCTGTTATTATAGCATCAATGGATGGTAAAACAACTTTCAGCGAAAGTTTTGGTGCATTTATCGGCGCCCCTTCTATCACTGTGGCAGCGCCTATTACGCTTTCCACCGGGGAGATCGCCGGGGTTGTTCTTCTGCATGAACAGATTGAAAATATTAGGAGCGAAACTGAAAACGGACTTCTCATTTTACTGCTGAGTATGGGAACGGCAGTATTTATTTCCTTTTTTATCGCAAGAGCGTTGGCCGAGCGTTTCACAAAACCGCTTGGCAAAATGAAAACAGCTGCTGTGCGAATCAGTGGTGGCGATTATTCGGTAAAAACAGATGTTGCACAAACAGACGAAATCGGTGAGCTAGCTGCTGCGCTGGACAATATGGCTGAAAAGCTAAACGCTGCTTCCAAAGAAAGCGCCAAGCTCGAAAAGCTGCGACGGGACTTTGTGGCGAACATCTCTCACGAGTTACGCACACCGGTCACTGTAATTCGTGGTTCACTGGAAGCGCTATGCGACGGTGTAGTGTCGGAATCACAAATGGTGGAAGATTATCACCGTCAGATGCTCTCAGAAAGCATCTATCTTGAACGGCTGGTTTCTGATCTTCTCGACCTCTCGCGGCTACAAAATCCTGACTTTACGATGGAAATGAGTGAAGTGAACCTTCATGATATTGCACAGGATGCTGTTCGTAGTATCTGTTGCGTTGCAGAGAAAAAATCGATTGAAGTCCGGTTTTCCTGTATAGATAAATGCTTTATTGTACTAGGTGATTATGTCAGATTGAGGCAAATACTATTAATTCTTCTAGACAACGCCATCAAGTTTTCACCAGCAGGTGGGGTTGTAGAAGTTGTGCTTACCAAAGTGCTGGACAAAACCACTTTGACTGTCCGTGATCAGGGACCTGGCATTACGGCGGAAGATTTGCCATATATTTTTGAGCGGTTTTACAAACAGCGTTCAGAAATGAACAAAAAAGGCACCGGCCTCGGGCTTGCAATCGCAAAACATATAGCCGACAGGCACAACGCCGTTCTTAAAGCAACAAACCGATCGGATGCAGGTTGCGAATTCATTCTTACTGTTAGCAGCCAGCTAAATGATGTGAATTGCAACGAATAGTGGATATAGCTCACCGTAAAATACGGGTTTTCCGATGCGTATTATGCATCTTTTGTTTTCTTCTTTATATGTAAGACCTTGTTTAGCACATCGGAACAAATTTGCTCGAAAATCTCCAAATTTGCTCAAAACCTCCCTGAGTATAGCACTTAGGTCAAACTCGAAATCATTTTTGGCTGGTTCAACTTTTTTTATACGGTGTTCATTAACACATCGTACGAAAATTTAATCTGTTGACATAGTTCGTACGAATATAATATAATTATCGTACGAGGTGAAATTGCATGGATAATAATTATAAAAAAACAATTACGGCAACCGAGTTGAAAACAAATTTGGGGAAGTATCTGGATTATGCAATTGACAACCATGAGATTATCATCACAAAGAACGGCAAAAAGGCAGCAAGGCTTTCTCCGTACGTAACAGACATTGAACGGTATCTAACGGCAAAGGAAGAAGCTCTTGACTACCAATACGGAGGTAAAAAAGTTTCCTATGATGAATTCATGGAGATTTATGAGAAAAGCGATTTGAGAATGGAGTTCATAAACGGTGAGATATTTCTTTTGGCATCGCCCGGAACGTTTCACCAGGAGATTTCCGGAAACCTCTACCTGGTTTTGTCTGAATACCTGAAGGGTAAAAAATGCAAGGTGTTTTATGCGCCGTTTGATGTGCATTTCAGCAAGAAAGATTTCAAAGAACCGGATGTTATGCAGCCGGATCTGTTTATTGCCTGCGATCTGGAAAATACGGTCAATGAAAAGGGACGCTACATGGGAACGCCCGCTCTGGTTGTTGAAATCCTGTCTGCCGGTACACGTTCAAAGGATATGGTTGATAAATTGAACACCTATATGCTGTCGGGTGTCAGGGAATATTGGGTTGTTGATCCTAAGAAACAAACCATTATGTTATACGGGTTCAAGGAACGCAAGGTTGACCAATTTCACAATTTCAAGGCACCTGATATTCTGAAATCATATTTTTTTGAAGGATTGCAGGCTGACCTTTCCGAAGTTTTCGCTTCCGGGTGGTGAGAATCATTTCCACCCATGCGGCGAAGACATTTTGCCTGGAGTGTTTGCGATAGGTCGTAGCTTGTGGTCTTAGAAATGCAAATAGCAGAATCGACAATTTTGTAGCGATGGTGTACTGAAATGCATTTAATATCAATTGAACGGAGTACAAAGCAATGCCCTTTACTATTGTCCGGCAGGACATAACAAAAATGAAGGTTGATGCCATAGTCAACGCTGCAAACACCGACCTGCAAATGGGCGGTGGGGTTTGCGGTGCTATATTCAAAGCTGCGGGAGCGGCACAACTTCAAGTTGCCTGTGATAAACTTGCCCCGATTAAGACTGGCGAGGCAATTATTACTCCGGGCTTCAATCTTTCGGCAAAGTTTGTTATCCATACAGCAGGTCCGGTTTATCAGCATTGGAACAAGGAACATAACGAGCGGCACCTTTACGCTGCATATACAAACTCGCTGAAAAGAGCCGTTGAAAACAATTGTGAAAGCATAGCATTTCCGCTGATATCTAGCGGTATTTATGGTTATCCAAAAGACGAGGCTCTGCAAGTGGCTACTTCGTCAATCCGTGATTTCCTTACAGACCATGACCTTGACGTGGCACTTGTGGTGTATGACAAGTCAGCATTCATCATCAGTCGTGAACTACTCGGAGCAGTTAATAGTTACATTGATGAGCATTACATTGAGACTCACAAAACAAAACGGAGACAACAGCACGATGTAAAGAGTGATGCCTTACACGAAACTGATGAGTATGTTATTAAATATAGCAAGTCTCTTTTTGAAGATACACTCACGCTGTCTGTTGGTGTGTCTGCCCCACTTGATGATTTGGTCGGCAACCTTGACGAGCCGTTCTCCCAAATGCTCCTGCGACTTATTGATGTCAAGGAAATGACCGATGTCGAGGTTTATAAACGTGCCAACCTCGATCGTAAATTGTTCTCCAAGATTAGGAGTAACAAAGGATATATACCGAGCAAACGCACAGCGATTGCTCTCGCTGTGGCACTGGAATTATCACTTAACGAAACCGATGACCTTTTGAAGCGGGCAGGTTATGCCCTCTCTCATGCTGTCAAGTTCGATGTTATCGTTGAATATTTCATCACAAACGGCAAGTACAACGTTTTTGAGATAAATAAGGTGCTGTTCGAGTACGACCAACCACTGTTGGGATGTTGAGATGAGAATTTTATCGGTGTTCCACAACATGCGCTTATGTTTGAATATCTATATAATGTTTTCGATCCAACACAAAAATTGATCTTGCATATAATAAAGATATCATTTATAATAGAACATAAGTTCTATTTTGTTGATTAATTCCTATTCCTCGCTTTTTTATATCCTGATGATTGAAATTTCTATATTATGCTTGAGGGTTGAGGATTTAAGAGTATTTGGGATATGGGATATGGGGTTTTTAGGATTCAGGAATCTGGGGTTTGGAGTTTGGATTTTCGGATTAAAGTTATGGGGTTAAAGATAAACGATACGATGAAGTTATAAGTTTACGGATTTGGGATTTAGGGTATGTGTTTTTGTTTTTGTTTTTATTTTTATTTTTGTTTTTGTTTTTATTTTTATTTTTATTTTAGTTTTAGTTTTTAGTTTTGAGTTTAAAGCTTAAAGCTTAAGTTTCAAAATTTAGAATCAAAAATCTCTAATTAGGTTTTTGGGGTGACGCTATTGAAAAAACAATTTCACTTTTTTGCGTTTTTATCACGCATGAAATTTATTACAAGATGGGGCCTTATGCGCAATACAAACTCTGAAAGCATTCAGGAGCACAGCCTTCAGGTGTCAATGATTGCACATGCGCTTGCTTTAATTAAAAACACGTATTTTGGGGGTTCTGTTAATCCCGAACGTATTGCGGTGATTGCCATGTATCATGACTCGAACGAGACAATAACCGGTGATTTACCTACCCCAATTAAATATTATAATCCGTCCATAAGTAATGCATATAAGGACTTGGAGAATATCTCAAAGGAAAAGCTTTTAACCATGCTGCCTGACCTGCTGGCTGATGACTATCGCAGAATTCTTTTCTTTAATGAAACCTCCGACGAAGGGAAAATCGTTAAGGCAGCAGATCGTATAAGCGCTTATATTAAATGCTTAGAGGAAGAAAAGGCTGGAAATACAGAATTCAAAAAAGCGGCAGTAGCAACTCTAAAGAAGATAAATGAGATGGATATTCCTGAAGTTAATTACTTTATGGATAATTTTATCCATGGCTTTATGCTCACACTTGATGAGTTAAATTAAGGGCTTAATTCAAAGCTTAATTCAAAGCTTAATTCGAAGTTGAATTTAAAGCTAATTCGAAGTTTAATTCAAGGTTTAATTCAAAGTTTAAATCATTACTTAATTAAGATCTGAATTAAGCAATGCAAATTAACGCCTTGTAATTTTTGCGCCTAATGATTTCAGCTTTTCCTCCATTGCTTCATATCCCCTGTCGATATGATAAATATCGCTTATTTCGGTTCGTTCCTTTGCAACCAATCCTGCTAAGATTAAGGCGGCACCGGCTCTTAAATCCGTAGCTCTAACCTGAGCTCCCATAAGCGGTGTATTGCCTTCAATTATTGCCGTGCGTCCGTCAATTTTGATTTGCGCACCCATACGCTTTAACTCGCTTATGTGCATAAACCTGTTTTCAAAAATAGTCTCTACAACCATGCTGGTTCCTTCAGCACGGCTTAAAAGAGAAGTCATCTGCGCCTGCATATCCGTAGGGAATCCAGGATGCGGATGGGTTTTTACGTCAACTGCCTTTATACGCTTTGAACCTTTAACATGAATTGCTGTTAACTCTTCGGAGATTTCAACACCGGTTTCTCTTAGCTTCGCAATAATTGGCTTTAAATGATCCGGCATCGTATTTTCAACTATTATATCCCCGCCGGTTATTGCTGCTGCAACCATAAAGGTGCCCGCTTCAATGCGATCAGGTATAACACTGTGCTCTGTGGGGCGCAGCTTATCTGTGCCGTTAATTCTTATGGTATCCGTTCCCGCTCCTGTCACATTTGCACCCATTGAAACAAGCATAGTGGCCAAATCAACGATTTCCGGCTCTGTGGCTGCATTTTCGATTACTGTAAGCCCTTTAGCCAAAACCGATGCCATTAATATGTTTTCCGTTGCACCTACACTTGGAAAGTCAAGGTATATCCTTGCTCCGGATAATCTTCCTTTAACCTGAGCTTCCACATACCCATGTCCGGTATTAATGTTAGCACCAAGGGCTGAAAACCCCTTTAAATGCAAATCAACAGGTCTGGTTCCAATAGCGCAACCTCCCGGAAGTGAAACCTTTGCTTTTCCCTTTCTTGCCAGCAAAGGTCCCATAACGAGAAATGATGCCCTCATCTGATTAACAAGCTCATATGGGGCGGTGTATTCTGTGATACTACCGGTATCCAAGGTTATTTCTTTTTCTTTTATGTTGAAATCTATTTTAGCACCCAGAGAAGTAAGCAGATCGCACATGGTATGTACATCCTCCAGGTTAGGAGCATCTTTTATAACACTTTTTCCATCTGTCAACAAGCATGCAGCTAAAGTTGGAAGAATAGCATTTTTTGCTCCACTAACACGAACAGAACCTTTAAGGGGAACTCCACCATCAATTAAAAATATACCCATTTTATGTTTCTTCCTCTCTTGTCTTATGTAAATTACTTGTCAATTACTATAAAATTCGTTTTTCATAAAATATAAAATATTAAATATCAAAAAATTTGTATGGTTCTTCGCGAAAAATACTGTTCCAAATTTAAGAGCTTTCGCATAAACACAAAAGCCCAAGGCACTGAAGCAGCTGTTTTTATCGCACAATTTGCTGTACAAGCATTCGTTGGATTTTAAACACCATTTAAACAGTATTTTATGGATGTAGAAGATTTAAAAAGAAAGTATTTCGATTATATTAAAATCTTCTTTTCCGAAAACATCCATTCAAAAGTAACGGCTATTAAAATCTCTTTTAAAATAACGGAAGAAATTGTTTAGCAATTTCAACACACCATTTCACGAGGTGGGGAACATCTTAGCCTCGTTATATTATATTCAATTTTATATCTCTTTATTAAGGCGGTTTCTACCGATCTTGCCTTTAAAAAGCCATGCTGCCATATGAAATTTCACCCAAATTTAAATTTAAGGCCTATATTAAATAATTGACAACTTTTATGTATTTTAAACCATTAGCAATCATTAACAATAATATTTTTGTTAATCAATCATATTATGATTGCTCCCAAGAAAGTCGTGGAACGACTTTTTCCTGCAGGTTTAACTGCAGGAAGTTGCAGCTCGCTGCAACTTCCTGCAATCACAATATGGTTATCCAGCCTTCGGAAGAAGACCGATGAAATTTAAGAAGTCTTAAATTTCATCAGAAAGTCACTTTGCGATTTTTTGGGTGTTAATCATATTATACTATATGTTTGGCATTTTGCATCAAAAAAAGACAACATTACGTTTTGATGTTTTTACCAACTCATCTTCGCTTAGATGCTCAGCAAAAATCAACATGTGTTCATGCTATTCGCATTTTTGGTATGTTATTACAGTGTTTTCTGATACACTCTGTAATATTCTTGTAGTACGTTTTAGTGTGTAGTGTTTGAGCCATACTCTGTGTGGGTTTCTTGAGGAAGCACTCTGATTAATGCTCTGTGTGACGCAACTCTTTCCAGTTACAAAGAACACTAAACAAGTCACATTTCTCCAATATAAGTTAATGCGCGGCCTATTATAGTTAGAAGCTCCCCTCTTGTAATAGGTCTGTCGGGCTCAAGAATGTTATTGTATCCAATCACTATACCGTTTTGGATTGCAAACGCAATAGCCTGTTGGTATGGTTCTTTTACATTATTAAAATCGGCAAATAAATTTTTACTTCTATCACAATCGGCATATTCGGCAAAATTCTGCCCGGTTTTTTTGCGATAGACCATCATAACAGCATAAATGGCTTCGTCTCTGCGCATTGGTAAGTTCCTACTCATATTATTGCCGGAAATCAGTATTCCTGCTCTTAATGCTTTATCCAATACATCCTCTTGACCATAATCATAGGGAATAATATCCATTATATTACATATGCCTTCAAAGAGCGTTAGTTCCTCATTAGGATTAAGATCTTTTACCGGCAAGGATGGCATTTCATAAAGATTTAGAATATTTTGCAGGATTATTTTCAGCTCACTATTTAAAATATTCTGGTATTTGTTTGTGTGAGGTTCCGTCACTGCTACAGCTCCACTGCTTGTAAGGTAAGCGGCAATAATTTTCTCCGAAGAAAGCCATGTGTTTCCAATGCTCCCCCACTTTCCTTTATAAGAATCATAATATCTAACCTGAATTTTTTCGATGTCCGACACATTTTGAAGTGGCAGCGATACCTTAATAGGACGGACAAACTCACCCAACGGCATAAAGCTTTCGTTAAAACCGGCATAAACCTTTGTTTCCGTAACAGGTAAAGCAAATTGTCTGCTGCTTTCCGGCTGCAGTTCATAAACCGGTGTCCTCACGTCAACCCTTACGGAGATACTTCCCAGCTGCTGCTTTAACTTGAAATACTCATCCTGCAAAAAGCTGCCGGGGAGGATGCATGCTTCAAATCCGGGGGTTTTCATAATTAGGCTTTCGTTTACTCCGGATAGTGTTTCCAAAACCTCACCGTCTAATTCCAGACGTATTATTTTTGTATCGGGAGGTGGTTTTGTCATGTCGATATAAAAAGCGCCTTTCCCCATTTGACGAATTCTTTCAGAAAGCCTATGAGCGTTTACTCCCTTAATTTTTGCGCTCCATATTCCATTCTCAGCCAGCGGATCGATTTTCACCATTTCACCTGTGGGAATTTCTTCAAGCGGTACATCCGCATCATATTCGCCACGGCCTTTACGGGTTACTACCATGATAACCGTACTGGGTTCCGAGCGTAGCCCCGTATCGGCACTGTAGGAAAAAAGCCTCGCAAAATAACGGTAGTTGGACTTCAATCCCGTTACCTGATATTCAAAACCATCAACACTGAACTCCTCCGATTCCTTAAAATCTACCGTACCGGATATTTCCAGAATGAAAGTCACTGTTTCCTCCGGAATCCATTCATAGAATATTGAAGTCTCCGATACTGCATCGGGTGAAGACTTAATCCCAAAGCCCCTTGGTTTGGGTGGTGGACTGTAGGGCTCCGTTTTCACAACAAGAGAATTGCTCCAATCAGACACGGTTGTGCCGCCTGAATCATTCGGTGCAACAGCCTGTATCCAAAAATAATAAATTGTATCCGCTTCAAGACCGCCAATTCTCTGCCATGGTTGATATTTTAAATCCGCATGTGAAACGCTGATGGAATCTGTTGTCTTTTCCAAGTCATCGACCGTACCATAATTAATATTATAGCTGTATTCTGTTTTGTAGCTCCAGAACAAATCGATATATGTATCGGACGGAATTCCTTTTAAATCGGATGGAACAACAGGAACCTCAACCAGAGGTGGAAAATCCGGCAGGGTTGTTACAATCAATGGGTCTGATGGGTCTGACTCTAATAAGCCGGTTCTGTTTTTTACAGTGATCCATATTAAATAAGTTGTATTGGGATCAAGACCGTTTACCGGCAACGAAAATGTTTGATCCACACCAAGCTCTATGTTTGGAACAGTAACTGATGCAATATTTTTCTCCAGGGAAAGGATATAATTCTGAGATAAATCTCCATACACAATATTATCTCTTTTTTTAATGGATTTAACAATTCTAAGAGCATCATCATATTCTACACAATGTATCAATACCTCATAACCATCTCCATACTCCACAAACCTTTCGGACATTTTTCCCTCAGTACCGTCCGGCAGGTTTTTGTTTTCAAGATACTCATCATATGTAAATGAATTATATTGGTTATAAATATTGTTTTCTGAAATTGCTTCCTGATCATTTTCCCTGATTACATACAGCCATTTCTTCATTTCCAAATGATACAACTCTGTCCAGGATTTCTCCATCTGTAGAGTTATCTCCGATTTATCTATAGAGCTCCCCGGTTTCAAGCGAAATGGCGGAGAAGGAGGCGCTAAAGGCTTATCCGTCTCAACATCAGGTCTGGTTATAATAACCTTTATACCTGGCTCCGACAAATAAGGCATCGAAAGCATAAACCCGCCTTCTTTGCTTTCAGTCAGGTAATTTTTTTTTGCAATCATAACAAAATAATAAATTGAGTTAGGCTTAAGATTATTTAATGTGTGCTTATAGCCGATGAGTCTGCCCGTTTCTAAATCCCTTACCTCGTTTATTTGTGTCATTGACAAATTGGAGCCAATCCTTTTTGTTAAGGGAAGGGTTTTCATATCCTCTATGCTTTCAACAAGATATAGATCATAGTAAATATCCGTGTCCACTCTTCCATCCCCTGTATAAGGGACTGTCCACAGCAGCGTTGCAGACTTGTCTGTAAGAAGCTCGTCGAAAAGCAGCGGAGCTGGAGCTGCCCCAGGAAACCCGGAGACAAATTCCGGCGCTGCCGGGTTTTCTGGAATTTGCTCAACCAGTGCCACTTGAACCGTTGAATAAAAAGGTACGCTTGAGCCGTCCGGCTTATATGCTATCGCTTCAACCTTATATTTATATCTTTCAACATCCGATGGTGTTAAATTCATTTCATAGCGGTCTTTATCTGTTATAAGAGCGAAAAATGTTTCTTTGCCAGCCCTATCATATCGATACAGCTTGTATTCGACCTTTGTAAAGGTTGTGCTGCCGATTGCTCCTTTAATAATCGGATCCCAGAAAAGCATCCAGCGGACACTGTCTGTGGTTTCACCCATCTTCTTTGCTTTTAGAATAATTTCAGTTTTAACACGAAGAATTGGAAGCTCGTCCTCAGGAATAACCGAAACATCAGCATTCACGAGAGGAATAACCTTAATTGAATATTCACGTCCGGGCAGGGCATTTGCATAAATATACTCAAGCTTACCGCTTGCTGCGGTAACTCTGCTGTTTTCTTTTCCTATGTCGGAACCGATAATATCGGGAATTGATGGTGGCTGGGTAAAGCCCGATGTGTCGGAAATAAGGATTCTGTAATCAATTCTTCCGTCCGTATCCCAGACATCATCCCAGACTATTTTTATCTCATTAGTGCCGCTTATCAACTCAGCACCAAAATCCAAATTGGTCAGGAATTTAACCCTGTTTGACTTGCCTGAAGAAAATTCATACTGCTCAAATTCCCCGTATGTATAATGGGATATACCGTAAAACTCATATATTGTTCCGTGATCGAGTTCTATTCCATAACCGGTTGTGGTAAGGCTGGTGTCTGAACCGTCTAATGTAAATTCTAAAACATCATTTTCAAGAATTCCGGTACCTCTTTGTACACGGTTAAAATAAAAAATCTGAGTTTTATCTCCGGTTGCTCCTACCGGGTATGTAGGCGCACCCCAGTTGAATTTGGCAAACCAGTTTTGGCCTCCCTCGTTCTCATAAGCAATGTCCGTAACAGTAATATTTTGCGGAGGAGTGGAAGGGATTGCCGTATCCGCATAAGCTATTTGTATAATAAAAGCTCCCACCATGCTAATTATGATAAGCCATACAAAAATTCTAATAATCAGCTTTCTCTTTTCCATTGTTTTCCCCTCGTATATAGTATTTGTAATGCTTTAGTTTACAAATTTCCAGTTACAAATCTCGGACTCTCTTTACCATTCCCCCAAAAGCTCTAAAACAACAATTATCTCTTTAAGCATTTCTTCAACCGTGACCTTTTCAGCTCCATCATAAGTATTGTCCGGCTCAAGCCTCGTAATACCCAAATCCAAGGCTATTACAAGCCTGTGATAAGCAGAGTCAGACATCCTGTCACCGTTTTTTATGTATCGTCTTGTCATAGGACGGATCATTTCAGCGGATATACCGGATTTATAGGCGTAAATCTCCACCGCCACAGAAGTTGCCTGTTCACGGTTTATAGCCGGTTGGATAACCGATACCGGCAGGATCTGTTCAAGATTATAATAACGTATTTTCGCAGGATTTGATAGCCCTGCTACCTCATTTTCTGTTCCTGTAACCACTTCAAACAGAATTATTGCATTATCCCTTGAAACATAATCACCGGGATAAAGAGTTCTGCTTCCAAAAACCGTCTGCAGATTGTATTTTTGTGCAAAACGCTGCAGGCTCGGATCGGTCACTCCATCTTTTGACGGTATATCCACCTGTCTTATATTGAAAATGGTATATTCTCCCGGCGAGTTAACTGTTATGAGAATATATGGGAACATCCATGCCTTTAAACCACCGGGCTCCTCCCATTTGGTTTTTCCTTTATACAAAACATAGGGCTCAACGAGGCCTTCATAACCTTGGTGTAAAAGCTTAAGTTTAAAGCCTCCGCCTAATTCCGGCATCTGCTTGCGGTTAATAACAGAAGCTGAAAAGCCTCTACCTCCATCTAAAATATCCTTTATGTAAAAAGATAGCTCCTCTTCGATTCCATCCATTATTATGTTAAGTATATTTTCCAATTCAACCTGGTTTTTATAGGTTGACGTTGTTTGCTTGTTCATAAGCTCGGTAAGCTTCCGGTCGAAAATGCCATATCTGAAAGGACCGGTTTCCTCCGGCTCTTTTAAAATATCGTAAATCACCTCGCCGCAGGCCCCGGCCTCCGGCCGGACGACATTCGCCCTGCCGAAGCGCTCAAAGGAGGGGTGGTGGTCGATGGCAAGGTCGATCCTGTCCTTGTAGCCTTCAGCGTTTTGGGGAAACAAATCCAAAGACGCGATGTCGGTGGACACCACGCGGGCGGGGGCAAAGTCCTCCGGCGCCTCATAGGGCTCCATATAGGGCGCGGTGGTGCGGGTCTTTCCGTCGTTGCGCAGCAGGTACGCCCGCTTGCCCAGGGCCCGCAAGCCGGCGCACAGCGCGGCGGCGCAGCCCACCGTGTCCCCGTCGGGGCGCACATGGGTCAGAATCAAAACGTCGTCAAACTCCCGCAGCAGCGCGGCCGCCTGGGCCGCCGTCAAATCCGTCATTCCGTATCCTCCCCTTCGCCGCGGCCCGCGTCCCTGCGCTCCACGTCCCGGAGCAGCTCCAGAATGTGGGCCCCGTGGGCGATGGAGTCGTCCGCCACGAATTGCAGCTCCGGAGTATAGCGCAGGCGCAGCGCCGCGCCCAGCTCCCGCCGGAGAAATCCGGCGGCGGATTTCAGGCCCTTCAAGACGTCCTTCTCCCGCTCCTTGTCCAAAACGCTGATAAACACTTGGGCGTACCGCAAATCCGGCGTGGCGCTCACCCGGGTGACGGATACCATGCCCACGCCGCTGACCCGGGGATCCTTCAGGCCGCGTATCTGCGCCGCGAGCTCCCGCTGGATCTCCTCGTTGATGCGGCCGATGCGATTGCTGGCCATAAACCGCTCCTTTCCGCGGGCTTTTCTCCAAATG
>ENA-UOOK01003414-UOOK01003414.1-fermentation-metagenome-genome-assembly--contig:-NODE-3414-length-18083-cov-54.309574_pt1 | contig 18083 bp, 18 predicted proteins | sample MGYA00245777_ERZ724023 | MGnify/ENA primary metagenome ERZ724023 (study PRJEB28704, sample SAMN03018312) | fermentation metagenome | biome: anthropogenic terrestrial biome; feature: soil...
TTTGAAGATGATGAGAATAAAATGAATTTATCTCTTTTAGATATTAAAGGTGAGCTTTTAATAGTTTCACAATTTACTTTATATGGGGATTGCAGAAAGGGCAGAAGGCCAAACTTTATGATGGCAGCGAAGCCAGAAGAAGCTGAAGAAATTTATAATAAATTCTTAGCTGAATGTAAAAAATATATTGGTGATGTTAAGCATGGGAAGTTTCGAGCCCATATGGAGCTTGAACTTATAAATGATGGGCCGGTGACACTTTTAATTGATAGTAAGAAGAACTTTTAAGGAGTGATAGAATGATTTTTGAAGTATACCCTGTAGGAGTTTTTGCAGCTAATTGCTATATAATAGGATGTGAGAAAACAAAGGAGGGCTTTATTGTTGATCCAGGTGGGGATTGTGAAGGAATACTGAATTTATGTAAAACCCTTGGAATAGAAAAAATAAAATATATTCTATTAACTCATGGACATGGGGATCACATTGCAGCAGTCAGCGATTTAAGAAAAGAAACTGGTGCAAAAGTTCTTATTAGTGAAAAGGATAAATATCTTATTGAAGGCGAAACGGTTAATGTACTGCCTATTTTAAAGGATATAAAGCTATTCAGTGCTGATGATTATTTAAAAGACGGTGATGTTATTGAGATTTCAGATATAAAAGTTGAAGTTTTAGAAACTCCCGGTCATACGCCAGGAGGATTATCCTTTAAAATTAACAATTTTGTTTTAACAGGTGATGCTCTCTTTAAAGGCTCGGTAGGAAGAACGGATTTTCCTTTATCATCCCGTGAAGATATTGTTAAAGGAATAAAATCCAAGATTATGGTTCTTCCAGACGAAACAATCATTTATCCTGGCCATGGACCTTCTACAACTGTTGGATATGAAAGAAAATATAATCCTTTTTTGTAATATATGTTTTTTAAAGATATATAGTTTAAGTTACTTATTAAATTTGTTTAATATAATATAGTAGAATTGATAATTTTAAATTGAACGAATTATAAGCTATAAAATAGGATAAAATATAACTGAAGTTTTTAAAAGGAGGTTGTTTTATGAAATCAAAAAAAGCTCCCATTACCAAAAAAAATTATGAAAATAGTGAAGGTGAGATTGATTTCGATAAAATAAATGAGCTTATTGATAACGGAGAAGCCTTAAATGAAATTTCAAAAGAGCTTAATGTCAGTAAGGAATATTTGAAAAACTTCAGAGTAAAACCGGAGGACGAAATTAATAAATGAGTTCCATAAAAGTTAAAATGACAGGACATGAATACAGATATGATATCTTTCAAATATTGGTTCTTTTTTTTAAGAAGGACGATATTTCTTTTATATGTGAGGATGAGAGTTTAGATGCCAATGTTATAAGTTCCCTTGATAAAATAGCAGGAAAGGCATCCTGCATAATGAAATATCAGGGGAAACAGGTAGAAAAACATATATATGTTGATATGTCAAATAAAAGGAAAATAAAAAATGGGTTAAAAATAAGCTTATTAGAATGTATAGAGGAGTTTGGATATGATAAAGTACCTTGGGGAATTTTAATAGGAATAAGACCAACTAAAATTATACATGAATATATAGAAGAAGGATTAGATGATGATGCCATTATTTCAAAATTCATGAGCGAATATAGGGTTAGGTTGGACAAGGCTCAGCTGGCACTTGAAGTGGCAAGAAATGAAGCTCCTTTTTTAAGGGTACATCCTAATAGTGTAAGTATGTATATTCATATTCCATTTTGCCCATCAAAGTGTATTTATTGTTCTTTTTCCTCTATTCCAGTTTATAAAAATGAAGAACTAATTGAGCATTATCTATTAGCATTATTTGATGAAATTGATGCTGCTTTTAGAAGTATTAAATCAAAAGGTTTATTTGTTGATACTTTATATATTGGGGGAGGAACTCCTTCAGTTTTAAGCTGTAGAGACTTGGATAGACTATTGTCTAAGATATCACAGAACTATGATTTGAAATCTTTAAATGAGTTTACTATTGAATGTGGAAGGCCTGATTCTATTGATAAAGACAAGCTAAATATTATAAAAAATTATGGCTGCACAAGAATATGTATTAATCCTCAAACAATGAATGAGGAAACTTTAAAAACTATTGGAAGAAATCATACAACAAAAGATATTGTGGAAAAATTTTATGCTGCTAGGGAAATAGGTTTTGACGATATTAACATGGATATAATAATGGGCCTTCCAGGGGAAGATGAAAGACATGTGGAAAAGACAATGAAAAGTTTGAAAGAAATTTCCCCTGACAGCATTACAATCCATACCATGGCATATAAAAGAGCATCTATTCTTCTTGAAAAGGGAACTTTTAAAAAGAATAATTTGGCAGAATCTATGTATGAAATTGCAGTAAAACATGTAAGAGAAATGGGTATGCATCCTTATTATATGTACAGACAAAAAAATATGGTGAGCCCACTTGAAAATGTAGGATATTGTTTTAAAAATAAAGAGTGCATTTATAATATACAAATGATAGCTGAGAATATCACCATTGTAGCACTTGGAGCAGGTTCTGTAACAAAGCTTGTTTACCCAAAAGAAAAAAGAATTGAAAGAGTAGCTAATTTAAGAGACATAAAGGAATACATTGAAAGAAAAGATGAAATGATAGAAAAAAAGAGGAATGCCATTGAAATGATATAAAGATGATAGTATAATAATATAATTAGTTGTAATATTAGTTTATTTAATATAAAGAAGCAATGATTAAGAGGAGTAATTTCTGACTTCCATAAAGAGAGGGTTCAGTGCTGAAAAGAACCTATGGTAAAAGAAATGAATGACACTTAGGAGCTAAAACACTAAAAAGTGTTTCCGTATTTATACGTTATATTTGAGTGGGTTTAAACCAATAAGGGTGGTACCGCGGGTAAGCTCGTCCCTAACATTATAGGGGCGGGCTTTTTGTATTTTGTATTAATAAAAAAAAGGAGGAATTATCTATGGGAGAATCTATAAAGGGCTTAAAAAGGAGCAAATATTGCGGCGAATTTAGGGACTCAGATGTAGGAAATAAAGCTACTGTTATGGGATGGGTTCAAAGAAGAAGAAATTTAGGAGGACTCATATTTGTAGATTTAAGGGATAGAACTGGAATTGTGCAAATAGTTTTTGGTGAAGCAATAGATAAAGAAGCCTATGAAAAGGCTCATCAAATAAGAAGTGAATATTGTCTTGCAGTAACCGGAAATGTCGTTTTAAGAGAATCACCAAACCCTGAAATGCCTACTGGCCTTATAGAAATTAAGGGGGGAAGCCTTAGAATATTATCAGAATCAGAAACACCACCTATTTATATTAAAGAAAATTTAGATGCTTCTGAGCAAATAAGGCTTAAATACAGATATCTCGATCTTAGAAGACCAGATATCCAAAGAAATTTAATGATAAGGAGCCGTGCATATAAGGTTGTTAGGGATTTTATGTATGAAAATGGTTTCCTCGAAATTGAAACACCTATGCTAACAAAAAGTACACCAGAGGGAGCAAGGGATTATCTTGTACCCAGCAGAAATTTTAAAGGTAAGTTTTATGCACTTCCTCAATCTCCGCAGCTTTTTAAGCAGCTTCTTATGGTTTCAGGTTATGACAGATATTTTCAAATAGTAAAATGTTTTAGAGATGAGGATTTAAGAGCAAACAGACAGCCAGAATTTACTCAAGTAGATATGGAATTATCCTTTGTGGAAATGGAAGATGTGATGGAAGTAAATGAAAGGCTCATTAAGCGCCTTTTTAAGGAAATTAAAGGTATAGATGTTGAAATCCCAATTCAGAGAATTACTTATAAAGAAGCTATGGAACGCTTTGGTTCAGATAAACCTGATATGAGGTTTGGGATGGAACTTACTAATATAAAGGATACAGTAAAAGGTACTGAGTTTAGGGTGTTTAAGGATGCTATAAATGAAGGAAAAGATATTAGAGGAATAAATGCAAAGGGCTGTGCAAGTTTTGGAAGAAAAGAAATTGATAGGCTTGGAGAATTTGTAAAAACTTATGGCGCAAAGGGATTGGTTTGGATTGCAATAAAGGAAGATGGAATAAAATCACCAATTTCAAAGTATTTAACTAATGAAGAAATGGATGCAATAATTAAGAAAATGGGTGGAGAAAAAGGAGATTTACTTCTTATTGTTGCAGATAAGCCAAAGATTGTATTTGCATCCCTTGGAGCCCTTAGAATTGAGCTTGGAAAGAAGCTTAACCTTATTGGGCCTGACAACAAAGAGTTTAAATTTGTTTGGGTTGTAGAGTTCCCTATGTTTACTTATGATGAGGAAGAGGGAAGATATGTAGCCGAACACCATCCGTTTACAATGCCAGTAGAAGAGGACATAAAATTCTTAGAAACTGAGCCTTGGAAAGTTAGATCAGAGACCTATGATATTGTTTTAAATGGTGAAGAAATTGGCGGCGGAAGTATTAGAATACATGATACTAAACTGCAGGAGGAAATGTTTAAAGTTATGGGATTCACTCAGGAAGAAGCTTGGAAAAAGTTTGGATTTTTACTTGAGGCGTTTAAATTTGGACCACCTCCACATGGCGGCCTTGCTTATGGATTTGATAGATTGGTTATGTTCCTTGCTGGTACTGATAATATTAAGGATGTAATTGCATTTCCTAAGAATCAAAATGCAGTTTGCTTACTTACAGATGCTCCAAATGTTGTTGATGAAGATCAGCTAAATGAGCTGGGGATTGGAGTTTTAAAAGACAAAAAGTAAATATATGATTAACTTATCATACAGATATGGATAGTTTTTGAAGCTAAGGCAGCAGTAAATATATTGATAAAAACAAAATTAAGTGATATATTAATTATAAAGCAGATGCCTGCTGTATACGAGAGGATGGACCTTTTATGAGCCAACACTTATGATAAGGGAATCCGGCTCCTGATGTGGAAGTGAGGCCTTTTGAATAAGGAACAGGAATCATCAGGGAGGATACCCACCTGCGAGAGCAGGTTCATCCGGGTTCATCGACGGTACAGCGGGTTTTTTATGTTTTAAATGGGGGTGCTGCATGTTTGATTTTGAGGAAAGAACTGGACTTTTAATAGGTAAAAGCGCTGTAGAAAAGCTGAATAATAGTTGTGTTGCAGTATTTGGAATAGGTGGAGTTGGATCATTTTGTGCAGAAGCACTTGTTAGAGCTGGTATAGGGAAAATTGTTTTAATAGATAGTGATAATGTTGCACTTTCAAATATTAATAGGCAAATACATGCACTGCATAGTACAATAGGTATGCCTAAAGTAGAAGTTATGGCTGCAAGAATAAAGGATATAAATCCAAATATTGAAGTCATTACATATAATGAATTTTATTCCCCAGAAAAGGGAGAAAAACTTATATCAAAAGATTATGATTATGTCGTTGATGCTGTGGATACTGTAACTGCTAAAATAGATATAGTAGTAAGATGCAGTGAAAATAATATACCGGTTATTAGCAGTATGGGTGCTGGCAATAAGCTTAATCCAGCAATGTTTGAGGTAGCTGATATATATGAAACAAGTGTATGTCCGCTTGCTAAAGTTATGAGATATGAATTAAGAAAAAGAGGGATAAAAAAGCTGAAGGTAGTGTACTCAAAAGAGACTCCCATAAAAATAAATCTTTCAGATCAGGATTTGCCTAATGAGAATACAAATGTTAAGAAGCATTATATTCCGGGCAGTATTTCTTTTGTACCACCTGTTGCCGGACTTATAATTGCAGGTGAAGTAGTCAATGATCTTATCAAGTGATTCTAAAACTCAAGAGGAGTTTGCTTAAAAAATTGTCAAACAAATTTATAAGGTGGGATGTGCTGTGGAGTGTACCAAGGATGATATACTAAAAAGACTTAGAAGAATTGAGGGACAGATTAGGGGCATTGAAAGGATGATTGAAGAGGATGAATGCTGCAATGACATTCTAATTCAGGTGGCAGCTGTTAGAGCAGCAATTAATAAGGTAGGAGGAATTGTTTTAGAAAATTACTCCAAATCCTGTATTAAGAAGGTAGCTCATGAAGAAAAAAATGATGAAGATATTAATGAACTTATTGATACTATAATAAAATTTACTAAATAGAAGAACCAATCTATGGGTGTAGATATAAAAATGTATATTTATCTTTGCTTTAACCTAAAATATATTGAGCATTATATAAGTGCTCTATTGGCAGATGAATATACATTTTTGTTTACTTATATATCCATTTTAAATGTGAGAACATTATGAATATTGCGTTTGATTAGGCTGTAATGATTTATGCATATATTTCATAATTTACTTGTTAAAACAATTTTATACATATATAATAGAATTATAAGACATTATTGCTATCGAAGGGAAGTGTTATAAGATGAGCCTTGAAAATGTTAAAAAGGTTGATCAGGAAATCTACGATACAATTATGCTAGAAATGAAAAGACAAGAATCCAAAATTGAGCTTATTGCGTCTGAAAATTATACGAGCAAAGCAGTTATGGAAGCTCAAGGATCGCAGCTAACAAATAAGTATGCAGAAGGATATCCAGGAAAGAGGTATTATGGTGGCTGCGAATATGTGGATATGGCAGAAAATCTTGCAAGGGAAAGACTTAAAAAGCTATTTAATGCTGAGCATGTAAATGTGCAGCCCCACTCAGGCTCTCAGGCAAATATGGCAGTATATTTTGCTGTGCTTAAACCTGGAGATAAGGTATTTGGGATGAATTTATCTCATGGCGGACATTTAACTCATGGAAGTCCGGTAAATTTTTCGGGAAAAACTTACAACTTTATTCCTTATGGTGTTGATGAGACCGGCTACATAGACTATGATGCTTTAAGGGAGCTTGCACTTAAAGAAAAACCAAAACTCATTGTCTCAGGAGCAAGTGCTTATCCAAGAATTATTGATTTTAAAAAGATAAGGGAAATATGTGATGAAGTTGGAGCATATATGATGGTTGATATGGCTCATATTGCCGGACTTGTTGCTGCAGGCTATCATCCAAATCCTGTTGAAGTTGCAGATTTCGTCACTTCAACTACACATAAAACTCTTAGAGGACCTAGAGGCGGTGTAATTCTTTGTAAGGAAAAATATGCAAAAATAATTGATAAGAGCATTTTCCCTGGAATTCAAGGTGGACCTTTAATGCATGTGATTGCAGCAAAGGCAGTTTGTTTTAAAGAAGCACTATCACCTGAATTTAAAGAATATCAGGGGCGAGTAATTAAAAATGCTAAATGTCTTGCACAGGCTCTTATTGATAGAGGATTTAACCTTGTTTCTGGAGGTACAGACAATCATCTTATTCTTGTGGATTTGAGAAACAAAAAAATTACAGGAAAGGATGCTGAGCATTTATTAGATGGGGTTGGAATAACTGTAAATAAAAATACGATTCCATTTGACCCTGAAAAACCTTCTGTAACAAGTGGAATAAGGCTTGGGACTCCAGCTACAACTACAAGAGGATTTAATACTGACGATATGGTTGAAATTGCAGATATTATGAACTGGACAATAGAAAACAGGGATAATGATTTAACTCCTGCTAAAAAGCGTGTTCAGAAACTTTGCGATAAATATCCATTATACGAATAATTAAATGGAGAAGGCAGATGCCTTCTCCATTTTTAAAATGTGAGGTTAATATGAGCTATAAGAAAAATTTTTTAATAACAATTTTTCTTGCACTATTTACCATATTGTTTATAATTAAAATTGACGCAATATTCAAAAAACATACTAATATATTAGTAGAAAATAACGAAATAAAAGTATATGAGAAACAAAAAATTATTGTATCACATAATTTTGATAGCATGGAAATACAAAGTTATGCCATTGGGGATATTAACAATGATAATAATGATGAAGTGATTTTAGTTTTAAAAAACAAAGGGGATAAATTCGGATGTCAAATTATAATATTAAATGCAAATGATTTAAATGAGATATATAAATCAAATTATGAAAACATAAATCCATGGAAAGTGGATATAGGGGATGCGGATGGGGATGGCATTAAGGATATATGTATTGGTGCATATACAACAACAAGGTTTTACAAAGGATTTGACAAAAGGCCTTATATATATAATTTTATAAATAATGATTTATATCCTAAATGGCTCGGTTCGAGACTTTCAAGACCTTTTGAAGATTATGCTTTCTTTGATGTTGATAATGATGGAGCAGATGAGATAGTTGCAATTGAAAAATTAAAAGACTGCAGGAAAATACTTAATTCATATAAATGGAAAGGCTTTGGATTAGAAGGATTTGCTGAATCTGATTATTTTGATGATATAAAGGAAATAAATAAAAAGGATAATAAATTATTTGTAAAAGTTTTAGTGAATAATAAATGGCAGACTAAAAGAATTATTTATAAGGATGGAAAATTAAAATAATATAAAAAGGGTGAATGAGTATGAAAAAAGTCCGCTCCAGTGTAACATTGCTTTTATGTTTTGTTTATGTTTTCTCATTATTTACATTTACATCATGTGATAAGAAAGCAAAAACCGATAATAAGCAGACAATAACAGACAAAAGAAAAGATGATAAGACAGATAACAGTAATGAGCTTGGAAGCTTGGTCTTTTCTAATAATAAGCAGAAAACTACAGATGTCCCATATAAACCATTAGAAGTAAAACCCAATGCAGCACAATATTCTGTTAAATCAGATCTTTCAAATGTATTAAATTACAGCCAATTTGGAAAATTCAGCAGCGAGCAAAAACAGCTGTTGCAAAAAAACGGATTTGTAGTATCGCCCACAAAGGAGGAGCAGTTATTTTATATATACGAGAAAAATCAGTATTTAAAAATACCAAGTTTTATAACAACTGATTCAGTTTTACATGTGTATCATATATTTTATGATTATTCTTTAAGAAGTATAGAAAATGATAAATTAATTGGATTTACTAAAGAGCTAACAAAAAATATGCTGGCTAAGTCAATATTTCTTTATAATAATATAAAAAATACTGAGGTAAAAAATGCAGCACTTAAGAATGCAGAATATTTTTTGGTGGCTCAAATGCTTATTGGCGGTGATGTACCGGATAATGTACCAAAAGATGTACAGCAGACAGCAAATAACGAATTGCAGCTTATAGAAAATCATAGTGGATTTTCAAAGCCCGAAATATTTCCTTATGATTTAGATTATAGTCAATTTATACCAAGAGGTCATTATACAAGAAATGATGATTTTAAAAAATATTTTAAGACAATGATGTGGTATGGCAATGTTCCTTTTCCTCTATACTTAAAAGACAAGCAAAGAAATGTTGAAGGGACACTGCAAGCACTTTTGATTACTTACTTAATGTTTTTAGAAAAAGATGGAATGCAGGATTTAGAGCTTTGGGAAAATATATATGAACCCACTGTTTTTTATGCAGGTAAGTCTGATGATTTAACTATATATGATTATAAAAAGCTTTTGCTTAATGTATATGGGGAAAATATCGATATTGAAGAATTAAATAATAAGGATAAAATAAATAAACTTTATAAAGAAGCGGAAAAATTTCCTGAGCCTAAAATACAAGCTGCATATACAAGCGTTGATACACCTGTAGGAAAGCAGTTTAGATTAATAGGTCAAAGATATATTCCTGATTCGGAAATAATTCAAGGGGTTGTAGAGCCAGCTATCAGACCTATTCCTAAGGGACTTGATGTAATGGCTGTTCTTGGATCAGACAGAGCTTATAATATTGAAATAAATAGGTTCAAAGAAAATGAAAAGTGGGGAAAATATGAAACACAAATTAAAATGCTTAAAAAAGAATTCGGTAAGATATCAGAAGATGATTGGAAACAAAATATGTATTATGGATGGCTGTGGACATTAAAAACACTTATTAATCCTTACGAGAAAGGATATCCATCCTTTATGACAAATGAAGCATGGCAGGATAAATCACTTAATACATCCCTTGGAAGCTGGGCAGAACTTAGACATGACAGCATACTTTATGGAAAACAAGTCGGTGCAGAATGCGGCGGAGGAGAGGAAATGCCTCATGTTAAAGGATATGTAGAGCCATCTTATGAAACTTATAATAGGCTTCTTTGGCTTACAAAGTATTCAAAACAAAATTTAAAAGATAGAAAACTTTTAAGCAGCAGTATAGAGTCTAAAATGGATAGTTTTGAACAATTGCTTAATTTTTTAATTAAATGTTCATTAAAGGAACTAAGAAATGAAGAGTTATCGGTCGAAGAATATGATCAAATAAACGTATATGGCGGTCTTCTTGAATATTTAACCAGCAGCTTAGCAGATGATGGAGTAAGGTGGGATGAGATAACTTCTGATACTGATAAAAATATGGCAGTTATAGCTGATGTTTATACTGTAGCGCCAAATAAATACTCACCTGGCGGGTACATTGAAGAAGCAGTAGGACCTGCTTATGAAATTTATGTAGTTGTACCAATAGGGGGAAATTTGTATTTAACAAGGGGAGCTGTATTTAGTTATTTTGAATTTTTTAGCGAACAAAGATTAACAGATGAAAAGTGGCAAAAAAATATAAAGGAAAATAAGGGACCAAGTTTACCTATATGGACAGATACCTTTATAAGAGGAGGAAAAAATGCAATTCCAATTCCAGCCCATCCATACAATTCAGGATGCTGACAATAAAAAAATTATTTTAAGCAGTTTGCTTTTATTTACAATAATATTTTTAATAATTATTCTTTCATTTGGAAATAAAAATGAAATAACAATAAGCTGTACAGGAGATATTTTATTTGATAGAGGCGTTAAAATTAAATTAAATGCTTATGGTTATGATTATCCCTATAAAAATGTATTGGAAGTTCTTAAAAAATCGGATTTAACAATTGGTAACTTGGAGTGCCCACTGACTTCAGCGGGTACTCCAGTTTATAAAAGAAGTGACCTTATATTTAAGGGGGATACTAAAAATGCTAAGGAGCTCAAAGCAGCAGGATTTGATGTTTTAAACCTCGCAAATAATCATTCAATGGATCAGGGAAGGGAAGGGCTTTTAAATACTATGAAAGCTCTTAAGGATAATAATATAACAGTAGTAGGAGCTGGACTTAATAAAAAAGATTCTCATAAACCTGTTTTTATCACTCGAGGCGGAGTTAAAATTGGTATATTAAGCTATTCATGCTTTCCTGCAGAAGGATATATATTTAACAGTGAAATGGCAGATATATGCCATTTTGATGAAAATTTATTAAAAGAAGAAATAGTAAAAGCAAAAAAAGACTGTGATTTTTTAATGGTATTTTTTCACCACGGCAACGAATATGATTTTTATCCCAGTGAAATTCAAAAAAAATATTCCCATACAGCTATAGATAACGGAGCAGATATCGTTGTGGGGAATCACCCTCATGTTCTTCAAGGGGCTGAAAAGTATAATGGCAAATATATATTTTATAGTCTCGGCAATTTTATATTTGATAGACAAGCCCCTTTTGGAACAAATGAAACTATAATTTTAGAGTTAACTTTAAAAAATAAAAAATTAAGTGAAATAGATGCAATTCCCGTAAAAATTATTGAATGTCAGCCAACATTATCAAATGATAAAAGCAATGTTGAAATATTAAATAATTTTATTAGACACTCAGAAGGAATGGGAGTAAATTTTAAAATTGAAGAAAATATAATAAAAATTAAATGAACAAATGATGGCATAAGCTTATCTTATAACAATATTAAAATACCAATAAGAATAATAATTATGCCTGATAGTATTCCCCCCTTTTTTTCTGAAAAAAAGTTTGAAAATCTTTTTCCAAACCATGAGCCTAAAATAATAAAAATGAAGCTCAATATAAATGTTAATAAGCATGTAATAAAAATATTAACATTTGCAATACCAGCACCTATACCACCAGCTATATTGTTTAAAGTAAGGACAATTCCGAGCAGTACAGATTCTTTTGCATCAATAGTTCCTGAAAAATCAATATCGACCTTTTCAGGATTATTAAGTAAATTATTATAAGAAATTGAAGCTATATCAGATTTCGATTTCTTTGTATTAATTGGTTTTAATGTTTCATATATTGTCCATATGCCTACAGCTATTAAAATTAAGCTGCCAATATATTTTTCAAAATTATCGGGTATGATATTTCTCCCAAAATCACCGAATTTCATAGATAAATAAGTTCCTAAAGTTGAAATTACTGCAAAAATTAACATACTGGGACTACTGATTTTTACTTTTTTTAGGCTGTAGGAAGCTGAAAGGAAAAGGTTATCAGCATTTGCTGATAATACAAACAATATTATGGTTAATATCTTCATTAAATCACCTCGCATAATCATAGTATTCAAATAAAAGAATATTGGTTATTGTATAGACAGCCAATATTTAAAATTATGAGAGGAATACTTATTAAATTTTCATAACCTTAATAATAGTGACTTATAGCTTTAAACTGTGTGTACTGTGAAATCCATAAATTGAATGGAGTGATTTTATGGACATGAATGAACAAATATTAAAAATAGTAATGGAATTTACTGATGAGGGAATTCATGTAATTGATTCAAACGGTGTAACACTTATTTATAATAAAGCTATGGAAGAACTTGAAGGCATGAAGGGCAGTGAGGTTGTTGGCAAGAAGATATTAGATGTGTTCCCAAGCCTTACGGAAAATACCAGTACATTATGCAAGGTACTAAAAACAAAACAGCCTATTATTGAACAATACCAAACATACATAAATAAGACTGGCAATAAAATAACTTCAGTTAATACAACTATTCCTATACTAAATAATGAGAAAATAATGGGGGCAGTAGAGATTTCAAAAAATTTTACTAAGGTTAAAGAGCTGTATGATAATGCTATCTCTATGAGTAACCATTTAAAAAACTGTATTAGAAAAGATGGTGATTTTACATTTGATTCCATGATTGGATGCAGCCCATCTTTTATAAAATGTGTTGATATTGCAAAGGCTGCAGCAAAATCAAATTCTACTGTGTTAATATATGGAGATACAGGAACAGGGAAAGAGGTATTTTCGAGGGCAATTCATAATGAAAGCAACAGAGCAAATAAGCCATTTATACCAATAAACTGTGCAGCCCTTCCAGAAGGACTTTTAGAAGGGATATTATTTGGCACAACAAAGGGTGGTTTTACTGGAGCCATAGACAGACCGGGGTTATTTGAACAGGCTGATGGAGGTACTCTGCTTTTAGATGAAATTAATTCTATGAGCATACTCCTTCAGGCAAAGCTATTAAGAGTACTGCAGGAAGGGGTTATACGCAGGGTTGGAGGTATAAAAGATATTCCAGTTGATGTAAGAATAATTGCAACAACAAATGAAGAGCCATATACAGCAATAAAAAATGGGACTATGAGAAAAGATTTGTACTATAGACTTAGTGTAATCAATATTAATATTCCCCCACTTAGAGAAAGAAAAGAGGATATACCGGAGTTTATAAAAACCTTTATAAAAACCTATAATGATGAATTTTCTAAAGATGTCTGGGATATTTCTAACGAGGTTCTGGATGCATTTTTAAGCTATAACTGGCCTGGCAATGTCAGGGAGATGAAAAATTATATTGAGGGCTCAATGAACATGGTTGATGGACATATATTAAAAGCCGAACACTTTACTCCTCAGGTACAAGAAACTTTATTTAAAAAGAATCTGTCAAGTGGTGTTTTTGATTTAGGATATGATTTTAAAACTTCAATTGATGAATATATTAATAATATAGAAAAAAAAATCATTGATGATGCACTAAGAAGCTCTGATGGTAATATCACAAAAGCAGCTAATACATTAAAAATAAAAAGACAAACACTGCAGTATAAAATTAAAAAATATGAAATAAAGTAAAACTGGGGTGATATGATGATAAAACCAAATGCACTCCAATTTGGCAGCACAATTGGAGTAGTTGCGCCATCAAGTCCTGTTTCAAAGAAAATAGCAGATGAAAGCAAAAAAGCTTTAGAAGAATTGAAATTTAAAGTAAAGATGGGCAGCTCCTGCTATGAAAGATATGGATACCTTGCTGGCAATGACAACATAAGGGCAGAAGATATTAACAACATGTTTAGTGATGAAGAGGTAGATGGAATCATTTGCTTAAGAGGAGGATACGGTTCAATAAAAATACTTAATTTAATTGATTATGAAATGATAAAAAGCAATCCCAAAGTATTTATAGGTTACAGCGATATAACAGCGCTGCATTTAGCAATTCATAAAAAATGCAATATGGTTACAATTCATGGGCCTATGGTATCTTCTGATATGTTGAATGGATTTGATGATTTTTCAAAGGAAAGTTTGTTTAATACTATCATGAAAAATGAATCTATTGGACTTATTAAAAATCCTGATGGAGAGGAAATCCACTGCCTTGTTCCAGGGAAAGCACGAGGGAAGTTAATAGGCGGGAATTTATCATTAATTGCTGCTGTAATGGGAACTCCTTATGCATTAAATATGAAAAATAAAATTGTTTTTATTGAAGAAACGGAAGAGGAACCATATAGAATAGATAGAATGTTTACACAATTAGTTCTTTCAGGTATGCTAAATGAGGCAGCAGGAATTGTTTTAGGAGACTTTAGAAACTGTGAAGCAAAGGATGCTTTTGAAAGTTTGTCATTAATGGAGGTATTTAATGATATATTAAAACCGCTGCATATTCCAGTTATATATAATGTAAAGGCAGGTCATTGTACTAAAAAAATAAGTTTGCCATTTGGCACTACAGCATACATTGATGCAGGCAATTGCAAACTAATAATAGAAGAAAGTGCAGTAAAAATAATGCCTTAGAATTTATCCAAAGGCATAGCAATCTTTGTTATGCAGCATCCTCAGGGGCATAGCAACCTTGGTTATGCAGTATCCCAGAGGCATAGCAATCTTGGGTATGCAGTATCCCAGGGGGCATAACAACTTTGAGTACGTAGTATTCCAGGGGGCATAGTAATCGCCATCCGTTATCCCCCCGTACGGGGGGGATAACAATTATCTCTTTTTTACACACATTATTAATAATAAAATTCCAATTAATACTGCAAGGGATGACGAAACTTTTGAATTTTTCTGCAACATACATACATTAATAAACGGCATTGATTTTAAATAATAGACATTGCAGGATAAATTAACCTCAGGAGTGATTTGATTTATATTATCATAAATAAAGCTTCCTTTTTGAAACTTTCCATTTGAAATAGGGAAAATATAACTTATTTTATAAGCATAATCAAAATTATTATTATCCAAATTATAGTATTGCTCAACATTAATAATTTTACCAACTGATACGCTTCCATAGTATGGGAGGAAATAGTATGAGATTCCTAAAAATAGTGTTAATATACCTGCAATTAATAAAATTATCTTTTTAATAATATCACCCCTAAATATTTTTAAAGCAAACTTCACTTAAATCTAAAGATCACTGCTAGTATAGAATATGATTTATTTATAAAAATGTTTAAGCTTTGTAAGCTGCACTTTGTACAAATAGATTACAAATAAATTTTAGTTCCAAATTTATCATATGTATTTTTTTTCTCTTAAATTGTGATATAATTATGCATATGCTATTAAAACTAAATGATTAAATGACAATTAGCCCTGCTTAAAATTAAAAATTTTCATTGCATATGCTGGGTGAACGTCTGAGTCAATATATAGTATTGAATACAGCTATATGGTATAATATTACTATAGAGGGGTTGATTATATGGAAACTGTATTAATGACTGATTCAAGCTGTGATATGCCACGTAAGTTTATTGAAGAAAATAATATCCAATTTTTAGGACTAACATGTTTTTATAAAGGTAAGGCTTATGAGGATGATTTTGGTAAGACACTGACATATAAAGAATTTTATGATGGAATGAGACATGGTGAAATGCCATATACTTCCCAAATAAACGTATATAGGTTTGCAGAGGTTTTTGAAAAGTTTGCAAAAGAAAAGAAATCGGTTATTTATATCGGATTTGATTCAGCAATAAGTGGTACTGTGCAAAGTGCAGCTACTGCAAAAAATGAAGTTTTGGAAAAATACCCTGATGCAGATATAACTGTTATTGATACAAAGTCTGCATGTGTTGGTCAGGGACTTTTAGTGTATTATGCCTGCGAGATGCTAAAAAATGGAGCTTCAAAGAATGAAATCATAAATTTTATCAATCAAAATATGCTTAAAGTAAACCACTGGTTTATGGTGGAAGATTTATTTCATTTAAAACGCGGCGGAAGAATTTCAGCAACCAAAGCATATGTAGGTTCAATTTTAAATATAAAACCTATAATATTTATAAATGACAAAGGTGAACTTATAAATGTTACTAATATCAGGGGAAGAAACAGAGGAATGAAATATTTAGTAGATATGTTCAGAGAAAAAGCAGTGCCTCATGAACAGGTTGTAACAATAAGCCATGGGGATTGTGAAGAAGATGCACTTGCTTTGAAGGATATGCTTACTTCCCAATTTAATATTAAAAAGGTAATAATAAATCCAGTTGGGCTTGTACTTGGGTCTCATGTTGGACCTGGAATGTTGTCATTGTGCTTTTTAGGTAAAGATAGAAGCTATTAGATTTTTAATAATTATATTATCACTAATGTATAACTTTGTTCAATTGCAATTAAAAGGGATTATAATATATTAAAAGTTCTTCGAACGATTGCTCGAAGAACTTTTTGATATTACCTTACAACTGCGCTTAGTGCTGTTGGACAGCTAACTATTACCCCACAAATACAACCAATATTAATAAATCTTATATTTGGACATCTGCCACATCCAGTTCCAGTGCAAATAAGAAGATCACCGCTTACAGCATCAACTCTTACAGGTTCTCTAGCTCCGCTTTTTAAAACAATGCAAGCAGGTTTGCCAACTAAAGCATTTAATAGATTTTTTATATTTGTAGGCAATGAGCTTGACATAGTACCGGTATTGCAGCAAGTATCAAAATCATCCATGTTATCACTCCTTTCTTTGCTAATATAATATGCACTTGTATAAAAAATGACATAAAAATTTAAAAGTTAACAAAAAAATTCAACTAAAAAAAGCCATGTTTTACATGGCTTTATAATGTATCTCTATACCGGTCCATTATTCCACTAAATATTTCACCTGGTGTTGGAGGTGTAAAAGTAATAGCATTTGCGCCTGCACTTATAGTTTCTAATATGGATTCTTCTGAAGTGCCACCTGTAGCTATTATGGGGACTTCAGGAAATTCACTTCTTATTTTTCTTACTATTTTAGGAGTGTTCTTTGCTCCTGAGACATTAAATATTGAAACCCCAGCTTCAAGTCTTCCTTTAAAATCATGATTTTCTGTAACAACAGTAACAATTATTGGGATATCAATTGTTTTTCTCATCATTTTTATTGTCTCATTTGGGGTAGGAGCATTTACAACAACACCCATAGCTCCTTGGAATTCGGCATCTAAGGCAAGGTTTACTACCCTTTGACCTGTTGTAATGCCTCCACCTACACCACAAAATACTGGTACGCCAGCTGTTTCAAGTATTGCATGGGTAATGACAGGCTGTGGAGTAAAAGGATATACTGCAATTACTGCATCTGCATTAGTATTTCTAATAATAGCAACATCTGTAGTAAATACAATGGATTTTATCCTTTTTCCAAAAATTATAATCCCGCTGGCTTCTCTTATGACTAAAGGGAGTTCAATCATGTGACTTCTTAGTGTGCCTTTTATTTCTGGAATATACTTAGCATTTTTCATATTATACTCATCCCCTTACAATATTTAGTATAATGATAAATGAAAAATTTAAAATTGTAAATTGATAATTTATTTCCAATTGATTAATATTAAGTAAACAATGATAGATAATTATATTCCATTCACTTGCCCGTTCCTCTGGGGAATGCACGGAATCGCGGGGGCGGAACGGTCAAGACCGCGCCCTACAATTCTATTTTAATCCTAAGAACATCTAAATGCTCACTCTATGTTCATT
>ENA-UOOK01003415-UOOK01003415.1-fermentation-metagenome-genome-assembly--contig:-NODE-3415-length-18079-cov-8.851032_pt1 | contig 18079 bp, 12 predicted proteins | sample MGYA00245777_ERZ724023 | MGnify/ENA primary metagenome ERZ724023 (study PRJEB28704, sample SAMN03018312) | fermentation metagenome | biome: anthropogenic terrestrial biome; feature: soil; material...
TAAGGCAAAATATTTTTCGCATTATGGCTAAAAAGCCTTATTTAAGCATAACACGGTTTATTCAGGAGAAGCAGGAATCCTTTGATAATACAGAGGATTTGCAGGTTTCTTAAAGTTATTGAACTTTTGACTGTCCAGTAAGATTCATGGTCATTCTTTCTCCCTCAACTTTACCACCTTAGCAGCCTGGCGCCGGCGGCTATCCTCAAGTGCAGCATAGTGCTTTTTGGTCGTATTTACGTCTTTATGACCGAGAACATCGGCAACCAAATAGATGTCGCCGGTTTCCCGATAGAGGCTGGTGCCATAGGTACTACGAAGCTTATGCGGTGTGATGGTTTTGAGCTTGGTAACCGTGGAAGCATATTTTTTGACAAGGTTTTCTACGGAGCGGACGTTAAGGCGCTTCATTTGCATGGATAGAAATAGTGCATTCTCATGTCCGGTAGCCGGAACCAGCTGTTTTCGTTCTTCTAAGTATTCTAATAAGGCGTCCCTTACTTCATCCCCGAAGTAGATTACTACCTCGTTACCGCCTTTTCGTATTATTTTGATTCCGTTATTCTCAAAATCAACATCATTGATGTCCAGGCCAACGCATTCCGATACACGGATACCGGTTCCAAGCAGCAGTGTCATTATTGCAAGATCACGTAATTTTGTCTTTTCATGAAATACCTGCTGTTTCTTTGTCAGGGCGTCCCCGGATTCTACCTCATCCAGCAAGCGCGCAACTTCATCGATTTCCAAGCGGACAATTTCTTTCTCATGCAGTTTGGGAATATTTACGAGGGAAGGGGGATTCGTCCGTATGATCTGCTTCTTATAATAGTAGTTATAAAAGCTTCGGAGGGCAACAAGCTTTCTTTTCTTGCCGTTTTCCTTATTCATATATTTCTTACCATCCGCATTATAGTAGGAAAGGTAGTCCAAATATTCTTCAATATCTAAGGGCATGATCTCATCCAAAATATCTACCCTAAGCTCGGTGATGGGTGTATTCTTAATCAAGGGATTGCTTTTCGCCAGAAAATCAAAGAAAATTCTTAAATCATAGGCATAAGCGATCCTTGTTCTAGAAGATGTCGTAGGTTCGATACCTCGAAAGAAGTCTTTGCAGAACCGCGGTAAAGTCGCCAGTAAGGAACGTAATTTTACCGCATTGTCGATATCCACCTGTTCATGATAGTTTATTTCAGCCATAATTCCCCTCATTTCTGCGCTGCCTTTTGCGCTCTTTACCTCATTTTGCTTGAATAGCTTGATTGTATGTCTAAGGCTATTATAATAAATGTTAAAATGAATTACAAGGCGGGAATTGGAATATTCTACAAGTGTAACACGTGAAAACATTTCACACCATTCTCATGATAGGCCCTGTTCTAATACAAAAGTCCTATTTTAAAGGAGATATTATATCGATTATAAAAATTCTATTGGTTTAGAATAAATATTACAAATCAGGAAGAAAACTTAAACCCATAACTTTTGGGCGGAAATTATGATGAGATTATTGTAGTATAAAATGTAGCTTGGAATATTGTGACATCTACAGCAGTAGAAAGCTGGTTTTCCAGGCAAATTTTACTATTCCGGTCCTGGAAGAAGAAGGAAATACAAATATATATAAGGAAAATCCGCAAAAATATAATTTAATTTCATAAATGACACACTTTTAACACTATTTAACACTACTGTAATAATTACGGGTAGGATGAATTGTTTATCAAGCCATCTTCTGCACAAAAGATAAGGTCAGGAATTAATGAAAATATCGAAGTGATAACTTGATTTGAGTGTCATAAGTCACATAAAAACCATGAACATGAATAGGACCTTATATATATTCAGTTTGGCTAAGACCGGCTGACTGCAGTCCAAGTCAGGTAAGGCAGCCCAATGAATATATATAAGATCCTATTCATATCAAAACTTTAAAATGACTTATGACACTCAAATCATAACTTGTATCAACGAAGGAACTTGTAGACCGTACAACAGAAAAACAGGGGATGATGACAGAGAAATGGAACTATTTATGCAAAAGATAATTGATACAACCACTGCCAGAGAAAAAACAACCCGTAATCGTTTGCTCCTTTTGAAACTGGGATGCACGGTAATTGTTGCGCTGCTTTTGGCATGCTTATCCGTGACAGGTGTTTCTGCAGCATCGGGTTTGAAGATTTATGATTATCAATCGAAGAAAAATGTAACCTATACCGGAAAACAGGTTAAGGTTACGTTGAATGGCGAACAAATCAGCAAGGACGATACACCTGGCATTATTATGGATGGAATTGCATTGCTTTCTTATAAGGATATCTTCGCAAATTCTCCTATTAAAGCAAAATGTGTTTACAATAAGCCGGAGGGAACCGTTACGATCAAAGGCTCCGGTACCACCATAGTTCTTACCATTAACAGTAAGACTGCGGTTGTGAATGGAAAAAAAGTAAAGATGCCGGTTGCACCGATTAAGATCAAGTATCGCTTTGCCGATGTTACCAAGATATTGGTCCCTTCAAGATTTGTTGCTGAAACCTTGGGATACAAATATACTTGGAACAGCTCAAACAGCACGGCTGCTATTGAGGGAAATCCCTTTATGATATCAATTAATGATGGGAAAGAATTTGCCTATACCGGATCGATTGCTGATGTAACCATTGATGGCACGAAAGTAAGCCCTGGAAATATGCCAAGCCTTATCATTGATAATATTACAATGGTTCGTGCAAAAAGAGTATTTGCAGATTCAAAAGTCAAGGCGAAATATTCTTTTGACAGTAAGGAGCAGACAATAACGCTTTCCAAGGATGAAAATGTACTTAAAATGAAGATTGGCAAGAAAACGGCTGATCTCAACGGCAAATCGGTTAAAATGAATATAGCACCCATGATTGTAACTAATCATAATGCAAAATCAAGCTTTGTTATGGTACCGGGTAGTTTCACCGCTTCCGCGCTTGGATATGATTATTCCTGGAATCAAAGCAAAAGAACTTCGGAGATTACCACTCGTAAGGAAGACTCCTCGGATCAGACCGGAAAGGATGATTCGGAAACCGGTGGCGATCCATTGGATCCGGAGTTGGGAGATGACAGTGTCATTAATGAAAAGGGAACCATCCTTCGTCAATGGCGGTCCAATGAAGCGCTGCTCGGCAAAGGCTCCAACGTTCATGAGATTGCAGGCAAAGGCCAGGCTACAGAAGATATCGGAACGATTTCCGTTAATTTAAGTAATGTAAATCAGAAGATGTTAAATGTTGAAACCTATCAGTTTCCTGCTACGATGCCATATGGAGAAGTTACCTCCGGCTTTAAGAATAAGGTGATTACGATTCGCGTTCCGGGTATGAATTGTACAACCCAGACCAATTACTTTAATGAAACAGCGAATTCCGTAATTGAACATATTACAACGAAGTATGATAGTACGAGCAAAACAGCTATTATAGAAATCACAGTACGGTCAGAGAATATTTCCTATGATATATCCTTATCCGCTGACCGAATGAACTTATATGTTAACTTATATAAGAATAGCATTACCTCGGCAACGGTAGGAACGAATTCCAAAGGGGATTATATTACTTTGAACAGTCTTCGTCCATTGGAGGTTATGATTACGAATCAGGGTGGCTATCTGACCCTTGACTTGCCTTATACGATCAATGGAATTGGCGATCAGTATGCTTCCATCAGCGGTTCAAAATATGTAAATCAATTTTTTACCGTAAGTTCTAATAATGGAATGCAGGCATTTATCGAGCTAAAAAATGGGGCCGATTATTACATCATACAAAATGGAAATTGGTATACCCTTTCCATCCAGCCCAAAGGTACCATTGTAGAGCCGGAGCCGCCGAAAGAAGACGAAGAGAAGCCCAGTGATATCAATAAGGACAATTACGAAATTAGAATTCCAAGACCGGCGGACATCCGCAGCGATATGATTTCTGATGAGGACTATTATTATAAGAAGCAATTTGCAATTAAGCTGTCCGGCGATTATACTTCTTATTTTAATACGAATCCGGTTATTGTTAATTCCAGTATAATTCGCGATGTTACGGTTAAGCTAAATGCGGATTATCAGACCGAGATTTGCTTTACAACCTCGAAACTACAGGGGTATGAATATGTGATGGATGATTCGTATATCTATGTAAATATTGATATACCGAAAAACATCTACAAGAATATTGTTGTGTTAGATCCGGGCCATGGAGGCGGCGCAAATGGTGCGCAGTACTTTAATACCAAGGAAAAGGATCTGAACTGTAAGATGCTGTATACACTTGGCAAAAAATATTTTGATTCCGATACCTCGAAGATCAAGGCTTACTATACCAGAGTTACCGATAAGGATGTGGATCTATATGACCGCGCGGGATTTGCAAAAGAGGTGGGTGCAGATTTATTTGTCAGTCTTCACATGAATGCATCAACGTCAAAGAGCGCCAATGGTACGGAAGTTTACTATTCTTCCAGTAACAATGAGAAAAATCGTACCGGGCTTAACAGCTCCCGTATGGCTTCTATGTTTGTAAATAATCTGTCCACGGTTCTTGGTACAAATAACCGCGGAATCAGCTCGGCTAGATACGTTGTAGTTCATAGAAATACCGTTCCTGCGGTATTGATTGAGTTAGGATTTATGTCGAATCAGAATGATTTTAATAAAATAAGCAACGCATCCTATCAGGAAACCGTTGCAAAAACAATTTATGAAACGCTGTGCAATGTATTTGAACAATATCCTACCGGCAGATAATCAGCAGACAACGTTTTAAGTTGGCTTTCATAAACGAGGATTTAAATAAGAACAGCCTGTTCCATCCGGGTAATTTGTCAGGAAAGAACAGGCTATTTTTAAAATATTATACAACTACTTTAAAGTTTGTGTCTGCGCGGCATTCACAAGCTCTATACTACATAATAAGCCGCGCAGAAATGAGGTTGAAGATGAAGATTACAAAATTTGCAAAACGCTTCCGGTTAAAAACGGTGACCATATGGCTTCTTATATTAAGCTTTTTAATAACCTCACCGGCAGGGATTGCGTTTGCGAAGGAAAACGATTCAGAGGATGAATTTAAGGCGGTTTGGATTTCCTACCTGGAATTTAATGACCGTTTGACAGACCCGAAGACGGGGAAGAAGGGATTTACGAAGGAACGTTTTCAGGACATGATTGATGAAATGTTTGATAATGTCGTTGATTTAAATATGAATGCGGTAGTTGTTCATGTCCGTCCCTTTGGGGATGCAATGTATCCGTCGGATTATTTCCCATGGTCCAAATATATCTCCGGAACACAGGGAAAGGATCCGGGATTTGATCCACTGGAGTATATGGTTAAGGCGGCCCATGATAGAAATTTGGAGTTCCATGCATGGATCAATCCCTATCGTGTGACAAGCGGAACCACAGATATCAACACCTTATCCAAGGATAATCAAGCAAGAAAATGGAGAACTAATAAGTCAGAACGGGATGACCGATACGTTCTAAGTTTTGGCGGCTCCCTGTATTATAATCCTTCCGAGGTTTGGGTGCAGTCGCTGATCCGAAGCGGTATTGAGGAGATCGTAGAGAACTATGATGTGGACGGAATCCATTTTGACGATTATTTTTATCCGGTCTTAGGCTCGAATTATAAGAAGAACTTTGACTATAAGGAATACAACGAGCATTATGATTGGTGTAAAGAGAATAAGGTTAAGGTAAAACCGATTGATGACTGGCGCAGGGACAATGTAAACCGGTTAGTGAAGAAAACCTATGAGCTGATTAAGGACATTGATGAATCCGTGCAATTTGGAATTAGTCCGGGCGGTTTTCTGGATTACCTGCTTATGGATGACCGGTATTACTGCGATATCGAGACCTGGCTTTCAAAACCGGGATATGTGGATTACATTGCTCCACAGCTTTACTGGTCCTTTGATCACTCCACATTCCCTTACGATAAAACTCTGGATCGTTGGCTGAAGATGCGCAAAAATAAGGATGTTAAGGTTTATGTCGGGATTGCTACCTATAGAGCCGGTTCAAACCTGGAGAAAGCTTGGAAAAATGATCCTAAATTATTAAGTAAACAGATCGAATACGGACGGGACACCGGTCTTGTCGACGGCTATCTCTTTTTCCGATATGATTTCTTCTACAAGAAAGCGACCAAAAGCGGAGTCGATTATCTTTTGAAGATACTTTAATCATCTGGGAAAAAGGAGACGGCACTCCTATCTAACGGGATAAACAATTCATAGTTACCCCAGACACGATGCTATAATCAAGAGGATACATGTTATCAATTGATTATAGCATTTTTTGATTTTCCGGATGCATAATAGGTATACATAATAATATTATGTATACCTATGCCGTTCTCATGTAGAATACCAAGTTTCTCCACAAACTTGTCTCGTAAACGAGCCAACAAAGGCAGCGCAGAAATGAGGAAAATTATGAATATAAAGCAAATAGCCGGATACAAAGCAGCGGAATATGTTAAGGACACTATGATTCTGGGTTTAGGAAACGTATCAACCGCATTTTATATGATTAAGCGAGTGGGAGAGATGGTTCGGGAACGCTATAGTGATGGATTACATTTATATAGCAGCACTTCCAGATAATACATGAAAACTATTATGTTTTATTCATATTTTGTTCACATTTATGTAATATAATAATTTTGTAACATATTTAACACTAATGTAACAATTTACATAGGATTAACAAATTTACCAAAATATGAATAAATAAAAATACATACTTCTGGAGGTTACTATGACTAGGACAACACGTAAGATCGCATTAGGATGTATGGTAGGCACTTTAGCCTTTGCCGGACAGATGAATACGGCAAAAGCAGCAGAACGGCCGGTAGCAGGTATCGATGTGGTATTAAGTGCATTTTATGAGAATGAGGATAGCACAAATCTTAATGTCAGAGATTTTTTAAAAACGGATCTATTATCCGAATTCACGGATTTAGGGATTGCGCAGGTATCCAATTACGTTAATGTAAGAGAGAAAGCAAGCGAGGGCAGTAAAATTGTTGGAAAGCTCTACAACAATGCAGCAGCTACTATTCTTGAGGAAAAGGGTGACTGGTATCAAGTTACATCAGGCACGGTTACCGGGTACATAAAAGCAGATTATTTAACGACCGGGGATAAGGTAGAAGAGCTTGCGGATCAGGTAGGAACCAAGATTGCTACCGTTAATACAACAACCCTAAAGGTAAGGGAAAAGGCAAGTCTTGAATCAAGAGTACTGACCTTAGTGCCTGTAGGTGAGGAGATGACCGTAAATAAGGAAAAAAAGGAATGGCTCAAGGTTACCTTTACCGATGGAAGTACCGGTTATGTAGCAGCAGATTATGTGGACATAAGAACCGAATTTGACGAGGCAATTTCCATTGAGGAAGAAAAAGCGCAGCAGGCGGCAGAAAAAGCGCGGAAGGCGGCAGAAGAAGCGGCAAGAAAAGCGAAGGAGCAGGAACGCAATCGGATACATTCCTATTCTACGAGTAATTCTTCCTCCGATAAAACAAGTTCCTCATCAAGCAGTGCTTCCGGGAGCTCTTCGAACAGCTCCTCCAATCGCTCTTCCTCGGGACAATCTTCTTCCCTTAGGAGCAATATTGTATCCTATGCATTACGATTTGAAGGAAACCCTTATGTATGGGGAGGGACAAGCTTAACAGGCGGTACAGACTGCTCTGGTTTTACACAATCCGTATATGAGCAATTTGGCATCTATATTCCAAGAGATTCAAGATCCCAGGCAGGCAGTGGAAGACAGGTATCCCTGAGTAGTATGAAGCCGGGCGACTTGATCTTCTATAGTAGAAACGGAAGAATCAATCATGTGGTTCTCTATATCGGTAATGGAAAAGTTATCGGTGCCAGCAGCAGAAGAGAAGGGATTACAATCAAGAACTACAATTACAGAACGCCTGTTAAGGTAGTCAGCTACCTTCAATAATACACAGGTCTCTCATATATCAAGTATGGAGGAAGTTTTAAATTGAATAAGCGTAATAAAATATGGATGATAAGCGGAGCTGTCTTAGCCGCAATCCTTATATCCGCAGCCGCATTTAGCAGCATAAAAGCAAGGAAATCTTCACCGAATTCGATTGATGACAATAGCATAGACAACCGTATGCTGGAAGCAGCGCAGGAAGAGATGCCGGAAGATACATTAAATGCATTGTATACAGACGAGGCAGCTGCAGAGGATTCATGGGAGATCACGGATGAGATAACTTCGGAAATTGAGGCTTTGATTCAGAAATATTATACAGTAGAAGACCTTAATGAAGAAGTTCTGGTAAGCGATACAGAGAAGGAGCAAAAAAAAGCCAAGCAGGAAATAACTGCGAAACGGGATGGAATTGAATCCTACCAGGATATTAAGGTCATTATCCGAAAGGGATTGGAGAAAGATACCTATATTGCCTTCACAACATATAAAACAAGGTTTATAAATATTGAAACACTGGCTCCGGGCATGAGCGTTCTCTATATTGTACCGAACGAAGAAGGAAAGCTGGGAGTGCAGGATCTTCCGAAGGATAAAAACCTGGAGGAGCATATTAACGATCTGCTGGCAGAGAAAGAAATTGCTGCTATGGTGGAAAAAGTAAATGCCGGCTTTTCGAAGGCAATCGATAAAGATGAAAATTTAAAAACATTTGTAGAAAAGCTTTCTGAAGAAGCAAAGCAGGGAAGCCAAAAGAACAAAAAATAGAAAAAAGTTAGAAAAACATAGGAAGAAGAGTATAAAAAGCGTAAGAAAAGAATATTGGAAAGCGTAAGAGAAGTGTATTTGGAAAAATACCGATAAGAGAATATGTTTGAAGAAATACTGGTAAGAGAAGTATATTTGAGAAAATATCGGATAGAATCTATGAAGAAAACATAAGAAAAGATTGTAAGAAAGAAACGATCGAAAAGAGTTTAATATTTAAGTAAGATAAGAATACATGAGAGAATGAAATCAAAGAAGGCTCATAACGTAAAATCAGAAATATGATTTACGTCATGAGCTTTCTTGTTGTATACATAATATATCAGGCAGGGAGTATTATAATATTTGGAAGCATGTTTAAATATTTCTTCTATTACCCCAAAATTCCTGTCAGCCTTATCGAATTTATTTAATATGACAAAGGAAAGGAGCAATATAATGAAAAAGATAATAAGCTTTATTTTAGCTTTCATGCTTATTCTCACTCCAACCTCAACTGCTTATGCGAAAAATGAAAAAGCAAATAAGCATGAGAATAAGTATGAATGGACACAAAGTAAGAACCACAAAAGTAAGCACAACAAAATTAAGGCAACAAAGAAACACTTTACGACGAAGAAGCAGCCGGTTATAAAATACGGCAGGTATAAACTACCCATAAACCCGGTAGAGAAAGGAATGGGTGCCTCTGTTGATTATAATGATAAAAAATCAGTTATAATCGTAGCAAAAGGGAATATAGAGATCGTAATTGATTTTAAAAACGAGGTTGTAACGATTAATGGAAATCTGGATACCAATACCGATATTTTCGATAAAAAGAATGAGAACAACATGTTTGTATTAATTCAGTATGTTGCTGAAATCCTTGGTATGAAAACCGATTGTGACGAGGATGAAATTATCGTTGAAGATCCAGGACTGGATTATCCAACCAATGTTGTGATTACTCCGGTCGGCACCAATGTGAAGGCCAATACGCTCAACAGCTCTACCAATGCTATGCTGGTAACGGCGAACATCAAAGCAGGCCAGGCAACCGGCGGACGGGCAGAGCTGTATGTTGGATCCAAGCTGACAGCCGTGGATAATGAGATTTTGGCAACCGATAAGAAAGTAACCTTTACAACATCGGATGGTTCTCCAACAAACGCAGAGCTGCAGGCCATTGTACCTAGGGGTGGAGAGGTAACCGTAAGGCTTTATAATGCGGCAAACAAATATGTAACAAGTAAGGTAGCAAATCCAACGCTTGTTGTTGATTACGTATCTCCGAAGATTACCAGTATCACCTCTGCTTCTCTAGATCTGTCAAGCGGCCAACTGTATCTTAATGTTACCGGAGCCGGAGCAGTTAATGATAACGTGGATGTCACTAAAATTGTGATCGTTGACCAGCAGCTGGGAAAAAGCTATCGCCTAACAAACAACTCCAAAACCGGATCCGGCGGTGTTGTAAAAAGTGATAATCAGCTATTGATTACGCTTGGCTCACAGGATAAGCGTGCACTTACGGGTTTTGGAAGCGGTAATATATATCTGACCATATCGAAGGGAGCGCTGCTCTACGATAATGCGGGGAACACCTCTTATCCATATACGGCAGATCAGACCGTTCCGGTGAACTATTATGGCACCGACCTGTATGCACCTACGAATGTAAAAGTTACCACCTATGGTATAACTGGTATAAAGGAGAATACTCTGAATACATTGACCACGTATATGACGGTAACCGCTGATATAACACCCGGTCAGGCAACCGGAGGAAGAGCAGAATTATACGTTGGCTCAAAATTGATTGCATATGATATGAATATTAGTTCAACGGATACGACAGTATTTTTTACGACTTCAGATGGCACGCCGACTAACGCAGAGCTAAAGACGCTGGTGCCAACGGGAGGAGTGGTTAGTGTTCGGCTATATAATGCAAATAATAAGCAGGTAACCAGTACCGTAGGCAATCCGACTCTGGTTGTGGATTATGCAGCTCCGACCTTGACCGGTATCGCAACAGCAACCTATCTTCCGGCAACCAACCAGATTTATTTAAATGTCACTGGGGCAGGGGCAAATGGTGATTTTGCAGATGTTACGAAGATATCTATCTTTGATGCCAATCTGCAGAGATCCTATGTATTAACAAACGGTTCCGGGACCGGATCTACCGGAGTTGTCAGCGGCTCCAATACCTTACTTATTAATCTTGGAATTTTGGATCAAATCGGTTTATCCGGTTTTGGAGAAACCTCCATGTTCCTGACAATAGAAGAGGGATCTTTATTAAAAGATGCTGCCGGAAATTCATCACCGAGTATGGCATCGCAGGTATTACCAGTTACCGTATCAAGATAGTAATTTTAGAATCAAGAAAAGCTGCCAATATTTTTTACCGGCAGCTTTTCTTGATTCTAAAATTGCTGTAAGTGTCATAAGTCATATTAAAATGACTTATGACACTCATAGCAAAACGGCTATCGGTTGGATTTTGCATATTGCTTCGGAGATAACTTGAATTCTTTCTTAAAAGTTCGGACAAAGGTGGAATAGTCACCAAAACCGCATAGAGAGCAAACCTCCCCAGCCGGTTTCCCGTCTCTTAGAAGGTCTGCGGCCTTAATCACCCGCTTCTTTTGAATATAACTATATAAGGTAAATCCCGTCTCCTTTTTAAAAAGGTGCATAAGATAATATTTGTTAATGTAAAACATATCCGAAAGAGAATCGATGGACAAATCCTCCTCTAAGTTAGAATTGATATAGCTTATAATTTCCTCAATTCTTGCATCGTATTTAATATCCTCCATATTTTTTGTTAAATCCATTCCGAGGAATAACCGATTGATCTTAACAATTATTTGGATAAACAGGGCATTTTTTAATATTTCACTTCCAAAGGAAGAATCGTGCATAGCGGCATCCAGCTCAAGAAGATTTTGTCTTAGGGAATAAATATCCGCTTTACCGGTGCGAATTAAATTAATCTTTCGTTCAGAAGCAAGCTGAAAACACTTTAACAGATTGCAGTCATTTCGGTTATGCTCCTCTAAAAAAATCGGATTTAGCCAAAGAATCATTCTCTCATAAGATTTGTCCGGGCTGATAATGGGAAGATGAAGATCATTTTTGCCGACTAATAGAATATCCCATGGTTTCAGCTTATAGGATTTACCCTCAATAATGTAACTGACATCACCGGCGATAAAAATTATGATTTTGTTAAAATCGTGGTAATGGAATTCAAATTCATTCTTTTTCTGATCTTTTAAATTAAAGAAAAGAAAATCCTCATTTAGATAGCCTCTCTTGGCTTTTTCTGAAAGAACATGTTCATTCATTCAAATCCCCCTCTTTAATCGGATCAATACAGCATTTTCATACATAGTAAATTATACTTTATAATAGCATTTTATGCAAGAAATAGAACAGGGGATACAATATAAATTGCAAAAGTAGTGTATATAATGGATTAAGATATATTAGTTTCAATTGATTAATAAAAATAGCAGCTGAATTGATTAGAGAAGCTAGGTTTTTCAATTACCTGGCGAGTAAGAAAAGAGAGAGGGAAATGGGGGTAACGAGTATGCAGAACTTTATTAAGAATTATAAAATGTCATTTGCTTTACTTTTATCCGTTGTAATCGGCGGGCTGCTAGGAGTAATCCTGGGGCCGAAAGCCAACGTATTGGAACCTTTTGGGCAAATATATCTCAATTTACTTTTTACCTTGATCGTTCCTTTGGTTTTCTTTGGAGTAACTTCATCAATCGCGAATATGGGAGCTATGAATCGACTTGGAAAAATACTGCTTAGTATTGCAATTATATTTTCGGTAACGGCCATGATATCCGGGGTATTGGCCTTGATTTCAGCATTGCTTTTTAATCCGCTTGAGAAAATTGATACGAATGCTATTCACAATATCCTGGCACATGCCGGAGGGGATGTTTCGGCAGACACAAAAGAATTATCGTTAGCACAGCAGCTGGTTAAAACAATAACCGTAGGAGACTTTTTTGAACTTTTCTCCAAGAACAATATGCTTCAATTAATCGTATTCTCTGTCATCTTTGGAATTGCAACCGCATTGGTTGGAGAAAAAGCAGCGAGCGTGAAAAATTTATTAAATGCCGGTTCTGAAATATTAATGAAGATGATCCACATTCTTATGTATTATGCACCGATCGGATTAGGATGTTATTTTGCAACCATCGTTGGGCAGCTTGGAACACAGATCTTAGAAGGATACCTGAAAGTATTTCTCCTGTATTTGGTTCTATCTATCCTGTATTACTTCGTGTTTTTCAGCCTGTATGCTTATCTATCCGCAGGCAAGGAAGGCTTCCTGACCTTCTGGAAACATATCGTTCCACCTACGGTAACTGCGCTGGCTACCTGCTCCAGTGCGGCATCCATTCCGATCAATCTAGCTGCGACAAAGAAGATCGGAGTTCCCGCTGATATCGCGGAAACCGTGATTCCGATTGGGGTGAACACTCATAAAGACGGTTCCGTAATCGGCGGAGTATTTAAAGTGGTATTCCTATTTGCTTTGTTTGGTAAGGAATATCATAACCCGACCATGTTCCTTTCCATTCTGGTTGTAGGCTTTTTGGTGGGGGCAGTGATGGGCGCAATCCCGGGAGGCGGGATGATCGGAGAAATGCTAATCATCAGTGTATATGGTTTCCCTCCGGAGGCACTTCCGGTCATTGCGGTAATCAGTACCATTATTGATGCTCCGGCTACCGTGTTAAACTCTACCGGCAATACCGTATGTGCAATGCTGGCAGCCAGGTTCGTTGATGGGAAGGACTGGCTGAAAAAGCAGCAGGGAACGGAAAGAAAACAAGATGAGGTAAAACAAGCGGAACTGCTCCCTGTCAAATAAACGGTGAAATAATAAAAGATTCATATCTCCAGTCATGCTACTGTGGCTGGAGATATTTTTAATATAAAAATCTGATTTGAGTTTCATAAGTCACATAAAAACCATGGACATGAATATATATAAGGTCCTATTCATATCAAAATCTTAAATTGATTTATGACACTCTAATCAAATCTAAAACGAATAAAACAGATATAAAAACAACTATTTATACAAATATGATAAATATCTTGTAAATATTTAAATAAATATGTCAAATTGTCTAGTAAGATTTTAGTAAATGAGATATAATTATGGCATAATAATCAAAAAACACCAATGATAAACTGTTTAGGAATATTATTTCTGGAAAGGGGCAGGAGCATGAAAAAAAGGTTTCAATTATTAAAGAAAACACCACATGTATTCTCCAAATTATTTAACATCCGAGTTAAACTATTTATTGGCTTACTTGTTCCGGTTATATTACTAGGTATCTATGGCTTAAAATCCTATCAAATGTCAGAAAAATCAATTATTCAAAATTATGAGAACAGTTCAGCAGGAACACTGAATGCAGTCAGTGATTATTTGGGCTTTGGCTTAAATATTATAGAGGAAAAGACGCAGGAATTTATTTCGAATCCTGATATTAGAGTATACTACAATAAAAAAGGCGGCGAAGAAGATACACTGGCCACAATTAATCAGCAGTGTACCATACAAAGTGCTATTGAATTGGCAATGGAAACGAATCCTTTTATATCCGGAATACATTTACTTGGGAAATACGGGAAAGGAATTACAACTTCCATTCCGGTTAATGACAGCCTTTATGACGCTTTTGCAGAGTCTCCGGAAGCAAAGTACATAACGGATACATCGAAAAATTATGTATGGATCGGAAGTCATCCGGGATTGGACGCAAAACTGGTGGATGGTGATAAAAAATATACCACAGAGGATTATGCGCTGTCCATCATACGAAAAATGAACTCAAATAATGGCTATGTTATCATTGATATTTCTATGCAACAGATCATGGATATGTTTGCCAAGTACGATCTTGGGGAAGGCAGCATCACCGGATTGGTAACCGGCGATGGAAGAGAAATCATAGCCGGATCCGATGAGGAAAAGGTATTCTCCAATCTGGCCTATTATCAGGATGCCATGGACTCTGCAGAAACCAACGGATTATATTATGAGATTTATAATAAGGAAGATTATCTATTTCTATATAGCAAAGTTTCTGGCGCGGATGTGATAGTATGTTCCTTAATTCCCAAGACGACCATCTTAAATCAGGTAGATGATATTAAGAAGATGAATGTTGGATTTGTTACCGGTGCCTGCATCTTTGCTGTGATCACAGCAGTCTTTATTGCCGGCGGTATAAGTAAAGCAATCAGCTCGTTAATGTGCTCCATAACCCAGGTATCAAAGGGAGATTTAACAACAATATTTGGTATAAGCGAAAAAAGTAATGAGTTCGGGGTTCTCGGTAAAAGTATGACGAATATGATGAATAGCATTCGTAAATTAGTCGGAGAGGTGCAGGAGGTTGGTACGAAAGTAAATAGTTCTGCAGGGGCAATGTCTGCAACCTCCGAAGAATTATTGACAGCCACGAAGGGAATATCAAAAACCATCGACGATATAGAGAAGGGCATTGTGCAACAGGCAAATGATACCGAAAAATGTTTGCTGCAGATGACAGGATTGTCAGAACAAATCGACCAGGTATATACGAATACCAACGAAATTGAGAAAATTGCCGATAATACGAAAAGCATCGCCGGAGAAGGCATCCTTATCGTTGATGAGTTAAATATAAAATCAAAAGCAACCGCAGATATCACACAGAATGTCATTTATAAAATACAAGATTTCGAAAACCAATCCAAAAACATTGCAAGCTTCGTATCCATAATAAATGAAATTGCATCGCAGACCAATTTGCTTTCTCTGAATGCTTCCATCGAAGCAGCAAGAGCCGGAGAGGCAGGGAGAGGTTTCGCAGTCGTTGCGGATGAGATACGTAAATTAGCAGATCAGTCCGTAGATGCGGTAAATCAAATTCAGAAAATAGTAAAAGAAATCACTACGAAAACAAAGGATACCATTGATACGGCAAAGGAAGCCGAAAACATCGTAGAAACGCAGACCCTGGCACTGAATAAAACCGTACAGGTATTTGATTCAATTAACGGTCATGTAAATGAACTGGCAAATAACCTGAACAATATTTCTATCGGCATTAAACGAATAGAGACAGCCAAGGAAGATACCATAGATGCAATCCAGGATATTTCCGCGGTTTCCGAAGAAACCGCTGCTTCCTCGGAAGAGGTTAGCGCTACCGCACTGAGCCAGATTGATTCTGTAGAAAGTATGAGAAACGCAGCCATTGAGCTTGCAAACAATGCAAATATCCTAGCGGAAGCAATAAAAGCATTTAAAGTGGAATAAGTGAATTATGCGAAATAGAAAACGTGTCGTATTTAACAATAAAGTTAATGTACGACACGTTTTGTAATTATTGAGGGAGGATTATAAATTCACTTTCTTTCTAAAAACCACCGCATAAGCAGAAGAGCAGCAGGATAGGTAATATGCCGTCTAACCCATTACTATTATTGCATCCGCATTCATTTCCGCCTTTCAAGCAGCCAAGCATTCCATTATCACCGCCGCATAAGAAAAGCAAAATGAAAATTAGAAAAATTGGATTCATACCGGTATCATTTTTTTTATCATTGAAGTACGATGTAGATGTTAAATCACTCATGAAGAACCTCCAGATAATTTATATAGTTCATCATATGTGGCGGCTTCCTATATTTTCATATGCGATGGTGATTAAGTCACGTTGGAGTCTATTAAGATTTTATAGCCCAGCGTAATTTTGCACATCGGGCACGACTATTGGAATTACATTCGGCTGCTGATGGCCGAATAGCTTCAGGAGCTATTTCTCTATAGATGCCTTCACGATAGAAGCGTTGAAAAGATTTTTTAACGAGACGATCTTCACCGGAATGAAAAGATAGGATCGCAACACGCCCGCCCTCGGCCATGGCGGCAGGAAGTTTTTCTAAAAATTCGTATAACACTTCAAATTCATTATTGACATCAATTCGCAGCGCTTGAAAGCATCTTTGACAGGATTTTTTAACTTCATTGTTTCTGTCTTTCTCCGGAATGAAGTTCAGAGTATCCTTGATGATTTGCTGGAGCTGGGTTGTTGTTGTAATGTCTGTTTCCTTTTTTATTGCGGAAATAATAGCATGAGCGATTTCCGCGGAATGAGGCTCGTCCGCGTTTTCTAACAACATACCGCATAATTCATCTTGTGAAATCGTTTTAAGACGATCTGCTGCAGAGATGCCTTTCGATGGATTTAGTCGTAAATCTAATGGCCCTTCTGCCTTAAAGGAAAATCCCCGTTCAGGATTGTCTATTTGCATGGAAGAGACACCTAAATCTGCTAATATAAAATTCAATGGTCCCGATTCGGAAGTGATTTGATCTATATTGGAAAAGTTTGCTTGCTTGATCGTTAAAATTTCTGAGCCATAACCTAAGTGCTCTAAACGCTCCCTTGTTCGCGGTAATTCGATAGGATCCACATCAATCGCATATAAATGCCCCTTTGAATTTAAACATTTAAGCATCTCTAACGTATGACCACCATAACCTAAGGTTGCATCTAACCCAGTTTGTCCAGGTGTAATTTGTAAGAATTCTAATATTTCTTTCACGCAAATTGGACGATGCGTACCGGCAGGAGTATTGCCCTTTTGAATTACCTTTTCCACAACATCAGCATATAACTCTGGTTGCAGCTCCTTATATTTATCTTTAAAAGCTTTTGGGTGCGTACCTCTATACCTGGGACGACGCTGATGCTTTTGCTCTTGCTTATTCATTCTTACTCCACCTTTTAAATTTCTATTTTTAATATATGATTCAAAGCGTCTGCGAAGCCGACGGGTTTGAAGATAGATAGACCAGAGATCTGGAAATATATTTAGATATCTATGAAATTGATCAAAGCATTCATGGCCGGCGTAAGTGCTTTCCCTTTATGACATATTAATTGCTGCCATATAGAAATTGGAAGATACGGGTTGGAAATCGGTAGAATTGATTTTTGCTCCAACTCTTTTTTTACGGTAAACTCTGGAATAAATCCAATACCAAAAGAGTTTAAAATAAGTTCTTTGATCACTTGTACATTTCCAATTTCATATGTGGGAATGATAAATTCATCATGCTCCGCTATTATATTATCCAATTTCTTCCGATAGCTGATGTTCTCCTCCGTAAGATAAATGGGATATTGTTTTATATCAGATATATTAACATTTGCTTTACCGGCAAGAGGGTGCTTAGAAGATATATAAAAACCAGCGTTGACAGCG
>ENA-UOOK01003416-UOOK01003416.1-fermentation-metagenome-genome-assembly--contig:-NODE-3416-length-18073-cov-22.608114_pt1 | contig 18073 bp, 13 predicted proteins | sample MGYA00245777_ERZ724023 | MGnify/ENA primary metagenome ERZ724023 (study PRJEB28704, sample SAMN03018312) | fermentation metagenome | biome: anthropogenic terrestrial biome; feature: soil...
GCTCATAAAATCTTTAGCAGTGCAGTCTAAAATTCTTTTTACCATAAAAATGCTCCTTTTCTTTTATAAAATAAGTTTTATTAAGGTACATAACAGTGGATATTTAGAAAACTTTTATGCTTATTATATGTAGGCTTCAAATAAAGGTAAGAAGACGTTTTATTTTTAAATATATATTATACTATAAACTGTAGAGAATTATACCACCTTATAAGAAAATTAACTAGTTTTTCATTTAAAGCCACCTTTTTAACAATGCCGCTTATGGTTATTCTTGTAATGGTTGGAATAAGCTTACGCCAGCAATCTAAATGGATAATTACTGGAATAGGAGCTTTGATTATTTGTGTGGTGATCTTGTATCTCCATAAGAAGAAACTTTCATGGTTATACTATTTCTCAGCCTTTTATGTCGCCGCTTTGGCTCTTTATGTTTTGTTTTCTGGTGTGGGTATTTGGTTAGAAAAGTATTTAAAAAGGTGTTTATAAAAAAACCGCTATTATATAGTTCCTGAGGAAAAAGGGATTTTTAAATTAATATAGAATATTTAGAATATATGGAATATAATAAAATTGTTTTTTTGCCATATTTAAAACTATGACAGAGAAATTTGTCAAATACTATTATACGAGGAGGAGTAATATGAAACAGGTAAAAAGAATTATTTCACTTCTTATGGTTACCGTTATGACGGTATTTTCATTGACAATCTCACTGTCGCTCGCAGCTAGTGCCAAAGCAAGCAACCCTGATGTAGTGGGAACTGTTACAGAGGTGCAAAAGTATGGTAACCTTACGATGGATATTCAACCTAAGGCTCTTTATGATGCCGGCTATAAACTTGGTGATATCCTCAAAGTTACCGCAGGTGATAATGTGCTTGAAATACCTTTCTGTACATCATACAGCGATGTAGATACAGGAAGCAATGTAGTGCGTGATGACAAGGCAAAAAATCTACTTGTTGTTGCAGTCAATATGGGCAACTTTTCTACAAAATATAATGTAAAAGTTGGGGATAAGCTAACGTTTTCACTATCTAAAAAGGAAGGCTATCTTGCAGAATATCAGATTCGTCAGTTAAAACGTACAAATGTACGTTCTGATTATGCAACTGATTCTATATTTGCCAATTTTCGAAGTATTACAACCACAGGCATTAAGCCAGGAGTTTTATATAGAAGCAGCAGCCCTGTAAACAATGAAATAGGAAGAGCAACTTATTCCAATGCACTGGCTGAAGCTGTCGGGATAAAAACAGTTCTTAATCTTGCTGATTCAGATCAAGAAATTAAAGGCGATATGGCATCAAAGGATTTTAATTCTGCTTATTATAAATCATTATATGATGCAGGCAAAGTAAAAGCCCTGTCAATGGGTGTTGATATTGCAGGAGAAGACTTTAGTAAGAAATTGGCCGAGGGGCTTCGTTTTATAGGCAAAAATGACGGACCATATCTTATTCACTGTACAGAGGGTAAGGACCGTGCAGGCTTTGTGAGCGCAGTATTAGAATCGCTTATGGGTGCAAAGCTTGATGAGGTAGTTACCGATTACATGACTACATATCAAAACTATTACAATGTTGAAAAAGACAGCGAGCAGTATAAATTAATTGCAAACAGCAATATCATAGATTCCTTGACAACAGTTGTTATAGGATATGAAAAGGGGGCTGACATTTCAGGAGCTGACCTTGCAAAAGCTGCGGAGAGCTATCTTAAAAAAATTGGTTTGACATCAGATGAGATTTCAGCTCTTAAGGCAAAGCTTTCTTCTGATTCAATCTATAAGACACCAAGTGTTACAGGTACAGTTACAGCAATAGAAAAATATGGACATACTTCAACAGATATTCTGATTGATGATTTCAATAAATTAGGCTTTAAGATAGGTGATATGGTAACAGTTATATTTGACAATGGCTTTGTAATTGAAGCACCATACCTAGATGGTTACTATGTAAAAAGCGGTGATCCACTGGTTCGAGCATACCCGGGACATACAAATATAGCAGTAGCTATAAACTATGGAAAGCTCAATCAGATTGCTGATGTGAATGTTGGTGACAAGGTAACGATTATGCTTACAGGACCTAAGGAATATCTTACTCAATATGAGGTTTATAAATTAACACGTACAAATAATCGTGCAGATTATTCATCAGATGAGGTATTTGCCAACTTCCGCAATATTGCAATGGGTGATATTGAAAAGGGAGTGCTTTACAGAAGCTCAAGCCCGGTAAATAACGAACTTGGACGTGCTTCCTATGCAGACAAACTTATTAAAAAAGCCAAGGTAAATACAGTTGTTAATCTTGCTGATTCAACTGAAAATATAAACACCTATATTGCCACAAAGAATTTTGCATCACCATATTATGCAGAGCTTTATAAGAATAAAAAGGTACTGCCGCTTAATATGAACCTTGCCTATTCAAGTGATGAATTTAAAGCAAACGTAACAAAAGGGCTTGTATTCATGTCAGAGAATAAAGGTCCATATCTATTCCATTGTACGGAAGGCAAGGATCGTACAGGCTTTTATGCAGCACTTCTTGAGGCATTAATGGGTGGATCAAAGGATGAGATTGTTGCTGACTATATGCAAAGCTTTATCAATTACTATGGTGTTGAAAAAGGCACTGATAAGTATGAATTGATTGCCAAGGATGTACTTGATATGCTTAAGGTCATTGCTGGAAATAATGATTTGGATAAGGTAGACCTTGCAGCAGCTGCGAAGAGCTATCTTGTATCCGGGGGTATGAAAGAGGAGCAGATTCAGGCATTAAAGACTAATTTATCTACCAACTCTGCAGCATCAGAGAGTAGTAAAGATGACGAAACGATCAAAGGCAAGGATTCTACAATTATGACCTATACAGTTGTAAAGGGTGACAATCTGTGGAAAATAGCAAAGAAGCAGCTTGGAAATGGGACACGCTATATAGAGATCTATAAACTTAACAAGGATATAATCAAAAACCCAAGTATGATTCATATAGGGCAAGAGCTTGTTCTTCCTGCAAAATAGAACTGACATAAATGATTAATAGGATTTTAAACAGGACTCTGCTATAATAATATCTGAACTAATCAAGTAGGAGGCAGATAAAATAATTATCTACCTCCTACTCGATTGACCTATTTTTTCATATAAACACTGATTTCAATTAAGCTCATTCACAAATACAAGGTGCCATACGCTGAAATTTCGTAGGGTGCCTCACCTTTTGTGGTGTGGATAAAATTCGGCTTATTTTTAATAGCTAGTATAGGAGATTAGCGATATTTTTATTTAAGAGTAAAAATAACTAGATTTTAAATTAATAACAGACTTTAAGTATATACTAGCTAAAAGGCGATTAAGGATAAAAACTTAATCACTTTTTTTGTTTAAAAATTGAAAGAGTGTATTATTTTAAATTGGCTTTTGATACTATTTTTGAAAGTGGTATATACAATGCTACAGCAGCAAAGATTGAAAATGTTCCGTTTATTAATGTGGCAGGAAGGCTTACTGCTGAGGTTAAAACTGCTGGATAAAACCCACTTCCTGCAATCAAAAGTGTAATTACTCCAAAAACAAATTCTCCAACTATGTTAAATGTTATACCACAAACAGCAGCTATTATGGCATATTGAATTTTAACTGAAAACCTTTTGGAGGTTATACTTATAGCTCCTAAAGAAATGCCTAGTATAAATGAGAAAATATATAAAACTGGGCTAATAACAAGCTTCTTTTTGATGCCTGGTATAACAATTTGATTACCTTTTGTTATTGAAAGAATAAGCAGTGAAATACCTACTACTATAAATATTACTGCTGCAATAGTAATCCACTTTACAGGTGACTTTGCATTTTCTTTATCCTTCTTTGATGCGACACTTCCAGTTACTAAGCCAATGCCAAACTTTAAAATAAAGGTTTTAGGAGAACTTGCAGCATATCCATTCATAATGTCAAATAGTCCCATGCCTATTGAACCGGAAATACCACCAATAAACCCATTAAATAATAATGATGCTAATAAAACAAACATATTACCCATATGTAAAAATGGCTTTCCAACAGGTGATGGAATAGGAATTTGAATGTAGAGAGAAACATAGCAAAGTGCTGCAAATAAACCTATAAGAACTATTGTATGAGTTGAAAATTTCTTTTGATTTAATTTTGTTGTAGTCATTTTACCCCTCCTAAAAGTTAATTATTAAATTTCTTGGATTCTTTTAATAAATTGGGGAAGTGTTCCTTTAATGACTACACTATACATTAAAAATGTTATTATTAAAATATACAAAAAATGAAATTTTAAGCAGGACAGTTTAAAAGTTATTGCATTTGTATAAAACTTACATTATATTGAGATTGATGTTATAATCAGTATAGAATAAAGTATAATTATGCAGGGAGACGATTCTTTTGAAAAAGAGAAATAAATTTATGAAAGTTGGTTTGCTTATTATTGCAATAATATTACTTCCAAAAAATTTTTCAGCGCAATTACCAGATTTTATTCAAGGGTTAGGTTATGGAGTTGGCATTGCACTTGAATTAATTGGTATTTATTCTATAAATCACGATATTTTTAAATTCAAAAATTACAAGACGAATTTATTAAAAAATGTTTTAATAAGTAACAATATGGTGCATACCACTAATTTTTTTAAAAGAGGTTAAATTTTATCTCTTTTAATTATGCATTCAATTTTAACACCATATTAAAACATAGCCTAATTTTTTTATCTATAGTTTGTTACAAGTTCTGAACGAAAAAAAAGATTAAGACAGTCTTATTTGAATATAACTTTATTGAAATTGCAACATACAATGATGTTAGAATGAATTGCTTTAAGGAAGGTGAACTTGACAACTGCTCTACGGAAAAACCATAATACAAAATATTATAACGGTATTGATTTCAAATTATTAAATCCAAGGAGGAATCAGCCATGATTAAACCGGAACATTTAAAATGTGGTGATAAGGTTGCAATTGTCAGCCTTTCAAAAGGGACCCTTGGTGAACCTTGGGCTATACATAAATTAGTTATTGCTAAGGAACGACTTAAGAACGATTTCGGTCTGCAGGTTGTTGTGATGCCTAATGCACTGAAAGGTATCAAATATCTTGATGAGCACCCTGAAGCAAGAGCGTCTGATTTGATGGATGCATTTAGAGATAAAGAAATCAAGGCGATATTCAGTGCGATTGGCGGCGATGACTCAATCAGATTATTACCTTATATAGATTTTGATGTAATAAAGAATAATCCAAAGATTTTCACAGGTTTTTCGGATACCACATCGAATCATATGATGATGTATAAAGCCGGATTGGTTTCTTAACTATGGCGCAAGCATCATGACCAATTTTGCTGAGTATGTAAAAATCAATGATTATACCTTGCAGATGATCAGAGACACACTTTTTAATCCGAAACCAATGCTTGAAATACCTTCCGCACCATATTGGTATGATGATGAAGATGAGAAAATCTGGTGGAAGGAAGAAAACATCAATACACTCAGACAATATCACCCTGAAGAAATAGGTTACGAGATTGTTCAAGGCTCCGGCATTGCCGAGGGAGAGTTGCTCGGAGGATGTCTTGATGTATTTATTGAACTTATCGGAACTCCTATCTGGCCCAAAGTTAACGAGTGGCAGGGCAAGATAATGTTTTTGGAAACCAGTGAGGAAGATATGTCCTGTGATTATTTGACTTGGATTCTTCGAAATTTACAAGCACAGGGAATATTTGACGTAATAAAAGGAATCTTAGTAGGTAAACCTGCAAGGAGGAGCAAGTACGAGCCATATAAGGATGTTTACAAAAAGGTTGTTGGCAAAGAAGCCGGACATCCTGAAATACCTATTATGTTTAATGTTAACTTCGGTCATGCAGAGCCTATCGGTATCATCCCCTATGGACTGAAGTGCAGGCTCGATGCAGATAACAAGACATTGACCCTATTGGAACCCGCAACCATGTAATACGAGTTCATGATTATTGACATGCTTCCACACATCGATAAAACTGTGGATCTGTTTCCGCTAACCAAAGAAATAAAATAAATAAAGCAATAATGATTGATATATAGTATAATAAATTTATAAAATGTAAAAACTTGTTAAGCGTCAAAAGAGGCTGGCACTTATAGTTATATCTTTGCTTTTAAAAGTAATGATAGCCGTTAGCCATTATGGAAAAATCTATAATGGCTTTGTTTATATTGATGCAAAATTAGAGGAATTACAAATTCCACATTTGTAGAGTTGAAGCAATATAATTTTAACTTTAGTTGTGTCGTATCGATCTTATTATGTGAATAAGATCGATATATTCTCGCATACTACTGGTTTTTCGTAAAACTATAAAAGTAATTGATATGTTCCCGCCTACTGATAGATAATGCCCAAAATGCCATAGATATGTGACAGGTTGTAAAACATCAATGCCATCAACTCGAGCCATGTGGAGTGCGTGGTATTGATGTCAAGGGTAGAGAAGTGAAAAGGCTGAAAAACCCAGCATTTAAGCTACTTCTGTAATTTTTGGCCAGTCCATCCGGAACGAGATTTCGTTTGCGTGCGGGAACAAGGCAACCGGTAAAATTTCTGTTCGCGAGTGTACAGGATTGATAACGGGCGCTTGTGATATGACAGGATAGATGTTCCGGCGTTTTGGGCTTCCAAAGTGTAAGAGATAGATGTTTTTGACGGTTTATGTGGGAATGTGGAACAGGTTGAAGAGGATATATGAAATAATGCACAGGAGGTAAATCATGAGAATAAGTAAACGATTTGGATTAAAAAAATCACAATATGAGTTGGACTTTGTAGATGTAGATACCGCAACAGATACACTGCTTTTTTTAGACCCATATTTTATTGCAAAAAATGACTTTCCTTTTGCATTTATCATTGCGCAGCTATTTTGAATGCCTACTAAGCGCTCTTCGGGATAATAGGATAACAGATGCAGAAGAGCTATTTTGCCATCTTGGTGAGAGCAATGAAATTTGTTTAGGATTTTCACGATTTGCTCCCAAAGGAAAGGGAATGGGTCCATCTGATGCTGATCGGATCTTTAAAAGTCTAAGGGAAAGTCGTGCGCTAAAAACTGGTATAATGGAGGACATAGAAGATTTTCGGATTTTTGTTGATAATGTAGATAAAGACAAGATGTCAGATATGACTGAAAACATTATAAAAAAACAACTTATCCGATATACACAAGCGCAATGCGACTTATGGAATATTCCTATAATAGATGGAGTCCCATCAGGGTATTATTGGGAGCGTTTTTCAAACACTTGGGAAAACCAGTATACAAGAATGCTAGTAATCAGAGACAGGAAAGTGCTGCTTGTTCCAAAACGTATTGTCTCGTTTTCAAAAGAATATACACCCCCAAAATATTTGCAACGCTTTGTATTAAATTTTTTACAAAATGAGCAACTACGCCTAAACGGCCCGCTGGTTCAGAGGAGAAAAAACAAAGCAAAGGCTAAATATGTAACAAAAAAATCAGTTAAAGAAAAGGAAGAGGAACAGCAACCGATTAACAAAAATTGGCTTGCTAAATTTACTGAAAAACACCCTGAAATATTCAAGAATTTTCGACAGAATACGCGATCAAAGATACATCCTGTTTTAAACAGCGATATTTCTTTTGAAAATATTTTTGATCTTTGCACATTTTTAGAAAACAGGCTCAAGCAAATACCATTCGGAGGAGAAGGTGCTACAATATATCATCGAACAATAGTGGGTATTATGGAATTGTTGTTTTATCCACATCTTTGTGCGCCAACTATTGAGCAAGAAATTCATGAAGGGCGAAAACGCATAGATATAGTTTTTGATAATTGTGCAGAAAGTGGTTTTTTCTTTCGCCTATGCAATACATATGACATTCCATCACGTTTTATAATTGTTGAGTGTAAGAATTATTCGAGAGATGTAGCTAATCCTGAATTGGACCAAATTGGAGGACGCTTTAGCCCAAATCGAGGGAAAATGGGTATTATAACATGCAGAACAGCTAATGATATGCATACTTTTATTTCGCGTTGTTCTGATACTTATCGTGATAGCCGCGGCTTAATAATCCCACTAGTAGATGATGACTTTTATACACTTCTGCATTACAAAGCTGAAGGAAATGAATTGGGAATAGATAACTATATGCAAAAAAGGTTTCACGATATTGCACTTGTATAAGGTATTTGAAATTTAAGTAATTTTTTAAGTTTAACACCAGAGTGTTATGTATAAACATAATGTTTAATTATATACCTTTTCACATTTAGTCAAAGAAGGTGAAACGTATGGTTAAATACCTGACCTATGGACAGCCTGTGCTATATCCGGCCTCTCCGTATTTTAATAAAAAGGCATTGAGATGTTCTCTCCTGAAATGATTCTGCATACTCGGAAAATATATCCAAGTAAATTATATCGCAGCAACTACAAAAAAATCAAGATTTCTCGTCATAAAATCTTGCGCTTGTAAAGAAAAAGGTTGATTCTTGTCGGAAATATATGGTATACTTCTATATGTTATAATTCTTATATTTACTGGAGTGATGAGAATGGCTATTAGCTATAAAAAATTATGGAAGCTTTTGATTGACAAAGATATGAGGAAAAAAGATCTGCAGAAAGCTGCGGGGATAAGTTCTGCATCCATTACAAAACTGGGGAAAAACGAAAACGTAAATACGGAAATATTACAGAAAATCTGTACGGCGCTGGAGTGCGACATTAGTGATATTATGGAAATGATACCGGATAATCATGATTAAAGTAATTGATATGAGGTGGATTGCATGGCGAAGAAAAATGATGACTTTTTTAAAGTTAAGAAACCATGGTCTGAAGTAAAAGATGAACTTCTGGGTTGCTATCTAAAGCCATACATTCAAAAAATACTTTATACTAAACGTCCTATTGTATATATTGATTGTTTTGCAGGTAAAGGAAAGTTTGAAGACGGGAAACCAGGATCACCTCTTATTGCATTGAATACCATGCAGGAATGTTTGGATCAGACCAAAATAAATGGCTGTAGCATTAGGCCTTTTTTCATAGATTTGAACTATGCAGATGATTTACGCGTCAATCTTGCTGAATATGGCAAGGTTGGTATTATTGCTGGAAGATATGAGAATGAAATTGAAAAATTGCTTGCAGATCAGTCTGGGTGTAATATTTTTCTCTATATTGACCCTTATGGAATTAAGGCGTTAGACTATAGACTATTTCAATCGTTTTCAACACAATATAAATTTAATAGCATTGAGCTACTGATAAACATGAATTCTTTTGGATTTATTCGGGAAGGATGCCGTGTCTTAGGTGTTCCTTTTGAAGATATAGCAATATTTGATGATTTGATTGAATATGAAAGTACAAAACTTGAAGTGAATGAAAAATCCATTACTATACTTAATAATATTGCTGGCGGCGATTATTGGCAAGCAATTATAAAGGCTAAAAATCGAAATGAATTATCCATCTATGAAGCCGAAGCCCAATTTGCTGAACAGTATTGCAATCGGTTGCGTCAAAATTATAAATATGTACTTAATATGCCTTTGAGGATTAAACGCGGACAGCTTCCCAAATACAGGATGATTCATGCCACAAACCATGTGGAAGGCTGCCTTTTGATGGTTGATAATATTTGTGGACGTTGGCAGCTAATGAAAGACATTCAAGATGGTGGGCAAATGCAATTGTGGAAAGAAAACTATAACAACGAAATGGTAGTAGAAGAAGACATCCGTAAAAAGGCAGCTGATCATGTATCCACTTATTCTTCTTTCTGCAGACTTAATGCTGTCCTTGCAGACTTCTTTATGAAATATGGCCCTATATGTAAAGTCAGTGTGATTAAGTCGGTTTTTAAAGATTTGCAAAATCAAGGAAAACTTGAAGCGCGAAGAACTCCGGCCTATACTAAAAGGGGGAATCCATCTACTTTTTGGGCAGATGAGAAAAAACAAAAAACAGAAATTAGGTGGCATTTATGAAGACAATCACAAGAAAAACGATGCTGTACAAAACCGGAGTGGAATATGGCGACTATACCATGAACCATGTACTGGGGTGCTCTCATGGATGCAAATATCCTTGTTATGCATATTTAATGGCGAAGCGCTTTGGAAAAGTTTCTTCTTATGAGGACTGGCGAGAACCGCGCCTTGTAAGCAATACTTTGGAAATACTTGACAAGGAAATTCCAAGATTAAAACATAAGATAAAATCGGTACAATTGTGCTTTACTACCGATCCATTTATGTGTGGATATGACGAAATAAAAGAAATGAGCCTTGCCGCAATTCGCAAGCTCAATAATGCTGGAATTAAATGCTGTGTTCTGACTAAAGGAATACTTCCTATGGAACTCGTTGAATTTTCAAAAGACAATGAATATGGGATCACTCTTATTTCGTTGGATGAAGACTATCGAAAAAAAATGGAACCGGGTTCTGCTCCTTATCAAGATAGGCTTGCAGCCTTACGAGCATTACATGATCGTGGGTTTTATACATGGGTGAGTGTTGAACCATATCCGACGCCAAATATTATTAAACAAGATATTATCAATATTTTGGAAACTATTAGCTTTGCAGATAAGATTATATTTGGTCGGACAAATTACAATAAGGAAACTACTGCTTACACAAAGCATAAAGATTTTTATAATGAACAAGCAGCTATAGTTATTAACTTCTGTACAGAACGGCGCATTGCTTATCATATTAAAAGCGGCACAATGACCTAATCATCGGTGTGCAGTTGTGATGCCGGGTTTCAGAATACAGAGGTTGTGTTAAGCAACTGGTTTCTGCTTGAAAAGCGAAGGAGAGTATGAATGAACAAACAACAATTAGCATCAAAGATTTGGGAATCAGCAAATAGGATGCGTTCCAAGATCGAAGCAAATGAATATAAAGATTATATACTTGGTTTTATTTTTTATAAATTTCTGTCGGATGAAGAAATAAACTTTTTGAAAAAAGATGGTTGGACAGAAGATGAACTGAAAGAACTGGTAGAAGATGATGAAGAGACTGTACAATATTGTCAGAGGCAACTCGGATACTTTATTGCATATGATAATCTTTTCAGCACTTGGCTCAAAAAAGGGAAAGATTTCAGTGTTGCAAACGTCCGGGATGCCCTGTCTGCTTTTAACCGTTTGATTAGTGATTCGCATAAGAAACTGTTTAATAAAATATTTGACACTTTGCAAATCGGGCTTAGCAAACTAGGAGATAGCGCTGGCTCCCAAACAAAAGCAATCAGTGATCTTTTGCAGCTGATTAAGGATATTCCTATGGATGGGAAGCAGGACTATGACGTCCTTGGCTTTGTTTATGAATATTTAATAAGCAATTTTGCAGCGAATGCAGGCAAAAAGGCTGGTGAATTTTATACGCCACACGAAGTATCTTTGCTAATGTCAGAAATCGTTGCGAACCATCTGAAAGATAGAAAGAAAATAGAGATTTATGACCCTACCAGCGGTTCGGGTTCCTTACTGATTACGATCGGTAAGAGTGTCGCCAAATATGTTGGGAACAAAGACAATATCAAGTACTATGCACAGGAATGGAAAGAGAATACATACAACCTCACTAGAATGAACCTTATTATGCGGGGAATCAAGCCGGATAATATCGTCGCACGATGCGGTGATACTCTGGAAGATGACTGGCCTTTGTTTGATGATGCTGACCCAGCCAGGACCTATACGCCACTTTATGTGGATGCAGTTATTTCCAATCCACCTTATTCCCAGCATTGGGATCCGACAAATAAAGATACGGACCCGCGGTATAAACGATATGGCTTGGCGCCGAAAAGTAAAGCCGACTATGCATTTTTATTGCATGACCTCTATCATGTTAAACCTGATGGTATTATGACTATTGTCCTGCCACACGGCGTTTTATTCCGCGGCGGAGAGGAAGGCAAAATCCGTAAAAATCTAATTGAAAGCAACAATATCGAGGTAATCATCAGTTTACCAGCCAATATCTTTTTTGGTACTGGCATACCGACCATCATTATGGTATTACGGCAGAAACGCCCCGAGTCGGATGTTTTGTTTATTGATGCCTCAAAGGGTTTTATTAAGGCAGGAAAAAATAACAAGCTGCAGGCATCAGATATTAAGAAAATTGTAGATACCATTATCGGAAGGAAAACAATCAATAAATATTCGCGGCTTGTAAGCAAAAAGGAAATTCGTGGGAATGACTATAATTTAAACATCCCTCGCTATGTGGATTCTTCGGATTGCGCTGAATCTTGGGATATCTATGCCACCATGTTCGGTGGGATTCCCAATGCTGAGATTGATTTGCTGAAGGATTACTGGGAGGCCTTTCCACATCTCCGAAATGAGCTATTCAAAAACGATGGCTCCCCTTATTCCACGCTTGGAGTTGACAATGTAAAAGACGCTATTTTCGATAGCGGTGATGTGAAAGCTTTTATTCAAAGTTTTGAAAATGCTTTTAGTGATTTTGACAAGTATCTTGATTCCGAGTTAATTGGTAAAATGCAGACAATGAATATCAATCAAGAAGAATCTGCTATTAGCGACCAAATTTTTAGCCGAATTGCTGCTGTTCCACTGATTGACAAATATAAAGCTTATCAGCTGCTTGACGATGAGTGGGTAAAAATCTCTACTGATTTAGAAATGATTCAGACAGAAGACTTTTCTGCAACGAAGCAAGTCGATCCCAATATGGTTCTCAAGAAAAAGGATGGCAGGGATGAAGAAGTGCAAGACGGTTGGGTGGGTCATGTGATTCCCTTTGAACTTGTTCAGAAAACTTTGTTGAAAGATAAATATGATGAAGTAAAAGCAAAAGAAGCACAGCTGGAGGATATTTCAGCAGAGTATACAAAAATTATCGACTCTTTTTCAGAAGAAGAAAAAGAGGGCAATTTCCTGAACGAAAACAACGATGCTTTTGTCGCAGCCGGCGTAAAAAACAAGCTTGAGGAGATCTATTCTGACGTTGATTCACCAGAACTTTCTGGGTTGTATGGGTACCTTTCGCTAATTGATAAAAAAGCAGGCAAGGCTGAGAAGCTGCAATATATTGCGGAGCATACAGAAGTGGATTGGAATGCAATTGAGGGCAAGGGAGTTTATGCAAAAAGCAAGGTAACCGTACGGATTAAATCTCTGCAGGAAGGGTATAGCTTTCCGGAGGACTCTTTCGAAGCAAAGCTTGTTCATGTTTGGGCCTTGATGGAGGAAGAAAAAGAGGTAAAGAAGGAAGCAAAAGAACTGGCTGTTGCTCTGCATCTGCTTACTAAAACGATGATTGAAAACCTTTCTGATGAACAGGTGCTAGATTTCTTGAGATTAAAATGGATTCAGCCGCTCAGCCATGCTCTGCATGAAATGCCTGCAGAAGTTGTGAATACACTGGTAAAGTCCGTACAGGCGCTTTCTAAAAAATATGCCATCACCTACACGGACTTGGAGACACAAATCAAGGAATCGAAACAGTCCCTTTCGAAGATGATGGATGAGCTACAAGGCAATGATTACGATATGAAAGGGTTTAGCGAATTTCAGAAGCTGCTAAAGGGTGAATGATATGACAGAGAAGAAAACACCGGAAATTAGATTTAAAGGATTTCAGGGTGAGTGGGAGAAAAGTAAGTTGGGTGAAGTAGCGGACATTGTAGGTGGTGGTACACCTAGTACAAATATTGAAGAGTATTGGAATGGTGAGGTTGATTGGTATTCTCCTGCTGAACTTGGAAAACAAATTTATTTAAGTAACAGTAAAAAGAAAATTACAAAACTTGGTTTGCAAAAGAGTTCTGCTAAGATTTTACCCATTGGAAGCGTTCTATTTACATCACGTGCGGGTATTGGGAATACTGCTATTTTAGCAAAGGAAGGAACAACTAATCAAGGCTTTCAATCTATTATCCCTCATAAGGACAAATTGGATTCATATTTTATTTATTCAAAAACATATGAATTAAAACGTTATGGAGAAATTAATGGAGCAGGTTCGACATTTGTTGAAATATCAGGTAAACAAATGGTTCAAATGCCTATTAAAATACCTGAGATAAAAGAGCAGAGAGCTATAAGTTGTTTTTTTAGGAGAATGGATCATCTCATTACTCTTCAGCAGCGCAAGTGTGACAAGCTGCAAAGCTTGAAAAAAGCAATGTTGGAGAAAATGTTTCCAAAAGATGGTGCGGATGTTCCAGAAGTTCGTCTCAGAGGTTTTACTGGGGCTTGGGAAAAGCGAAAACTGGGTAATTGCTTTGACGAAAGGCAAGAACGTTCTGCAGAAGGTGAATTAATTTCTGTAACAATAAACGATGGTATTAAACGCTTTGAAGAATTAGGTAGACACGATAATTCAAGCGAAGATAAATCCCACTATAAGCGAGTAGAAGTTGGCGATATTGCTTATAACTCAATGCGTATGTGGCAAGGGGCAAGTGGGTATTCTTTATACAGTGGAATTTTAAGCCCTGCTTACACTGTACTTATTCCAAAAGAAGACGTCGATTCGGTTTTCTTTTCATACGCATTTAAAAGGTCCCAAATGATACACATTTTCCAAATTTGTTCTCAAGGCATTACATCTGACACATGGAATTTAAAGTTTCCTGCGTTCAGCGAAATAGAAACCATATTGCCAGGATTAGAAGAACAGAAAAAAATCGGTCAATATTTCAGAAATCTCGATCAGTTTATTGACCTTCAACAGCACAAGCTTGAAAAACTAAAAAACATTAAGCAAGCATTGCTTCAAAAAATGTTTGTTTAAGCTAGGAGATGCAACATGCTATTCGATAAAGAGTTAGACTTTGAGAAGGCTCTTATCCATCTGCTTTTTGAAAAAGGATGGGAACCAGAAGTTTTAAAATTCAAACCGGAAGAGGATTTACTTCAAAATTGGGCAACAATCCTTTTTGAAAATAACCGAGACGTGGATCGCCTGAACGACATTCCGCTGACAAACGGGGAAATGCAGCAGATTCTTGAGCAAATTAATCGTCTGCGCACGCCCCTAAAATTGAACGGTTTTATCAACGGAAAAACGGTTTCCATCAAGCGCGACAACCCGAACGATGCACTGCACTTGGGAAAAGAAGTCAGTTTAAAAATCTATGACCGCCAGGAAATCGCTGCTGGACAAAGCCGCTATCAAATTGCAGAGCAGCCTGTTTTTCGTACGAGATCTTCCATTCTAAATGACCGCAGGGGAGACTTTATGCTTCTTATCAATGGGATGCCGGTTATCCATGTGGAGCTAAAAAAGAGTGGTATTTCTATCAGTCAAGCCTGCAACCAAATCGAAAAATATGCCCATGAAGGCATATTTACTGGGCTGTTTTCTTTAATCCAGGTTTTTGTGGCCATGACACCAGAAGAAACGGTTTATTTTGCAAATCCGGGTCCGGATGGAAAGTTCAATAAAGACTATTATTTCCATTGGGCAGATTTTAATAATGAACCAATGAACGATTGGCGTGATATTGCATCCAACTTGCTTTCAATTCCAATGGCGCACCAGCTGATTGGCTTTTATACGGTGGCAGATGACACGGATGGTATTTTGAAAGTTATGCGGAGTTATCAGTATTATGCTGCTAGTGCCATTTCAGACCGTGTTGCCCGCATTAAGTGGAATGAGGGCGATACGTATGGCGGATATGTCTGGCATACAACCGGATCGGGCAAAACCATGACCAGTTTTAAATCTGCACAGCTGATCGCCGATTCGAAAGACGCGGACAAAGTCGTTTTTTTGATGGACCGTGTGGAGCTTGGCATACAATCGTTACTGGAGTATCGAGGCTTTGCCGATGATGCGGATTCTGTCCAGGCCACGGAAGATACCGACGTTTTGGTTGCTAAATTGAAGAGCAATGACCCGGCAAATACGCTAATTGTAACTTCAATTCAGAAAATGAGCCGTATCAGGGAAGAAAGTTCTTATAATGTCCATGACATTGCTCTGATCAATACAAAACGAATTGTGTTTATTATCGATGAGGCGCACCGCTCCGTTTTCGGGAAAATGCTGGGCGACATTCGGGAAACGTTCCCTTCGGCGGTCTTTTTTGGCTTTACCGGTACTCCAATACAGGTAGAAAATCAGAAAAAAATGAGTACTACTTCTGATGTATTTGGAAATGAATTGCATCGATATAGTATTGCAGACGGTATTCGGGACAAGAATGTTCTGGGTTTTGACCCGTGCCAGGTACTCACTTATAAGGATATCGATCTGAGAAGAGTGGTTGCCTTAGAAAAGGCGAAGGCATCATCGGAAACAGAAGCTTTGGCTGATTCCAAGAAAAAGGCTGTCTATTATCACTATATGAATCATACAAAAGTGCCTATGGCTGGGTATTTTAAATCTGATGGAAAGTATTTCAAAGGAATCGAGGATTATATTCCCACATCTCAATACGAACGTAAAGAGCATCAACAGGTGGTTGTAAAAGACATTCTCGCGAATTGGGCCATGCTGAGTCGCGGTGGAAAGTTTCACGCGCTTTTCGCAACGAGCAGCATTCCGGAGGCAATTGAGTATTATCGGCTGTTCAAGGAACAGAATTCGGATTTAAAAATAACTGCGCTGTTTGACCCGAGCATTGATAACAAGGGTGGTGCAATTGTTAAAGAAGATGCCATCGTTGAAATCATAAAGGACTACAATCTTCGTTATGATCAAGACTTTAAGATGGCTACCTATGCGGGTTTCAAAAAAGACGTTGCTTTACGTCTTGCCCATAAAAAGCCATATTTAGCTCTTGAAAAAACTCCAGAGCTGCAAATTGATATTCTGATTGTGGTTGATCAAATGCTTACCGGATTTGATTCAAAATGGATTAACACACTATATATGGACAAGGTTCTTGTATACGAAAAACTGATACAGGCATTTTCCCGCACAAACCGCTTGTATGGACCTGAAAAACCGTTTGGGACCATTCGATATTATCGTTATCCGCATTCCATGAAACGGAATATAGATGATGCATTTAAGTCATACTCTGGAGATAAACCGCTGGGATTGTTTGCGGACAAGTTGGAGAAAAACTTAAATCAGATGAATGCTATCTTTGATGATATATCTGATTTGTTTCATGCAGCTGGAATTGATAATTTTGACAGACTACCGGATGAGCAAGCTGAAAAGGCCAAATTCTCTAAGCTGTTTAAAAAAATCAATTAATAAATCAGCGCATTCTTTTTGCAGCACGCCGCCTTCGACCTCTGCTCTATGGTTAAATCTTGTATCAGTCGGAAGATTATACAATGTGCCGCAGCAGCCAAATCTATAATCCGATGCACCGAAAACCACTCTTTCAATTCGTGCATTAATTATAGCGCCCGAACACATAACGCACGGCTCCATAGTGACATACAAGGTACAGCCGTCAAGATACCAAGACTTTAGCTTTTTGTTGGCACGGCGTATGGCAACCACTTCAGCATGAGCGGTAGCATCATTATATTTTTCACGTTCGTTATGACCTTTGGCTAAGATTTTGCCGTCCTTAACTATTATTGCGCCTACAGGCACATCTCTTGTTTTTTTTGCCTTTTTCGCTTCATTTAAAGCAATCAGCATGTATTCTTCATCTGTCATTAATTTTTTTGACCTTTAAGTATTCTTTTTAAATATAATAGCACAACGCAAATTTTGATAACAGCATTTTTTAATAAAAAATCAACCAAAAACAGCTTTTGCCTGATTTAATGCCGTCATGGGAACATCCTTGTTTTGTTCCCAAACCTCTTGGAATGCTATATAGTCTATTGGATAAGGATAAGATGGGTCAACTGTTTCAATGGTGTAAGAGGGTATAAAAAAATCCTGAATACACCAGTCCTTATATCCGCCTGCGCTTCCCAGTGTACCGTCAATAAGCGCGTAAGTTGTAAGATTAGCCAGTATCTCGCCAATATTTCTGTCTCTTGTAAGGTTAGGCTCACGCTGATAAAACTCCCAATAAATTTCCTCACCT
>ENA-UOOK01003417-UOOK01003417.1-fermentation-metagenome-genome-assembly--contig:-NODE-3417-length-18068-cov-4.127852_pt1 | contig 18068 bp, 13 predicted proteins | sample MGYA00245777_ERZ724023 | MGnify/ENA primary metagenome ERZ724023 (study PRJEB28704, sample SAMN03018312) | fermentation metagenome | biome: anthropogenic terrestrial biome; feature: soil; material...
AAAATCCCGGACGGATTTTCTTGAGGGCGTACGAAACATCACTCATGGCGCTAAATTGCGAATGGAAGTACAAATTTGGAAGTACAAATTGATTTTTGACACTCTATTTCATATACAGTTATAATTATTGTATAGCTAAAGACGAACTTAAATATATTTATTGAAGGGACTATTCATATGCTAAAACTTATATCATGGAATGTTAACGGCCTAAGAGCGGCTTTGGGAAAAGGATTCCTGGATTTTTTCGACGATAAAAAACCGGATATATTATGTCTGCAGGAAACAAAGCTTTCGGAAGGCCAATTGGACCTGGCTCTGGAAGGGTATATCTCCTATTTTAATTATGCCGAGAAAAAAGGCTATTCGGGTACTGCCATATACACCAGAATCAAACCGATAGATGTAACCTATGGCATTGGAATAGAGGAACATGACCATGAAGGGCGGGTTATTACGCTGGAATTTCCCGGCTGCTTTTTGGTCAATGTCTATACGCCTAATTCACAAAGAGGGCTCGAGAGGCTCCCCTACAGAATGTCATGGGAGGATTCCTTCAGATCCTACCTTATATCCCTGGAACAAAAAAAACCCGTCATTGTCTGCGGCGATATGAATGTAGCCCATCAGGAAATCGATCTTAAAAATCCCAAATCCAATCGCAAGAACGCCGGCTTTAGCGATGAGGAGAGGGGAAAGTTCTCCGAGCTTCTGGAAGCGGGATTTTTAGACTCGTTCCGTTTTTTCTACCCGGATAAGACCGGCGCTTATACCTGGTGGTCCTATATGTTCAAGGCCAGAGAGAAGAATGTGGGATGGCGTATAGACTATTTTTGTGTGTCAAAAATCTTGGAGCATCAAATAAAGGATGCGCTCATCCATTCCGATGTAATGGGCTCGGATCATTGCCCTGTGGAGCTGATTATAGAGGAGGCTTCTTTTTCGCCCCTGGCTGTTGTTGAATAGCAAAACCCCGGCAGGAATAATGTTGCTGCTTTCTATAGGAGATGGAATCCCTGCCTGTTTTCCCGCAAGTACTAATCCCATAATGAGGTGCATAGGATAGATTGTCCGATTGCACCTCTATTTTAATTATTGCAGGGAGTGGTATTGTGGAAGCGCTTAAACAAACCATGGCATTTGAAGATATAAGAGAAAACATGTATGGGCTGACAGAGACTGAAGCAGCCCAAAACATGGAAGTTTACGGGAAAAATATTTTAAAGCAGCAAAAAAAAAGTACATGGCTTAAAACATTATTGAATCAGTTCACCGATCTAATGATTATTATTCTCATAGCGTCTTCGATGATTTCGTTTTTTATGGGTCAAAACAGTGAAGCTATTGCCATTCTGGCTATTGTGTTTTTAAATGGGTTTCTTGGCTTCTTTCAGGAAATACGGACTGAAAAGGCTATGGAAGCTTTGATGAATATGGCGGCTCCCCATGCCAGAGTCATACGGGATGGCCTTTTAAAGGATATACCCGCAGAGCAGGTTGTGCCCAGGGATTTAATTGTTCTGGAGGCCGGCAACCGGGTCCCGGCAGATGCTGTGCTGGTTGAAGCCAGCGCTCTATTTTCCGATGAGTCTATGCTGACAGGGGAATCGGTCCCTGCTTCTAAATCTCCCCTGGATGGATTTAAAAATAAGCTGAATGGAATTTCGCCCAAGAATTTGGTCTATATGGGCAGCATGATTACAAGCGGCACCGGGAAGGCTGTGGTACTCAGCACCGGTATGGAAACGGAAATGGGCAAGATCGCCGAAATGATCGAATCGGCCGGAACAACTGATACACCCCTTCAGAAAAAGCTTGAAAAGCTCGGAGAAATAATGGTTGTGGGCTGCCTGATCATCTGCGCAATCGTCTCGCTCATTGGTATTTTAAGGGGCGAGCCGGTTATAGAAATGCTCTTGGAGGGCATTAGCTTAGCCGTCGCCGCTGTCCCGGAAGGGCTGCCGGCTGTGGTTACCATTGCTCTTGCCATAGGCGTGCGCCGTATGGTGCAAAGAAATGCTCTTATCCGGAGACTGCCGGCAGTTGAAACCCTGGGCTGCGCCACCGTGATCTGTTCAGATAAGACGGGTACCCTGACAGAAAACCGTATGACAGTGGTGGCTGCCTACGCGGGGAAAAACCCCTATACTATGATTAAAAATTCCAAAGGCAGACCGTCGGTTTATTGCAGGGGAAGAGAAGTGGATACGGAAAAGACCTTTGGCCTAAAACTTTTGCTTAAAATAGGGCTGCTATGCGGTAATACACATATCAATGAAGTCAGGGAAAAAAGGGAGACTGTTGTCGATATAGAGGGGGACCCGACAGAAGTTGCACTGGTGAGGGCGGCCCTGGACTTTGGCCTGGACAAGAATGAAGCTGAGCTCTATTACCACCGTGCCAGAGAAATCCCCTTTGACTCTGACCGTAAGCTTATGTCGGTGGTTTGCAGGACATCCTCAGGGGAGCTTTTCCTTTTCGCAAAGGGGGCTCCGGAGGTTGTTCTGGAAAAATGCAGCAAGATTCTTATTGCGGACAGGGAGCGGGACATAAAGCCGGATGACCGCAGCAATATTATGGACGAATGCCACAAAATGACATCGGAAGCCCTGCGTGTCATGGGTTTTGCCTATAGAACCGTGCAGGCAAATCAGCTGTGGAGCGACAAGCTTGAACAGGAATTTGTATTTGTAGGCCTTGCGGGAATGACGGACCCGCCTAGAAAAGAAGCGCCTGAGGCTGTGGCCAGATGCCGTCAGGCAGGAATCAAAACCGTTATGATTACCGGCGATCATAAGGAGACAGCGGCCGCTATAGCAGGGTCCATCGGTATCTATCGAAAGGGAGATATGATCCTGACCGGGAGCGAAATGGACAAGATGACGGATGAACAGCTGGGAGAGCGCTGCGGCCGGGTTTCGGTTTATGCAAGAGTGTATCCCAAGCATAAACTGAGAATCATCAAAGCCTATAGAAACAAGGGGCATATTGTGGCCATGACAGGCGATGGTGTGAATGATGCGCCTGCCATAAAGGATGCCGATATCGGAATTGCCATGGGCAAATCGGGCACCGATGTCACACGGCAGTCAGCCGCCATGATCCTGATGGATGACAATTTTTCAAGCATTGTAGCGGCAGTGGAAGAAGGCCGTAATATCTATTCCAATATCCGCAAGTTTATCAGGTATCTCCTTTCCTGTAATGTGGGCGAGGTTCTGACCATGTTCCTGGCCACCCTGGCCGGTTTGCCCATCCCCCTTCTGCCTGCCCAGATATTAATTGTAAATCTCGCGACCGACGGCCTTCCTGCCATAGCCCTTGGCATGGAGCCCGGAGATCCCGACGCCATGAACCAGCCGCCCCGGTCACCCAATGAAAGTGTATTTGCCCACGGGCTATCCTCTGTTATAGTGACCAGGGGTATTCTCATTGCACTTTCCACATTGGCAACCTTTATGATCGTGTTCCATTTCAGCAAGAACTTAGAGACCGCCCGAACTGCGACATTGGTTACACTGGTGGTCGCACAGCTCATACATGTTTTTGAATGCAAGTCGGAAACCAGGGGGCTTTTTGAGCTGAATTTATTCTCAAATCCCTATCTGGTCTATGCAGTCTTAAGTTCTGTACTTCTTTTATTAGGAGTTATTTACCTGCCGTTTGCCGGAAAAGTATTCGGAACTATGCCTTTAAAAACCAACGAGTGGATGGTTGCCGGAGGAATCAGCCTTCTGGTGCCCATTGCTCACAGCCTGGTAAGAGAAATAAAAAACAAAAAATTGCGGGAAAGCAAATAATTGGCACCGTTCATGTGATATAATATACCGGTAGGAACCTGTTTAGGGGAATACCGGATTTTTTTATGTCAGAGGGCTTTTACCAGCTCCGCTGACAATATTTTTAAAGAGAAAGGATTCATGGCATGCTCTCAATAACAAATGTTTCAAAAACTTATTCAAAGGGCAAAGTAAAAGCAGTTGATAATATATCTCTGGATGTAAAACCCGGTGAAATTTTTGGATTTATCGGTCCCAACGGTGCCGGCAAAACCACTACCATCAAAATGATTACAGGCATTCTGCCCATAGACGAGGGGAAAATCACCATAAGAGGCTACGATATTGCAAAGGAACCCATTAAGGCAAAGCTCTCCATGGGGTTTGTCCCCGATACCCATGATGTTTATGACAGGTTAAGCGGAATTGAATATCTGAATTTTATTGCAGACGTATATAATGTTTCATCAGAGGAAAGAAAAAAGCAAATTGACAAATATCTGGAGATGTTTGAGATCAAGGATGTGGCGGGCCAGCCTATTAAAAGCTATTCCCATGGCATGAAGCAGAAAATTATTCTGACGGGCGCCCTTCTTCATGATCCGCCCCTTTGGATACTGGATGAGCCCCTGACCGGCCTGGATCCAAAATCCTCCCATTTGCTGAAGGAAGAGATGCATAAGCACTGTGCAAAAGGAAATACCGTCTTTTTCTCCACCCATGTCCTGGAGGTAGCCGAGAAGCTGTGCGATCGGATTGGCATTATCAACAAGGGCAAAATCATTGCGGTGGATACCCTGGAGGAATTGAGAAAGTCCGGGGACGAATCCCTGGAAAGCATTTTCCTGAACCTGACCGAAGCCGGAGGGGGAGAGCATGCGTAAACTCGTCAGTCTTATCAAAGTACAGCTCAATGCCAGGTATGGCTTTTCATATGTCCGGTATAACCTGAAGCATGACAGAAAAACCTTTTGGAAGACCACCGGTCTGGGGCTTGCCATATTGGTCTCTCTGGCACAGGTGGCAGGTCTTTATACGTATTTTATGAAACTGATCTGTGAGGCCGGGGCGATGTTGAATTCACCTCAGATGGTTATTACGGCAGCTTCCATAATATCAGGCCTTAGCATATTGATCCCGGGTATTTCTTATATTCTGGGCAATCTGTTTTTAGCTAAGGATACCGAATTTTTATCATCACTGCCCCTTCCGCAGGGAAGCATTTTCCTTTCTAAATTCATGATTGTATTGACCAGTGAGTATCCCCTGGCGCTTTTCTTCATGCTTCCGCCGGTTATCGTCTACGGGATAAGCGCTGAAAAGGGAGTGCTGTATTATATTCTGGCCATGGTGTGTACGCTTTTTCTCCCGCTCATGCCCCTGGTGATATCCACTTTTGTTGCGCTTCTTCTCATGCGCATTGTAAGCAGGTCAAAACGGCGGGAGCTGATTACTACTGTCAGCAGCATTCTGTTCATCATACTGATTATTCTGGGCCAGAATTTTCTTATCAGTCGAATGCCTGAGAATAAAAATGCCATGGCAGAGATTCTGCAAAACAGTGAGGCGCTTATAAAATTGATAGGCAGAGCTTTTCCGCCTTCGGTCTGGGTGACCAAAACTTTATCCGCTGGAGGTTTTGAATCCTTTATCAATCTGCTCTACTTTATTTTGGCCTCGGCGGGGTCTCTTGCCCTGGTGTATTTTCTGGCTTCCGCTATCTATCAGAAAGGGGCGGCTGCTCAGCTTGAGACCGGTTCTTATACAGGCAAAAGAAAACTGTCCTATGGGGTCTCACATCCTGTCACAGCCATCTTTAAAAATGAATGGCGCATATTACTCAGAACTCCGGTTTACGCCTTAAATTCGCTGACGGTTATATTTATAGCGCCGCTTATTATGCTCATGCCCTTATTCCGGGGCAATTTTGCAAAGGATCCGGATCTTCAGTTCCTTTATGACTTGGTTGCAAAGGAGGGAGCCCAATCGGAACTTCTTTTGATTGTTGCGGCTATTATTGTATTTCTCGCCCTCATTAATCCCGCTATATCCACGGCTTTTTCCCGGGAGGGCAAGAATATTTGGATCCTTCGGAGCATTCCTGTGGAACCTGAAATCCAGGTGATGGGAAAATTTCTGGCCGGCTATTCAATCTCTTTGTTTGCTTCCGTTGTTACGGCTGTCGTGGCCATGCTGTCTTTCCGATTATCAGTCCCATTAACGGCAATGATCCTAATTTTATGTATGCTTGCACTGATTCCGCCCTGCGCCGTCAGCCTGTATATTGATTTGTTAAGGCCCAAGCTTTCCTGGAATAATCCTCAACAGGCCATGAAACAGAATATGAACAGTCTTTATGGCATGCTTTTAAGTTTTCTGATTACTTCCTTGTTTGTGGTGGCGGGCTATTGGCTGAATAAACTGAATCTCAACATCTATGTCCTGTTTGGCATTCTGGCCCTCCTTCTTTCAGCCGTTGCCGCTGTATCGATAAGCTTTCTTAAAAAGTCGGCAAAGGCCGGGTATGAAAAAATCGAGGCATAAAGAAAAGGGCTGCGTATGCAGCCCCTTCTATTTTTATAATACCCTAATAATTCTTCGCAATCTCACTCCAGATATCAAGTCCAAACTGATTTTGAGCAGTATCCGGATATTCGGGGACAGCTCCTAATCTCCATACTGAGAGACCGGTTATGCCGAACATTTTAGCCAGCTTGATTTTGGCTGCGATGCTCTGCTGGCTTTCATACCAGATTACGTTATCGATGCCGGTCTCCGAGTTGGTATATTTTGCGTAGGGGTTCTGGCTAAGCCCCGAGTAATAAAGACTGGCGCCGGATAAAAAGCGGTTATACAGCTGGTCGTAGGTAGGGTGATAAGGATATTGATTGATGACCTTCCCGCCGGAAAGCTGCCATTGCACCGTGTCCATATTAAGCTGAAGCCATATTTTGCTGCGGTCCTGTACGCCCGATACCGAATCGGTGATGCTCTTCAGGGCGTAATACACCTCGTCAAAGGGTGTGACGGGGGTATCCGTATAGCCGTTTTTCATCTCATCGAAAGTTAATGAAGTCGCATCGTAGTCATGAGCCATCAGAATGACCCTATGGGCCAGCTCGCCGATGGTTTTATAGTCGTAGCCGTCAAAATAGGACTGCCCCGGTTTTCCTCTGGGCTGAACAGCCACGTAAAGCTTCTTGCCGGTCTTATCAAGCTCGGCCTTAAGCTCTGCCAAAAATGCGTTATATGCTTCGGCCAGAGCTTTGCCTTTAAAACCCTCAAAATCTGAGACTACTCCGTCAAAGCTTGCAGAGAAACCATATTTTTCAGTCAGGTTGACCATGGAGGCCATGCCGGAAATCACCTGCTTTTTAACCTCGGGTGTAGTGATGATATATTCGGCCAGCGGAACGGTTTTATTTGTCGAAGGATCTGTGACTTTTTGATCTTTCACAGCAAACATCAGCTGGCGGGAAGCCTGATTTGCTTCGGCTTTATTCAGCACCTCCGCAAATCCTGTAGGTATATAGTATTCGTTGGATCCGCCGTCAGTATTGATGGTAACCTGTTTCGAAACGTCATCATATTCAAGGCGGGCCCAGCCGAAGCTGACGGAGTCCAGTTGGGAGAACTTATCTATCTGGCTTGCCGAACTGATTGCATAAAATGCGTGCAATTCCTCCAAGGGCTTATTTAGTTTATCGTACATGCGCACCATCATGGCTGCGGCCTGATCCCTTGTGGCGTTGCTTGCCGGATCAAATTTGTTATTGCCCACCCCGGTTATAATACCCAGATCCTTGCCTATGGCGATATACCCGTTATACCGGGTCACATCTGAAAAAGGCTTTTCGAGAGTGTCCAATTGGCCTGCCAGCGTTTCATATCCCAGAGTCCGGACAATCATGATGGCCATTTCATCCCGGGTGACCAGACTGTTTGCACGGCTGTAGTCCGCTTTTTTTATGATCCCGTGGGCGTATGCCGTTTCGATGGGCGCATAATAAAATTTACTTGGATCCATATTGTCCAGAAAGCTTCCTTTAGTTGGCTTTACCAGGTCCCAGCCCATGAGCCGTACCAAAAAAGTTATAAATTCACCACGGGTAATGGTAAGGCCAAGCCCGAATTTATTATTGCCGATTCCCTGAGTGATGTTCAGTTCCCTTAATCTGTGTACCGTTTCGTAGGACCAATGAGATGAAGGTACATCTGTAAAAGGCTCGGCAGTTACAGCTGCGCGGGCCGTAAGGGGAAATGAGGCGAAAAGAACAGCTAAAATCAGTAGGAGTGCTGTTAATTTTTTAGAAATCATGTTACACCAAACCTTTTCTTCTTTATTTGTAAAGGCAACAAAGCAATTCCCTATAACGATTCTATTATAATATAATAGACGTTAAATCCCAACACGAAATGAGAAGTAAAAAATGGCAGATCATAAGTGGGGGATTACTCCTTCCTGGCCATCATTTCAAAAACAAACAGGCCGCTCTCGGTCAGATCCTCTTCGCTCCAGCCGCTTAAACTCTCGCTGGTGGAATGGATGGCAGAATGCTCCTCGTCCTTGTTGCAGAGCGACCAATTGACCCAGCCGACGCCATTTTTGTTGAGAAAGGAAATAAATTCCCGGGCCTTGCCATAATCAATAGACTTGGTATTTTCTTCATAACTTAGCCCCCACTCCGATATAAAGACAGGAATGTTTCTTTCCAATGCATAGGAGAGACTTTTCCTGTAACCTCCTCTATCGTACCCGGTATAGAAATGGTAGGTATACAGGATATTGTCGTAGGGAAGAGGATCATCGGCTGCTTCTTCAATATCGGTGCAGTGATTGGGTGTTCCTACCAGGATGATGGCATTGGGCGCATTTTTGCGGATGATCGGTATGACCTGATGGGCATAATTTTTAATATCCTCCCAGGTGGTATTGCCATTGGGTTCGTTGCATATTTCATATATAACCCCCGGCTCATGGGCATATTTTGCAGAGACTTCCTGAAAAAAATCCATGGCTTCGCTGACATATAGATTGGGATCTTCATCCTTTAAAACATGCCAGTCTATAATGGCGTACATGTCCGCACCCAAGGTGTTCTCCAATGCCATATAGAGCGCCTTTTCCGACTCTTCGGGATAGCTTGCATAACCCTTTTCCGGATCGGTATACATCGCTATTCTGAAGACATTGGCGCCATGATCCCTGGTTGACGCAACAGCTCTGTAATTTGTAAATTCCGGGAACCACATGATGCCATGACTGCTCATGCCCCTCAGCTGTATGGGATCTCCGGTATGGTTTAAAAGCCGGGTGCCTTCTACGTAAAGCTGCCCGTTGTAACGAACGCCGTTTTTGGGTCTTTTCAATTCCTCGATGGCTGCCTGCAGATCGGCAATTTGCCGCTGTTGCTGCCCAATGATTTTTTCATCTGCCAAGAGTGCATTCTTAGCCATTTGGTTTTTGAAGGCGCTAAAAATGAATAGCCCGATCAATAACAATATGATAAAAAATAAAAAAACTTTTCTTATAGGACTCACCCCACTAAAAATTCCCTGAGCTTTGGATTTTCAGCAGCTTCCCTCCAGTTTTCAATACGGCATAGAGTAGCATTTTCAATGGGTTTGCAGGAAAGCGGTATGCAATATATAACAATATCACTGCCACAGGACAGCGTCAAAGCCTCCCCGCCGAAAACTCCGCTCAATAATATATATTCATAATTATAGTTTATTACCCGAATCTGTCTCCCGTCTTGGGCGGCAATGACCTTATTCAAAGGGACCCTGGGGAGCTTGCGGTTGGAAACATGGGAATGCTTCATCCGCCCGTTTACGATTTCCGCTACATCCTTTACAAAGCCCGAATGAATGAATTTAGGCAATGTATGCTCCCGGTCAAATACGATCTGGAAATAAGTCCGCTTGTTTTCCTCCGTCATATGTGTGATTTTGAAGCTGTATTTCCAGCCACTTTCCGACTGGCCGACATGGAAGACCCGGGCGCTTACGTCGGCATGGTAGTCAAGATAGTTTACGGCAAGATCGACGTCGGTATCGTAAGGGATAAATTCAGGCCTTTCAAGCAGAACCGCAAGCCCTCTTTCGGAAATATCCGAAGTCACACCGGCAAATTTATTGGTGGGTGTAGCTATTTCCACATCGACCTTTGCATAAAAACGTTCCTCACTCCGGTAATTGACCCGTCCGGTCATAAATACGATGGCCATAAAAAGGAAATAAAGATTGACAATGAGCCAGTAAATTAGAATAATACTGCCATACGAACGGTATGCGATCATATTGGCGATACATTTCCAAAGCCCTACCATAGATACTGCAGAAAGTAAAATATGCGGAATGGCATAGGTGATTCCGGCGTTTTTCGATACAACCCGTTCCTTGGACGTAACAGCGAATTTATTTAGCTTGAAGCCAAAGGTTTCAGCAAAAATGGGAATGATCATATACGGAAAAATAATAGTATCGACAATATTGCTCCATTTCTGGCTTCTGATATTGCCTGAAAGTATCATTAAGGAACGGTTATAAATCAAATATGACGGCAGCCAGATCAAAGCGAGCTCCCAAAGTGAGCAGTCCACCACGATGATGCCGAAAACTGTAAAAAGAATCGGCGACAGAATATAAACAAAACGTCTCAAAAATGTCCACCAATACAGGAAGCTGACAAGATAGCTCATTTTTGCCTTCAGAGGGAGTTTCCCGAACAGGAATTTGGTGTTTCGCAGGGTTTGTATGCAGCCCCGTCCCCAGCGCTGTCTTTGGGTGATCAGAGATTTAAAAGAATTAGGCGCAAGGCCGTGGGCCAGGACCTTTGGTATGGCATAGCAGGTATATCCTTTCGCCTGAATATCAATGCCCGTGGCGAAATCCTCGGTAACGGTGTCTGTCCGGATACCGCCTGCATCTTCTAACGCCTCTCTGGAAATAACGGTGTTGGAGCCAGCGTATATAGGCGAATTTGTACTATTTCGCCCCACATTGATTTCACGGAAGAAATAGTCCTGTTCATTGGGGACATTTCTTTCGGCGAAAAGATTGTACTGAAAAAGATCGGCGTTATAAAAGCTTTGAGGGGTCTGAATAAAGCCGATTTTATAGTTTTCGTCCATCTCCCCGGCAGTTCTCAACCGCCAGCTTCCGTCCTCATTTTTTATCATTTTAGGAAGGAAAAAATAGGGGACGGTTTCCAATAGAAAATTACTGGTAGGAATCATGTCCGCGTCAAAGGTTGCAACCAGGGGCGAATTGGTTTTACTGAGCGCATTGTTCAGATTTCCCGCTTTGGCAAATTTGTTTTCTGCCATGCCGAAGTATCCCACGCCCATATCCATTGCAAGCTGTTTCATCTCAGGCCGGTTTTTATCGTCGCAAATATAAATATGAACCTTATTTAAGTCGGGATATTTCATGTGGATGCAGCCGTTGACGGTTTTATAAAGCAATTCCGGCACTTCGCTATGGGTGGAAATCAGAACGTCGACCTCGGGATAGAGATCCGGAGAAACTTCCGGCATTTCTTTAAATTTATCGGTACTCATATTTTTATAATGAGAAAATGCTTCCAGTACGCCTATGGCCTCCGAGACAACCAGTGCTATGCCGGCAATCGTGGAGATAATGCCGTATCCGACCGGTATTGTAAAAAATATTCTCCAGCCGATGTAGATGAGGGATGTAACCATAGATGCGGTCATAAGAAGTTTACGGTTTGTTTTTTTGCTGTTTTTCATACCTTTGACTCCCCTCAAATAATTCTTAATTTCTTTCAATTAAGATAACCGATACCATAAAGACGACAATAAAAAGAATTGCACCAACGCCGCTCAGCCAGGCCGATTCATTGCCTAATACCGCTTGGGCGGCAGTATAGAAAAGTCCGGACTTTATTGATGTTCCGTCAAATTCGCTGTATTGATACAAAGAGTCGATATTCTCATCCAGCCATGTTCCGTGAATATGAATGACCTTTTTCATTTTTTCTATCTCATCGGCGTAATTTGTTTGCACATTGACAACAGGATCATCTTTTTCATCGGTTACTGAAGCATCTTCATAAAAATAGGACCATCGGTTCCAGTCTCTTTGCTGAGCAGACCCTAAAAATTCAATGGTTTCGTCCATGTAACTAAATAGGTATTCCTCGGAGAGAATGGTTTTTCTGAGCTCATGGTAACGATTAATCAGAGCTTCGGTAAAATTATTGTCCCGTAATAATTGACGGAACCAGGGCGCATCGTGCATGGCCGTGCTGTCCAGCATCATGGCGGAATTATTGAAATTGTCCATAGCCCGGTCAAAATCCCATACGGGCCCTGCACGGAGCTTGCTGCCGCCATTTTTGTAGAAATATACCGAATGATAACCGGAGTCATAATTGCCAAAAAATTCATTGATGATAAAATAGTCAATAAATGAATCCATGTCGATATAGTCTGAATAGGTGTAATACTCCTCGATGTCCTTTGAAAAGATGGCTTTTTCAAAAGCGCTTATTTCATTTTCAATGTTCTTGACGGCGGCATCACTTACCTGGTCGGCATCGGGGTATTTGAGCTCAATAAAGTTGGGAGTCAATCCGTTTTCAGATCCGTAGTTATTTAATAAAACCGCGCTTTCGTCGTAACGGTCCCGCCTCAGTATGTACGAGTTATTTTTAAAGTTACTTCCATATTTGGCTATATTTATACGGTCTTTTCCGCGCTTGACACTCTCCATCATCAGATAGGCACCCTGATATTGGCTTTTGCCGTCTTTTATCATAATGACCTCGCAAAATTTGGAATCCGGAACATAGGGCATGATCTTTGATGCGATGTTTAAGCACATATAATTGCGAAGGAGGGATTTATCGGCCTGGGATATATTCAGGACCCATTCCCATTCCTTACCCATTCCTAAAACATTCTGCTCATTTTTTGTCCCATCCTCGTTTACGAGCTTTATAAAATACTGCTTTTTGTCAAAGGTAAGGGAAGAATTTCCGCGCAGCCTAATTTTGATGTCAGATTTCAGGTCAGGGTCATCAGAAAGGGTATTCATACCGTCCTGGCGGTCTATAATCGAAATTGTGCCATAGGCATAGGGGTCGTAGTCTGCCGGGACCCGGTAGCCCTTCTCGTCGCTCCAAACACTGTCAGCCTTTGGCTGTTCTCCATAAGTATCGATGATCACAAGAGGGAGATGGGAAGAAAATGTGCCGTCTGCGGAAAAATCAGGGGCTAAGCTTCTGTTTTCATTACCGACATTTTCAGATACTTCTTCCGCCGAAAACTGCCCGCGCCGGCCTAAATCATGTACCCTGACAAAAGACAGGCCGAAAACCGCCAAAAGCAGTCCCAATATTAGCATAGTGCCCTTATATCGGTAGCTTTTATGAAGCTTCTTATCCATCATCTGCTGATTTCCTCATTCTGACAAACCAGGTTTACGGCCGCAACCCCTTCGATTTTGTACAATATATCGGTAATGGAGCTGCCGCGGGATTGAGCCTTTACCACCATCCTTTTGGAAAGCTCATAAATATATTCAACACTTTCAACGGTTGTATTTTTCACCCGCATTTCCGCATTTCCATCAAAACATCTTAAAACATCTGTTTCGATGGCGCTTTCAGCGCTCCTGCCGCCATGGATAATAAGCAGATACCGGTCATTGGATTTGACGGATCCGAATACCAGCAGAAACAGAAAAATAATACCGGTGCCCATTGCCGCAATGAGGTATTCCGATACACCGCAGCAAATGCCCACTGCTATGGTCCAAAATATATAGGTCGCATCCCTGGGATCCTTGATAGCCGTTCTGAAACGGATAATGGACAACGCGCCCACCATTCCCAAAGATAAGGCCACATTATTGCCGATTACGTTCATGACAAGGGTGGTGACAATGGTCAGCATCACAAGGGATACATTGAATCTTGCGCTGTAAACAGCTCCGGAATGGGAATACCGGTATGATATAAAAATGATCACGCCCAGAACCAATGCCGCTGCATAATTCAATAACATATCCTGTATGGCCAGATCGCCTGTCTGGTTGTAAAAATAGTTTAATAAAGCTTCTTTCATTCTTTCTCCCTGCTAATAACGGCTGATTTTTCTTGCGAGTATATACTTGCTCACAGAAGTTTCTTCTTTATTGATAAAATTTACCAGATCTTTGACATAGTCCAGTAAAAAGCGGTTATACTTCACTTCCAGTACAATACCCTGCATAATAGGGTAAAGGTATAAATTTTTTGAGAACAGATCAAAGCTTGCCTCTGTTGCGGAAAGACGGCTGTCAATGGTAATGCGGGTATCGTTTTCCGCAAGGGTATATGCCAGCCTTTTATACTCCACAATGGCTTTTGGCCGGTAAAGCCCTTCCTGCATCAGGAAGAAGATTTCCCGGGCAAGTTTGTTGTCTGTTTCCCGAAGAACATTATAATCTCCGGCGGCCAATTTTTGAGCCTGGACTTTTGGTATGGCAAGAGAACGCTTTAACTGGCTCTGCCCCCTTTTTTCTTTTAATTCCAGTTTGGCGGTTTGCGCTTCCGAATCATATATCCGCAGCCTTATTTTCTTTCTCCTCTCAAGTCCGCTCTCCTTATCGGCGTAATCATCATCAAACAAAGAATCAAAGTAAAGAGAGCGAACCATATATCCATTTTCTCCGTTGTGGGGATCGGCTTTAAGACCTGCCGACAAAACACATTTCAGCTTTTGGACAGAGTGTAAAGAGTTTATTTCGTATTTTTTTTCGGTACGCAGCACTTCTAATACCGTAATAAGCAATCACCATTTCTAATAAAGTCGAATAAAGTCGAACTATAAATAATTCTATATTATAATGTTGAAAAAATAAAGTGAGATCCGACTTTTTTAAGGAAACAAATTGTGGAAATTATGTTTATAGGGAATTTTTCTAAAATTAAGACGAACAATCAATAAAATTCCAGTTTGCTTACAAAAATTAAATCTATTGCACATAGATGCAATTGCCCGCTAAATTGGATAATTGTGCTATAATATTCTAAGTACATAGAGCACTACAGACTTTGCGGATGCCTGAAAGAATATTGAAACAAACAGGTAAAGTTTTATTGTCTTTGATGAACTCCAAACATTTAGGTATCAATTTATAATGGGAGGATTGTTGAATGAGTAACGGAAATATTTATTTTGTCGGCACTGATATCGGCACTCAAGGTACAAAAACTGTATTGGTGGATCTTCAGGGAAAGATTGTGGCGTCCTCGTCCGCAGAATATGACGTTCTTACGCCGAAACCCCTTTGGGCTGAGCAATGGCCCGATGTTTGGTTTGATGCGGTTTGCAGGACTATCAGAAGTGCGGTTGAAAAATCGCAGGTTCCAAAAGAGAGAATCAAGGGCCTTACTATCAGCGGTTTGTATGGCGGCTCCGGCATTCCTTGCGATGCAGATATGAACCCACTGCGCCCCTGCCTGATCTGGATGGACCGGAGGGCTACCAAAGAGGTGGAATGGGTCAGGAAAAATATCGGGGAAGATAGGATTTTTGATATCACGGGAAATTTTATTGATTCCTATTACGGCTATACCAAAATCCTCTGGATCAAAAACAATGAGCCCGATACCTGGAAAAGGATAAAGTGGCTTATGACACCCTACGCTTATTGTACATATAAGCTGACCGGCAGCATCTCTATGGATTACTGCTCGGCTGGAAATATCGGCGGCATATTTGATATTCATAAAAAGGATTTCTCCGATGAGCTTTTGAATGCCATGGAGATTCCAAGAGACTTTTTTCCGAAGCTGTCTGACTCCTCAGATGTAGTGGGGCATATCACAGCGGAAGGCGCAAAGCTTACAGGCCTTATGGAGGGAACTCCTGCGTGCGCCGGCGGGGTCGACGCCGCGGTTTCTACCTTAAGCGCGGGCGCTTTCGATGAAGGCAACCATGTCGCGATGATGGGAACCTCCATGTGCTGGGGATTTATTCATGACGGCAAAAGGCTTAGTAAACAGCTTATCAGCATGCCCCATGTGGCCAACTCAAAAGAAAAGGTTTACTCCTTTGCAGGGGCGGCTACATGCGGCGCGGTTATTAAATGGTTCCGCGACGAGCTGGGCCACCTTGAAAAGGCCATGGGCAATTTGCTTGACGTTGATGCATATGCACTGCTTGATAAGGAGGCGGCCAAAATTCCGGCAGGCTCCGACGGCCTTGTTATCCTGCCCTATTTTATGGGAGAACGAGCGCCCATATGGAATGTTAATGCCAGAGCCAATATTTACGGCTTGACCCTCTATCATACCAAGGCCCATATTTTCAATGCTCTGATGGAAGCGGTGTCCTATGCACTCCGCCATTGCATCAGTTCCGGCGCTGAAACAGGCATGAAACTAGATGACGAGCTTTTAATGGTTGGCGGCGCTACCAAATCTCCGTTATGGAAGAGCATTCTGGCCGATGTTACCCAATACCCTGTTAAATGCGTAGTGGGCGGCGGGGAAGCGGCATATGGGGATGCTTTCCTGGCCGCAGTCGGTGTTGGCGCCATCAAGGATTTTGAAAAGATAAAGGATTGGCTGTCCTTTGAAGATCCCGTTGTGCCCAGTACCGGGAACAAAGAACTTTACGATAAGTATTTTGAAAAATATCTGGAGATCTATGAAGCTTTAAAGGGAACCATGAACAATTTCGAAAAGATTTAATGGATTGCTTTACCAAATCTTTAGAGGCGCTGGCAGCGCTGATAGAAATGTCACTGCCCATCATTATGGTGGGCAGTGTTTTTCTTAAATAAGGCAGTGCACATTTCTTGCCAATTTTTTATGAGCCGGCTAACAAGGGCTGAAAAAACCAATAATAGTAATAATATTAACTGGATTGCGGGGAGGACCTATGCTGAATGTTGCTGCGGCAGTTATTGTAAAAGAGAATAAAATACTGATAACACAGCGTTCCAAAGAGGACAGCTTCTCATTAAAGTGGGAATTCCCAGGAGGGAAACTGGAAGAGGGAGAGACGCCTGAAGAATGCCTCAAGCGCGAAATCATAGAAGAGCTGAATTTGGATATTGAAGTTCAGGATTATTTGGGAAGCTACACCTATCCTTATGAGACCGGTGACATCCGGCTTATTGCCTATAAGGCCCAGATCATCTCCGGAAATATGCAGCTCAATGTTCACAATGATGCAAAGTGGGTTACTGTAAACGAAATGAAGAACTATGAGTTCCCGCCTGCCGATACGGATCTGATAGAAAAGCTCTGCAGGGAATGGCGCGATCAATGAATCATCCACTTTATGCAGAAAATTGACGAAATATGTTACAAATATTACAGAATATTTCAAAAGGTGTTACAATAGACTGGTAATAGCCCTTTATGAAGATTAGTCTTTAAATGCTTATAGTAATAATCGGAACCTGTAACAGGAGAATATATTGCCTATGAAGCTGCTGCCCTCCATTGCCTCATCAAACCAGCTGCAAATTCAGTCTGAAATTGATCGGATTGCCCAATGGACTCATTTGCATATTGATGTGGAAGACGGAAATTTTACGCCAAATATTACTTTCGGCATGAAAACCGTTTCAGCCATTTGTGAATATGCAAAGAATATGATCATCGATGTGCATCTGATGACAACAGACCCTTGCTTTTGGCTGGAGCAGCTGGCAGAAAAACCAATCCATGCCATTTCTGCCCATATTGAGGCGCTTCCGTTTCCGATGCAGTTTATAAACCGTGCCCATGAGTTGGGCATGAAAGCTGGCTTAGCATTAAATATTAAGAGCTCGGGTCTGGAAACGGAAGCTTTTTGGGATCTGGCAGATTACCTGCTTGTTATGACCAGTGAGCCCGACTGTGCAGGAGAAAAGCTTTACCGGCCCGCATTGGACAAGGCAATTTTCCTGGCGTGGAAACTCCCTTCCACCATTGAGCTGTATGCAGATGGGGGACTGACTTTTGAGGCGCTGCAGGAATTATGCCAGGCAGGAGCGGCAGGCGCTGTATTGGGGCGTCTTGTATTTTCATCTGAAAATCCGCTTCAGACATTAATAGATTTATCCGGTTGTTAGTGTCCAGGCGGATTTTCTTCGCCCAATTCTTTGCCGGTAATAATCAAATCTATTTTCTTATGATCCCAAAGGTTGAGAAAAGCCTGAAAATTAAATTTGGAATGATCGCACAGCACAATGGCTTTGCACATTCAACGGCGGCCCTTTTGATGCCGATCTCTTCGGTATTCGTTATCATAAAGGAGCCCCTTGAACTAATGGCGT
>ENA-UOOK01003418-UOOK01003418.1-fermentation-metagenome-genome-assembly--contig:-NODE-3418-length-18065-cov-13.791727_pt1 | contig 18065 bp, 19 predicted proteins | sample MGYA00245777_ERZ724023 | MGnify/ENA primary metagenome ERZ724023 (study PRJEB28704, sample SAMN03018312) | fermentation metagenome | biome: anthropogenic terrestrial biome; feature: soil...
GCTTCCGCCGCAGCCGGGAAATCATCGAAAAAATCGAATCGGACCCTTTCTTTTTCGACATGCTGAGGGCCGCCGCAGGAAAATCTGCGGCGGCCCTTTTTGCCGGTCGAATGCTTATCCGGCGGTCTGCGCCTGCAGAAGGGCCGTCCTTTTCTTTTTCGTCCCGGCGAGGAACGACAAAATCAGCACGGTCGTCACGACGTCGGCGGCGGCCTGGGCGTAATAGATTCCGGTTTTGCCCGCTGCCCACGCCAGCAGAATCAAAACCGGAAGATAGACAATCCCCTGCCGCGAGATGCTGAAGATAAATCCGGATTTGCTGAACTTGATGCACAGCAGGTAGACAATCGCCATAGCCTGGAAGCCGTAGGTCCAGAAGAAGACGCTCGCGCCCCACATGGCCCGGACGCCCTGCCGGATGACCTCCGGGTCTCTGGAGAATGCGCCGACAATCGGCTGCGCGAACACAATCTGAAGGACGGAGAGAATCACGCCGCCCGTGATGGACCACAGGTACGCCTTGCGGGTCGCCTCGTGGATGCGGTCGAAGTGCCTCGCCCCGTAATTATAAGAGATGAAGGTCTGGTACCCCCGCGAAAACCCGGTGATCGCGAAGGTCGTCATCCCCACCACGCGGTTTGCGATGCCGAGCGCCGCGATGGTCTTGTCCCCGAACGGGGCCGCGGCGATGTTCGCCGCGCTGAGCGAAAGGCTCTGGAAAAGGTTGATGGCGAAAATCGGGATGCCGACCTTGAAAATCGGCTTGACAAACCAGGACTCAAAGCGGACGTTTTTGATGGAAAGATTCAGATAGCTCTTGTGCCTCAGATAATACGGCAGCAGAATCGCGACGCTGATAAACTGCCCGATCACATCGGTCCAGGCCGAACCCGCAATCCCCATTCCCAGCGGCCAGATAAAAATCGGGTCCAGAATCACGTTGACCACCGACCCGATAATCTGCGACGCTGTGCTGAGCGAGACCGCGCCTTCGGCGCGCACAAGGTTCATCAGGCAGATGGAGGGAATCTGAAACAGAAACCCGAAAATCAGGATTCCCGTGTACTCCATCGCGTAGGGCAGAACCGCCGGCGAAGCCCCCATCGCCCGAAGCAGGGGCTTCAGAAACAAAAGGACGGCCTGGAAGCCCACGCTTGCAAGTATGCAGTAGAAGAAGGTGGAGGAGAGCACGACCTCCGCCTTTTTCTTTTCACCGGCCCCGAGAAGCTCGGAGATATAGGCGGCCCCGCCGTTTCCGAAAAGCAGCCCGATTCCCGGAATAAGCGTGACCAGCGGATAGGCGATTGAAATTGCCCCCATCTGGGCCGTGCCAAGCTGTGCCACAAAGAAGCTGTCGATAAAATTGTAAAATCCGGTCATCAGCAGGCCGACGATGGTCGGAAGCCCCAAATACACCAGGGCCTTGCTCACTTTGCCGCTCTCCATCATTTTCAGTCGTTTGTTCAATGCCCGACAGTCCCCTTTCTTGGATTGTTGATAGAATCTTTTGTCCGGCAGATGTTTTATTGTTTAGCAGGTATACATTTACGGCAAAATTTTTACCGCCAGGCCTTCCGGATTTCCCGCAGGAAGCGCTCAATCGTCAGCTGCTGCCCCTCGTCATAGTCTTTCAGGACGGCGGAAATTTTTTCATCCAATTCTCTGTGGTACCGGCGGTGCTCCCGGAATGCCCTGCCCCCTTTCTGCGTCAGCTGCACAATCACCCGGACCCTGTTTTCGGGGTCCCCCGCCTTCGCAAGGTATCCCTTTCGCTCCAGCTTTTTGACCATCTGGGACACGGCACCCTTCGTCACGTGGAGGGATTTTGCGATATCGGAGATGCAGCAGTCCTCGCTTCTTCCGATAAAATCTATCAGGTGGATTTCGGCGAGAAAAAGCTCGTGGTCCGTCCCAAAAGTGCGGGCCTTTTTGTCGTACCTGTTGAATTGCTCGACCGCGTCCAGGAAGCTCCTCGAAATAACCTGCGCGGAATGATTCTTTCCCATAATGTCCCTATTGTATACCTGCTAAACTATTTTGTCAACAGGCCTTTTGCCTGTCGAAAAAGGAAACCCGGTTAAACGAACTTATAGTCTTTCGGCCTGGAGTTGAAGCAGAACGCGCCGATTCCCTTCAGGCCGATGTGGACGCCCAGCACGGCGCCGATATGGCACAGCGTGGTCTTGCAGCCGGGAAGATCCTTCCGGACGATGCCCCTCAGCGCCTCCGCGGCGGGCCTGTCGTCGGCGTGGCTGATGGCGATGAGCTGCTTTGGGAACACTTCCGCCCGCCGGACGATTTCGTCCGCGACCATCTGAACGGCCCTTTTCCGCCCCCGGACCAGCTGTTTCACCTTAATCAGGCCGTTCCTGACGTCGAGGACGGGGCGGATGTTCAGAACACTCCCCATCTGCCCCACGATTTTTGAAACGCGCCCGCCCTTTACCAGCCACTTCATATCGTCGACGAAGAACACATGCTCCACGTGTTCCGCCATGAACTCGACTTCGGATTTTATCGTGTCGAACGGCAGGCCGTCCCGGACCATCCGCAGGGCCTGGAGGACAATCAGCCCCGTCGCGCTGGAGCCGCCCCTGGAGTCGATCACGGCGAACTTCCGCCCGGGATATTCCCCGGAGAGCTCCTGGGCGACCATGCGCGCCAGGGAACAGCAGCCGGACATTTTACTGGAAAAAGCGATATAGAGAAAATCGTCGCCGTTCTCAAAACAGGATTTGAAGCAGCGATAGATTCTTTCGTAAGGAATTTGGGCCGTCTGCGGCATGACTCCCTTCCGCATCAGGTCGTATATCTGGGCGACGGTGATCTCTTCCCCGTCCAGATAGCTTCGGCTCCCGAAAGTTATCGTGAGCGGCAGAATCTGAAGGTCCGCGTTCCGGGTCAGGGCCGGGTCGAGGTCGCAGGTACTGTCCGCTATGATTTTAATTGAATCCATTTCCGGCATCCTCTCAGAGTGAAGCTCTGTCCGCCCCGCAGGGCGGCTGCGCTCCTCCGTCTTTTCATCATACACCCGCCGGACCGAAGCGTCAAACGAATCCGAACCGCTTTCTGCAGGAAGCCGGCCGAATTTATTTATCAGGCGGCCCCAGGCCCGCCAGGCCGTGAAGGCCGGAAGCTCCGCCGCAGGGAAATCCCCGCGGCGGAAAAGTCGTAGCATTCCGCTTAAATAATGCATATATAATTACTATGGATTTCAAAAGCCGGGCCGCGACCCGGTTTTCCGGCGGAATGCGCCGAATGGAATTTTCCGATTCCGTCCGGAAAGGTCCTTGACATTTGAAAAATGCGTGATATAATCAAAAGCATATAAAAAATATATGCTTTATATTATTAATTCGTCGGCCCGCGGGGTTTCATTTTTGAAGACGCGGGCGGGCGCAGAAAGGGAGAAAGAACGAGATGCCGAAAATGGAAATGCGCATGATGTGTACCAACGCGATGCGAATGTCCATGATGGACGATTCGTTCCTTCGTTCTGTGCCTGAGGGCGAATTGATGGTGGACTGTGGTGTCTTCTTGTAGTAAAGTAAGACATCCAACGCAGCTCACGGGTCAATGGCCCGTGAGCTTTTTTTATGGTTTTTTGAGGCCTGATTCAAAAAAGCGCTGCCGGCCGTTGGATTTTAAAGGGCGGTGTCGATTAAAAAGGAGGGATTTTCCGTATGTTCCGAATGTGTAAATTTTTCATTCCCGGCACGTCCGCCCGATGTCGCGGGGGTTTCTCAGCCCCGCAGATCCGATAAATCAAACAGGTTAAGGAGAAGGGATTTTTTATGAAAAGATTCGTATCCGGTTTGCTCACGGCCCTGCTTGCGGCGGGGACAGCGCTTCTGACTTCCTGCGGCGGCACGGCGACGGCGTCGCAGGCGTCTTCGGCCGGCTCGGGCGCCCCGGCATCCTCCGCGGCCAGCGCGCAGGAAAAGTCGAAGGTCCTGAACTGGGTGGCCCCCGGCGAAGTCACCACCATGGATTCGGGCAAAAGCTACGACGTAATCAGCGCGGAGCAGATCAGCTTCCAGGCGGATACGCTGTACCGCATCAACGAAAAGAACGAAGCGGTCCCCAACCTGGCCAAGGCGCTGCCGCAGGTCAGTAAAGACGGCCTGACGGCGACGGTGGAGATCCGCGACGACGCCCGCTACTCCAACGGCGACAAAATCACGGCCGCGGACATCGTCTATGCCGCGCAGCGCGTCGTGGACCCCGCCACGGGCTCCCAGAGCGCCAACAACCTGACCTACCTCAAGAACGCGAAGGAAATCATCGAGAAAAAGCTTCCGGTAACGGACCTGGGCGTAAAGGCCCTCTCCGACACGAAGCTGCAGTTCACGCTGACCGCCCCGACCCCTTACCTGGCGACCTCGCTGTCGGATACGCTCGTCTCGCCGGTCAGCAAAAAATTCGTCGAATCCCAGGGGAAAAATTACGGGCTGAACGCGCAGAGCCTCCTGGCGAGCGGCCCCTTCGTCCTGAAGGACTGGAACGGGACCGACATCTCCTGGAAATACGTGAAGAACCCGTATTACTGGGACGCGAAAAACATCTATTTCGACCAGATCAACGTTCAGGTCGTCAAGGAAGTCGCCACGGGCGTCAACCTCTATGAGGCGGGCAAACTGGACGGCGCCGCCGTCACGGGCGATTACCTCACGCTTTATAAGAGCAAGCCGGACCTCGTCACCGTGCAGACTCTCCGCATGACCAATCTGGAGATGGGCATCAGCTCCAACAAATCCCTGCAGAACGAGAACCTGCGCAAGGCGCTGCTCTACGCGGTGGACCGCAGCGAGCTGGCCCAGTCCATCCTGAACGGGGGCGGCGTTCCGGCGGCCGGCATCATCCCGGACGGAATCGCGGTCAGCCCGGAGGGCGGCAAGAGCGTCAAGGACGATTTCCCCAAGCTGGTCTATACCGACAAAAAGAAGGCCAAGGAGTATTTCGCGAAGGCCCTGAGCGAGCTCGGCACCAAGAGCATTACCCTGCGGCTGGTCACCAGCGACACGGACGACTCCATCAAAACCGGCCAGTACCTGCAGAACGCCTACCAGACCGCGCTGCCGGGCCTCAAAATCAACCTCGCGAACGTTCCGGCCACCGTCCGCTTCAAGGAAATGATGAGCTATAAGTTCGACCTCGCCCTGGGCGGCTGGACGGGCGAGTACGACCCGACCTCCTATATCAAACAGCACGAGACCGGCTACGAGCACAACCACAGCCAGTGGAAATCGGCGGAGCTCACGGGCATCGTCAAGGCCCTGGAAACCAGCGACGGCACCGATTTCGTAAAGCGCTGGGCGCACCTGAAAGAGGGCAACCAGTACCTGCTCGACCATGCGGTCGTGGTTCCGCTGACGCAGGAAGCCAAGAACTACCTGGTCAACCCGAAGCTGAAGGGCTACCAGACCCATGTTCTCGGCACGCCCATCGACGTGACCCGCGCCCGCTTTGAGGGCGGCGCGGCCTCCTGACCCCCTGTGCACGCCAGAGAAACGGGAACCGTCATTCGGGACGGTTCCCGCTTTCCCCTTTTCTTCTCTGAAAGGAGCGGTTGAATGAAAAACAGATGGCTTCGTTTCCTCGGCCGCCGGCTGCTCTACATGGCGCTGACCCTGTGGATCATCGTGACGATCACGTTTCTGCTGATGAGCTTTCTGCCCGGCACGCCCTATAACAACCAGGACAAACTCACGGCCGCCCAGCTTCAGGTGCTCAACCAGAAGTACGGGCTGAATCAGCCGGTCTGGCAGCGGTACCTCACCTACCTGAACAATATCCTGCACGGGGATTTCGGCATTTCGCTGCAGTTTTCGGACCAGAAGGTGACCACGCTGCTGGGGAACCGGGTGGGGGTGTCCATGCAGCTCGGGATTCAGGCGGCCGTGTTCGGCACGGTGGTGGGGATTGTTCTCGGCACCATCGCCGCGATGAAGCACAACACGTGGATTGACACCTTCTGCTCGCTGTTCGCCATCGTGGGCCGCTCGGCGCCGAATTTCGTGGTGGCCGTGCTGCTGCAGTTCGTCTTTGCGGTCACACTGGGCGTCCTGCCCATCGGCCTCTGGAACGAGGGCTTCCGGTCCACCGTCCTGCCCACGCTGGCGCTGTCCATCTCGCCGATGGCGGATTCCGCGCGATTTATCCGCACGGAGATGCTGGAGGTGCTGAACAGCGACTATATCGAATTCGCCCGCGCCAAAGGCATGAGCGAGCTGCATCTGGTCGTGTTCCACGGCCTGCGCAATGCGCTGATTCCGCTGATTACCATTCTGGGGCCGATTACCGTGAGCCTGATGACCGGGTCGCTGGTCGTGGAAAACATCTTCGCCGTGCCGGGCATCGGGGAGCAGTTCACAAAGTCCGTTCTCACGAACGATTATTACACCATCATGGCCATGACGATTCTGTTTTCGGCGCTGCTGGTCGTGGTTATCTTTCTGACGGATATCCTGTACCAGATTATCGACCCGCGGGTCCGGATTGGGGGTGACCGGTCGTGAAAGCCGACCCGGAAGCGATTCCGCAGTCGCTTTTCCGCTTCCGCCATGCCGAAAAGGCGGCGGAGCAGGAGGCCGGGGCCGCGGCGCCCTCGTTCTGGAAGGACGCGTGGCTTCGGCTGTGCCGGAACAAAGGGGCCGTCGTCTCCATGCTGCTGCTCCTGATTATCGTCGTGGTCGCGTTTTCGGCGCCGGCGCTCGCGCCGTACGACCCCAACGCGCAGAACGTCCCGCGGGCGAACCTGCCGCCGCGCATCCCGGGCGTCGGCATCCCCGGGCTGAACGGATATTCGTCCCTCGCGGGCAGGCCCGTCGACCGCTATAAGCTGGCCGGCGTGCCGGCGGACACCAACTATTATTTCGGCACGGACGAGTTCGGGCGCGACCTGTTTTCCCGCACGCTGTACGGCACGCGCATCTCCCTGATTATCGCCTTCGTCGCCGCCGTGCTCGACCTGACCATCGGCGTGGCCTACGGCCTGACGAGCGCCATGAAGGGCGGCCGGGTCGACACCGTGATGCAGCGTCTTCTCGAAATCCTTTCGGGCATCCCGGGCCTCGTGCTGGTGGTGCTGATTCTTCTGGTTTTCAGCTCCGGCCTGTTCTCCATCATTTTCGCGCTCGCCATCTCGTCGTGGATTCCCATGGCGCGCATGGTGCGCGCGCAGACGCTGCGAATCAAGAACATGGAGTACGTTCTGGCCGCCAGGGCGCTGGGCACTTCCGAAGTGCGCATCGCGCTGTCCCACGTTCTGCCCAACATCGCGGGCATCGTCGTGGTGCGGACGATGTTCTCCATCCCGGCCGCCATTTTCTTCGAGACGTTCCTGAGCTTTATCGGCGTCGGCATGAAGATTCCGAACGCCTCGCTCGGCACGCTGCTGAACGGCGGCTACAAGGTCTTCCGCATTTACCCGTACCAGATGTGGATCCCCGCCGCGGTCCTGTGCGCCATCATGCTGGTGTTCAACCTGTTTGCGGACGGCCTGCGCGACGCGCTCGACCCCAGGATGAAAGAGTAGACGGCATTTGTTCCAGCCCGCTCCCGCGGCAGCCCGGAGCGCGGAACGGAAAGGTTGTGATTCTATGGCCCATGTACGGCTTGAAGTGAAAAATCTGTCCGTGTCCTTTTCCACCTTCGCGGGGAAAGTCCACGCGGTGCGGGGGGTGAGCTTTTCGCTCTGCGACGGCGAGACGCTGGCCATCGTCGGGGAATCGGGAAGCGGAAAAACGGTCACCTGCCGTTCGGTGATGCGGCTTCTGGCAAAGAACGCCTCGATTGATTCCGGCGAGATTCTGCTGGACGGCACCGACCTGCTCCGTCTGAGCGAGCGGGAGATGCGGCAGGTGCGCGGGAACGAGGTCGCGATGGTGTTTCAGGACCCCATGACGTCGCTTGACCCGACCATGAAAATCGGCCGGCAGATTGAGGAGGCCGTCACCCTCCACCGGAAAGTCGGCAGGCGGGAAGCCCGCAGCAGAATGCTGGAGCTGCTCCGCCTGGTCGGCATCGAAGACCCGGAGCGCCGCAGCAGGCAGTACCCCCACGAATTTTCCGGCGGGCAGCGCCAGCGCATCGTGATCGCCACCGCCCTGGCCTGCAGCCCGAAGGTGCTGATTGCCGACGAGCCGACCACGGCGCTGGACGTCACCATGCAGGCGCAGATTATCGACCTGCTCAAAGACCTGCAGAGAAAGGTCAGCACCTCCGTCATTTTCATCACACACGATTTGGGCGTGGTCGCCAACGTGGCCGACCGCGTGGCGGTGATGTACGCGGGCAAAATCGTCGAAATCGGCCTCGCCGACGAGATTTTCTACGACCCGCGCCACCCCTACACCTGGGGGCTGCTCCACGCCATGCCGACCCTCGACACCCACATGCCCTCCCTCTATACCATCCCGGGCTCCCCGCCGACCCTGACGGAGCCGGTTCCCGAAGGCGACGCGTTCGCGCCGCGCAACGCCTACGCGCTGGCGGTGGACGAGAAATACGAGCCGCCGTTCTTCAAGGTGAGCGACACGCACTACGCCGCCACATGGCTTCTGGACCCGCGGGCGCCCAAGGCGGTGCTGCCGGAAATCCTGGCAAAGCGCAGGAGGGAATATCTGGAGAGGAGAAAGCGCAATGCCGGATGAAAACATTCTGGAGGTGGAGAATCTCGTCCATGTGTACCGCACGGGCGGCAAAGCCGTGCGCGCAGTGAACGGCGTGAGCTTCTCCGTCCGCCGGGGGGAAACCTTCGGGCTGGTCGGCGAATCCGGATGCGGCAAGACGACGACGGGCCGCATGATCGTCAAGCTGCTGGACATCACCGCCGGCGCCGTCCGGTACAACGGACGGGACGTCACACGCATCCGCCGCAAAGAAGAGCTGATGCGCTTCCGGCGGGAAGTGCAGATGATTTTTCAGGACCCGTACGCTTCCCTGGACCCGCGCAAAAAAGTGCGGGACATCGTCGCGGAGGGAATCGACGCGCACCGCCTTGCGGCCACCCGGCAGGAACGGGACGAACGCGTGGAGGAGCTGCTGGGGACAGTGGGCCTGAACCGCAGCTTCGCGTCGCGGTACCCGCACGAATTTTCCGGCGGGCAGCGCCAGCGCATCGGCATTGCGCGCGCGCTGGCGGTGAATCCGAAGTTCGTCGTATGCGACGAGCCGATTTCCGCGCTGGACGTCTCCATCCAGGCGCAGGTGGTGAACCTGCTGAAAGAATTGCAGGAAAAGAAAAACCTCACCTACCTTTTTATCGCCCACGATCTGTCAATGGTGAAATACATCTCCGACCGCATCGGGGTGATGTACCGGGGAAGGCTGGTGGAAACCGGGCCGGCGGACGAAGTGTACGAAAGGCCGCTTCACCCGTACACCAAAAGCCTGATTTCCGCGATTCCCCGGCCCGACCCGGTCTCCGAGCGTGTCCGGCGCCGCATCCCCTACATTCCGGGGCCGGACCGCGGGGAATCGTGCCGGCTGCGGGAAGCGATGCCGGGCCATTTTGTTCGCTGCGACGAAGCGGGAAATTTCTAACAGGAGGATTTTTTATGAGCAGACGGGAAACAATCGCAGATTTTGTAGAAAGTTCGGGGGACGTCTATAAAAAAATCGCGCTGGACATCCACGCGCATCCGGAAGTGAGCAACCATGAGTTCTTTGCCTGCAAAAGGCTTTCGGACCAGCTCGGGCGCGAAGGGTTCCAGGTCAAGGTGGGCGTGGCCGGGCACCGCACGGGCTTCACGGCCTCTTACCGCGCGAAAAAGCCCGGCCCCGTGCTCGTCTTTCTTGCAGAGTACGACGCGCTGCCGGGGCTCGGCCACGGCTGCGGGCACAACATCTTCGGCGCCACCTCCGCCCTGGCCGCCGCGGCGCTGAAGCAGGTCCTCGACGAGACGGGCGGGGAAGTGCGGGTGTACGGCACGCCCGGCGAGGAAGGCGGAGAAAACGGCAGCGCGAAGGGCAGTTTCGTTCGGGAAGGTTTTTTTCCGGGACGTGGACGCGGCGCTGTGCGTGCATCCCGGCGCGGATAAGCACCTGCTCTCCGGCAAATCGCTCGGCTGCGCGCCGGTCGACGTCGAATTCTGGGGCAAATCCGCGCACGCGGCGGCGGCGCCCGAACAGGGAATCAACGCCCTGAACGCGGTGATCGAGGTGTTCAATTCCATCAACGCGCTGCGGCAGCACCTGCCCTCCGACGTCAAAATCCACGGCATCATCACGGACGGCGGCAGCGTGCCCAACACCGTGCCGGATTACGCGAAGGCCAAATTTTACCTGCGCGCGGCCACGGCGCCGGTTTTGGACGAAGTCTACCGCAAAGTGGAAAGCATCGTGAAAGGGGCGGCCCTGGCGACAGGCGCAAAGGGCCGCATGCAGCCGTACCAGAACCGTGTGGAGAACATGATCCCGACCCCTTCGTTCGACGCCGTGTACGCAAAGAACCTTGCCCTGCTCGGCGAAACCGTGGCGCCGCCGGAGGGCACCGTTCCGAAAGGCTCCAGCGACGTCGGCAACGTCTCGCAGGTCATTCCCGTGATTCAGCCCAAAATCAGCATCACCGACAGGCCGGTCGCCGCCCACAGCGAGGAGATGAAGGAGGCCGCCCGCTCCGAGAAAGGGCTTGCCGCCATCCTGCTGGGGGCGAAAGCGCTGGCCTACACGGCCCTCGACCTGCTGGAGGACCCGAAGCTTCTCGCCTCCATCCAGGCGGACCACCGCCGCCTGGTGGAAGAGCAGAAAGCGGCGGTTTCGTAAACCGGCCGAACGCCGAAAGAACAGCCCGCCGCTTATCCGAGCGGCGGGCCGTCTTTACGAGCGAACCGGGGCGGCTATTTCAGCTTCTTGCCGTCTTCATACGCATTGCCCACTTTTTCCCCGACGACCAGGTACGCGTTGTTCATCGGGTCGAGGGAGACGGGGCGCAGCTTCGCCGGGTCGATCTTCCCCTGCGCGTTCAGCACGCTCTCGTCCGCGCAGACGTTGACGATTTCGCCCACCAGGCGGCAGGATTCCCTGTCGTAGCTGACGAGCCTGCACTCGACCGCCACCGGCAGCTCGTCGATGAGCGGCGCGTTCACCAATCTGCTCTTTGTGGCGTGAAAGCCGGCCCTCGCAAATTTATCCGGCACCGTGTTCGCCGAAACGATTCCAAGGTAGTCGCACTGCGTCACGTGCGCCGCGTCCGCCATGCTGACGGTAAACGCGCCGCTGGCGAGGATGTTCTTCGTCGTCCTGTGCCCGGCACTGATGCACGCGGAGATTTCTTTGTCGTCGCTGATGCCGGCCCAGGCCGCCTCCATGGCGTCGGGGACGCCGTCCTCCCCATACGCGGCGATGACGAACACGGGCTGCGGGTAGGTGATGGGCTTCGCTCCAAAGTTCTTTCTCATGAGAATCCTCCTCTGTTCCATCGGTTGCCGAAAGAAACCGGCTTTTTCTTTAACGACTATTTTACTCCCGTTTCCTTCTCAAAACAAGCGGGAAAGCGGCCGTAAAAAACGCCTCCGCCCTATGGGTAAGTTGTAAAATAAAATGGCCGAAAAGGGAACCCATCCTCAAAGGCTCTGGTATGCTTAGGTTGCGAGACCAAAAGCAGAGGGAGCCAAGAAGATGGGACGAGGCAATCATAGCACAAAAGCGAGACATTGGGAACAAATAGACGAAGAAAAGCGGTATCAAATCGAAGGGCTGTTGAAAGCAAGGCAGAAAAAGGGGAGATAGCGAAGCTGCTGGGGATATCCGAACGGACAATACGGCGTGAGATTAAAGATGGGAAGTGTACTTCAGCGGGGCAGCGAGTTACGGGACAGACTCGTGTACAAAGCAGACTACGCGCAGCGGGTACATGAGGAGCGGGCTTCCAACAAGGGCCGTGGGTTCAAAATCGGGCATGACCACGCGCTTTGCAGGCATTTGGAACAGAAAATAGGGGTGGAGAAATATTCTCCGGATGCAGCATCGGGGAAATCAGGCGCGGGAAATACAGATTTGCTGAAACGCTGTGCGCGAAAACCGTTTACAACATGATAGGCCGCGGTTTCTTTCTGAACCTGACGACGCATTATTTTGCACATCCCTACAGCAGCTGGGAGCGAGGAACAAATGAGAACACAAACAAACTCATCCGGCGATTTGTTCCGAAGGGCACAGATATTTCGGCATACAGCGACGAGGACATAGCGAGGATTGAGCGCTGGATCAATCATTATCCGCGTCGGATATTCGGATACCAAACCGCAGCCGAGCGCTTTTTCGGGGCAGCGTGATGGGCGGACATTTAGAGTTGCAATTTACATTTCGGAGTGAATTTGCAAACTTCTCTTGACACTATCTCCTTCATGTTTTTGGTGAATGAGGGTGCGTCCCAAACTTTGTGTAAACTCCGAATGCGAGTGTAAAACGGAGCGAAATATTTGCAGCGAAGCGGCATGAGATTTGCCGCCTTGCTTGCCAACATAGTAGCGGTTGTTTGGCCGTATGTCAAGGTGCTGGGAGTTTAATCCGGCATCCGGCCGGCGAAAAACACGGCCAGTTGAGCATGGATCATGCTCCAGTCCTGCCGGCGGCCGGTCCATTTTTTTGTGATGTCCATCATGGCCAGATACAGCATTTTTAGCAGGCTGTCGTCCGTCGGGAAAACCGATTTTGCTTTTGTCACCTTCCGGAGCTGGCGGTTAAAACCCTCAATGGCGTTGGTGGTGTAAATCAGCCGCCGTACCTCCTGAGGGTACTTGAAATAGGTGCTCAGGTTCGGCCAGTTTTCCCGCCAGGAGGCGGAAATCTTGGGGTACTTCTTGTCCCAGTGTCCGGAGAAAGCCTCCAGGGCATCCAGAGCGGAGGGCTCGTCCACGGCGGCGTAGACCGCTTTCAGGTCGGCCATCAGCGCTTTCAGGTCCTTGTAGGAGACATACTTCGTAGAATTGCGGATCTGGTGGATCACACAGTTCTGGATCTCCGCTTTGGGAAATACAGCCTCGATGGCCCCGGAGAAACCGGCCAGATTGTCCGTGCAGACGATGAAAATGTCTTCGACACCGCGGTTGCGCAAGCCGTTGAGCACGGCGGTCCAGAACTTGGCGCTTTCATTCTCGCCGACCCACATCCCCAGAACGTCCTTGCGTCCGTCCAGATCGACGCCGATGGCGATGTAGACCGCTTTCTTGACGATCTGCCCCTCGCTGCGAACGTGGTAGTGGATGGCGTCCAGGAATACCACCGCGTAGACGCTCTCCAGCGGCCTGTGCTGCCATTCCTTTGCGATGGGCAGAATCTTGTCGGTGATGCGGCTGACCGTGGTGTCGGAAACCTCTATGCCGTAGATGTCCCGGATATGGGCTTCGATGTCTCCGGTGGTCATCCCTTTGGCGTACATGGACAGAATCTTTTCCTCAATATCCTGACTGACGCTTGTCTGGTTTTTCTTCAGAAGCTGTGGCTCGAACTGCCCATCCCTGTCCCGGGGCACGGCTACGTCCACATTGCCGAAGCTGGTGCGCAGGGTTTTGCGGCTGTGCCCATTTCGGCTATTGTCCGTACCTTTGTTCCTGTAGTCGTATTTGCTGTACCCGAGCTCCTCGTCCAGCTCCGCGTCAAGACCGTTTCCCATGAACTCCGCAATGGTTTCCTTGAACAGGTTCTGAATGTCGTCCATGCTGCTGACGCCGCTCGTTTGCAGCAATTCCCGAATCTTGGCACGGCGTTCCACTTCTTCCGGGCTGCGGTTCCTCTTTGCCATATTGTAAAAACCTCCATCGTGGTGCTTCCATTCTACACCTCAATGCAGGTTTACACAAAATTTGGGATAGTCTCAAAAAAGAGGGATAGCCGATCACGGTTATTCCTCTTCTTTTATCCTATGTTTCTCTTTCATGAGTCAATTTTTTGTTACCGAACAATTGCACTTTTTTTACAACCTTTTTGAAAGAAACATAGTATTCATGCGGCTTTATTGGATTTCACCGAACACGTTACCGAAATTCTAGTATTTATCCTTTATTATAAAAAGCAGTAACCGCCTTTAAGGTAGCTACTGCCTTTTGTTTATTATGATTTACCTCGTAATGCTGTTACTAGGCTGGAAACTAATTCTAAATTGGAATCTGATAATCCAGTAGTATCAATGTACCGCTTCTTTTCTAAACCCAGTAAATAATCTGTCGTTGTGCCAAACAAAAAGGCCAGCTTGATCAGAATTTCATAGGAAGGATAACGTGTGGCGGTTTCATAGGCGCTAACCATTGATTTTGTGATACCTAAACGCTCTGCCAGTTGGGACTGGGTTAAATGCTTTTGTAGCCTCAGAGTTTTCAGCCTGCCTCCTATGTCAACCATTACTAGCACCTACCTTATACTGGTAGTGTACCTAAGTGTAATAAACTATTGGTTGACTATTATGCGAATATTAGTTGACTTCACGGTATGGCAGGTGTAAAATCTAGGATGGAATTTTAAAAATATGAAAAATAAGCGTAGAATCTATTGAATTATTTTCCTGTAAGGCATAAAATGTGAATAAAATATGAAGATGAGAGGAAAATGAAAAATGTACTGTCCTAAATGCGGAAAAGAGCTTGTGAAAGATGAGAAAATTTGTCCCACCTGTGGTTTCGACATCAGCACTATAGATTCAGATCTTAGTGAGCCACAATCTGAAACTACGGCTATATCTGAAATTCCACAGGATCAGACAAAATCACAAACGCAAAACGAACATATCAAAAAACCGTTTAACACAAGATTGTTTGTCTTTGCTGTGCTGGCGCTAGTTACAATAATTATGTCATTTATGGCTGCAAGTAATATTTCAGATGGTGGCTATCAAATCATGCAGATTCAATCCGTTGGCGGTAAAACGCTTGAAGAAGCATACTATCAGCAACTAGGAAATATATATTCCGGCTACGCTATGTTTGTCAGGGTATGCGGTATTTTCTTTGCGTCTGTTCTAGTCGGATTTGGGCTGAACACATCAAAAGGAAAGTAGGTCTTTCCATTGAAAGAGTGCATAAGATGTCATAAGAAATATACCGATGATTTCGATTATTGCAGTATATGCGGAGGTAAACTTAAACCAATACATTTAAATTATGATTTTATAAAGCACACTTGTATTATTGTCTCTTGTTTTATTGTTTTAGTCTGTGGAGTTGGTTATACAATACATGAGAATAACAAGTTTAATAATATAAAACAAGAAATGCAGACAGATCAAGCAAATAACTTAATCAATGATCTTGCCTCCAAACCATTAACAAGCGATTTGGAAATAGAATCTGGTTGGACTTGGAAAGTTGATGGGAACTATTCTTATATAGATGGGTCTGTGAAGAATACTAGTAGTGACAAGACAATTAATTATTTTGAGGTTGGAGCGAATTATTTAGATGCAAGCGGTAATATAATAGATTCTGATTATACAAATGACGGGCAACCGCTTTTACCTAATGAAAGTCGAAAATTTGAAATAATGCATAAATATGATGGCAGCTATAATAAAGTTTTACTTCATATACAAGAGGTAAGTTAGGGAGATGAACAATAAATGTATTGCGGTAAATGCGGCAAAAAGGTTCCTAATGGTTGTGATTATTGTATGTACTGTGGTACAAAAGTCAATTTAGATGAACAAAACAAAACTATCGTCAGGAGTAAAGTGTTTAATAAGAAAAAACTTTATATATTGATTGCTGTATTTTTTCTTGCCTTTTTATCTTTAATTGGTGGATATTTTCTATTTTTCAATTCCCCTAAAATCGAAGGGAAATATTATAGCTTATATGCAGATAAAGGATATATAGAATTTTCTAAGGATGGCACATATAAGGAATCTATGGAGGATGACGATAGTGCTTTCAATGGAACATGGACAATTGAAAGTGGATATTTAATTTTAAAAGATAATTTACTTGGCACAGAAGATAAAACAACGATTTATAAGAATTATATAGTTTATAGTAAATATATTTACAAAGGTAATATACCGTCAGGAACAAAATTTGATGCTATTTGTACTTATGATAATAATAATGATCAGTACATATTCAATAGTGATGGAACAATGAAGTATATAAATAGCGGTAAAGTAAATAATGGAATATATTCACGGAACGGCGAAATAATTACATTTCATTTTAATGATGATGATCAAACATATAAATTGCTCATATACAGTGGAGGTGTTGACAACAGTGTTTATTACAAAAAATAAATAGATTTGATCTAAGATTTCACCTGAATGGCAAGGCATTTAACTCCAACATACAGACATTTAAAAAGGTTGTGATTAGAATGGTCGGCTTTCAGCAAGGAGACTATTATTTTGGCGCGGCTTTATCACTGTTTTTGAAGCACAATTTAGATTCTCGGCCTTCGCTCATTAGCGATACTGATAAAAAATCGCAGCTTATAAAATTATGTACAGATCAAAGTAACGATTTTTACATATATATGAAATTTAGGTCGGATTATAATCCAAAAACTGATTCGTCCGACTTGACTAGTTGGACGTTCCCCCTATATGAGAAGGATAAGCAAAGGATTGAGAAAATTATTAATGATGGGATTCCAATTTTCATTTTCCTCATATGTGGATACCAAAATGAGGAAACCGGAGAAATTGCCGTATTATGCAAACAAGATTATGATCAAATCAAAAACCAAGATTCTGTTACACTTAATTTACGAGGAGATAGACCGAAAAAGTTCCTTATACATACTGGAAGAGCGCAAAATAAAACATTTAAGATTGATCGAAATAGGATACAAAAGAATTTTCAAGCGATGATTAGATGATAATCAATTTCAATAGGGTATACCCATATGACAATATAAAATTTATGTCATATGCATGGATAAAAGATATTGAAATATATTTCAAAATTAATCTATATCCTATTGACACATTCTTTGATTGATGGTATAATTTGAGTACAAAATCAATCAGAGAGCGGTTTATTATGAAAGTCGGTTATATCAGGACATCAACAGCGGAGCAGAACATAGCACGACAGGAAATATTAATGCAGCAATTAGGCGTTGATAAGGTCTATGTAGACCAATTAAGCGGCAAGAATACAGAGCGCCCGCAATTACAAGCCATGTTGAATTATGTCCGTGAGGGCGATACAGTTATCGTTGAATCCATTAGCAGGTTTGCGAGGAATACGAAAGACCTATTGGAATTGGTTGAACAACTAACTGACAAGCACGTTAATTTTGTCAGCAAGAAAGAGACCATTGATACCGATACACCGTCAGGAAAATTCATGTTGACTGTTTTCGGCGCTATGGCACAACTTGAAAGGGACTACATCTTAGATCGCCAGCGTGAGGGCATAGCGGTTGCAAAAGCCGCAGGGGTATACAAGGGCAGGCAACCTATAGAAGTAGATACAAAGGCATTTGAGAGCGTTTACAGGGCATGGAAAGCCGGAGATATCACAGCAAAAAAAGCTATGCAAAAGTTAGCGTTAAAACCTAATACATTCTATAGGAGAGTAAAAGAATTTGAAGTTGGGAAGTAAACGCTGTCATATTGGAAAGCTAGTTGATTATTTACTCCTTAAAGCGTAAAATGCTATATGGGAACAGTATAGGAGGAATAGAAATATGAAATGTCAAAACTGCGGTACAGAATTACCCGATGGCAGTATGTTTTGTAATAAGTGCGGAGCAAAACAGACTATTGATGATGTTTCTAAACCTACTAATGCGTCTGAGTCTAATCATTACAAGGGAAAATTAATCAATGCTAAAAACAATCTTGAAAAACTATTTGAACGAATAATTAGATCAAAGAGGAATGTAATCATGACCAGTTGTATAGGAGTTGTTGTTGCTTCTATAGCAATATTGATCTTACAATCGAATAATCCAGTAAATCAATTTACAAAAGCTATGAATAATAATGATTCCACACAGGCAATGGAAATTTACAATAATAAGATCAAAGGAAATTCAAAAGAAGAGGATCAAGTTAAGCAAGGGTTAATCAATAATGGATAGAGTACAATAAAGTTCGCAATTTCGAAAAGGCATAGAAAAGCCATTGGGAC
>ENA-UOOK01003420-UOOK01003420.1-fermentation-metagenome-genome-assembly--contig:-NODE-3420-length-18061-cov-6.510441_pt1 | contig 18061 bp, 17 predicted proteins | sample MGYA00245777_ERZ724023 | MGnify/ENA primary metagenome ERZ724023 (study PRJEB28704, sample SAMN03018312) | fermentation metagenome | biome: anthropogenic terrestrial biome; feature: soil; material...
GTCCAGCGCAGCGCCGCGTTCTCTTCGGCGATCACCACGGTGCTCGCCCCGCGGATCTTGTGGGTGTTGATCTGCGAGATGGTCAGGGCGACGTCACGCTCCTCGGGGCCGGTCACGTAGATGAGCGGATAGTCGGCGTAGAGGGAGCCGAGAAGCTCCTCGCGCTTCACCGCGCTCTCGAAGAGAGCCTGCTCCTCGGGATCGAGCGAGAAGGCCGGGGCCGCCGACAGCACCGAGTCGGTCGCGGCCTGGACGAGCCGCCGTAGCGAGGTCGACTCGAGCCGCATCGCCGCGGCTCGCTCGAGCAGTGTGTCGAGGGCGACCCCCAGGCTCTTGAGCAGCGCGTCGACCTGCAGCGGGCCGAAGACGGTGTTCACCCCGAGGATGGTGTTCGGCCCATGCTTGAACTCCGAGCCCTCGAAGCCCTCGGAGTGGTTGAGCACCACTTCGCGGATCTTGAGCGCGCCCTCCTTGGCGACCGCGGAGATGCGGGTGGCGAGGATCTGGATGCTGGGGGCGAGGTAGAGAAGCTGGGCGGCCTTCTCGATCTCCATGGCGGTGCCGTCGACCGTCGCGCGGATCAGCGCCGGGAGTGTCGGCAGCCTCTCCCAGCGCAGGGCGAGCTCGCGCTCCTTGGCGGCGAGCTCGGGCTCCTGCAGTCGCCTGCTCGCCAGCTTGAGCGCGAGCCCGTAGAAGATGGCGACCTGGTTCATGAAGCTCTTGGTCGCCGGAACGGCAATCTCCGGCCCGCAGCGCAGCGATGAACTGCGGCAGTTTTTTGTCCTTTGGGTTTTGTATATTATCTGCCGCTGCTTTCCTATTTTCATCCGGGAAAATTATGCGTTCGATATGTCGTTCATCTGCGGCATGGCGGCCGTGTTGTCAAAAGGGCCTGAAGCCGCAGTGGCGCTGGCATTACTCAGTACACCATTTGTCGTAAAACGCTCGTCGAAGAAAAGCAAAAAGCTTTCCCACATTTTTAACACGCCGCCGATCAAAACAGCGTTTAACGTTTCCAATTTTATCCTTTCTATCTACATATCCGGAACTGTCTATCAAAAACTTGGCGGTCCCATTGGTGTACTGTCCGTCCAGAAATTCATTTTACCCGGTATTGTGCTGATTTTGTCCATCATTATCCTCAACAGTGCGATCCTTTTGGCATTGTTTTCGCTCAATAAGCAGTGCCGCTTTTTTTCGGCGCTCTTTAAAAACATTATTGATTTTCTACCGAATATTGCGGCGTCCGCGCCGATCGGATATTTTTTGGCGACTATCATGAACATGGAGGGCGGGGAATACCTGACGCTCCTTTTCATGCTGCCGCTGTTGTTGGCAAGATATAGCTTCGTGCTGTATCTCGACGTGAAAAACAATTACTACAATATGATACAAACCCTTTCCGCCACGCTGGAAGCGAAGGACCGGTATACCGAAGGCCATTCCCATATGGTGGAGCTTTACTCGGAAAAGATCGCGCGGAAGATGGGCCTGTCCAACCGCCGGGTGGAGGACATCAAAGTCGGCGCTCTCCTGCACGACATCGGCAAGATCGGCATTGACGACAGCATCCTCAACAAGCCCGGCAAATTGACGCCGCAGGAGCGCGATGTCATCCTCCGCCACCCGCAGATCGGAAACGATATTCTGAAAAACGTACAGTTGAGCAGCACCACTCACGCAATCATCCTTCATCATCATGAGCGTTACGACGGCGGAGGGTATCCCGACGGCACAAAGGAGAACGAGCTTCCCATCGACGTCTATATCGTTTCTGCGGCGGATGCGTTCGATGCGATGACCAGTGAACGACCATACTGTAAAAACCGCACGGTGGAGCAGGCGATGGATATTATAAAGCGGGAGAGCGGCAAACAGTTTCACCCAAAAGTCGTCGAGGCTTTTTTACAGGTGTTGACGGAGGAACTTGCATCGAGGCGGAAGGCGAAATGATATTGCTTTTGTTTGCCGTTGCGGGCATTGCCCTCGCCGCAGTGCGCGGAAGAAAAACCGGCGGCCGTTTTTCACCGGAAGGGATTCTTTGCCTGCGCGGGCTCTGGTTCCTTTTGGCGGGGCTTTTGCTGCATGAGGTGCCGGTGTGGATTCCGGGATTTCCCGCGCGGCTTTTCGGGCTGTTTACCGTGGCCTGGGATTTATTCGTCCTGATCTTTTTGTTTTTGAATCGTAACAGGGGGCTTCCGGTTTTTTTGATGATTGCGGGTACGCTCTCCAATTTTTGCGTTATTGCTTCGAATGGATTTCGGATGCCGGTGTCGCCGGCTGCGCTCGCCATGTACCCCGGTATGACGCCGGAAGCGGTTGCGGCCAGGAAAGTCGGATATTTTGTCGCGGTTCGCGGCGCGAATCTGTATTATCTGGGGGATGTCGTTCCCGTTCCATTCGGAAGGCTGGGCGGTTTTGCAAGCGCGGGGGATTTGCTGCTCGGGGTGGGGCTGATGCTGCTCCTCGCAGAAGTGATGGATGGCGACGGCATTCCAACGAAAGAAAAAAGCCTGTGATCGGCTTTTGATTCCAAGTTGGAATATACGATTAAGAATAACAAAAGGGGTTTGTCTGATGGCCAGATAAACCCCTTCATGTTTCACTTTTCACTGCCTTTTGGGGAAGTTACTTCTTTTTCCCCTTTTCCTGCATGTGCTCTGTTTCGGCCTGCTTTTTCTCTTCCCTGGAGATTTCGCTTAGAATCCGTTCCGAAGCGGTGCGGCGGGCGTTTGCCTCCACGGAAAGCTCGATTACCAGTCGCATCAGCTCGGCTTCGCCCTGGGGGGAAGCCGTCTTGATCCGTTCGCAGACTTCATGAAGCGCATCGGATTGAACGGCGCAGAACCGGTTGTACATTTCCTGTTTGGAAGCGTTTTTCAGCAATGTGCGGATAAGAAACGCGATGTCCTGGATGGAAAGCACCTGCTTGAGCAGGCATACGACCGTGAGAATCGCCAAATGCTCGCGGGAATACTTTTTCTGTGTGGGGCGGGGAAGGAATCCGTCTTTCACATAGTTGTTGATCATGCTGGACGTCAGCAGGCAGGCATTTTCATCGCGCTCAAAAAGGTGCAGCTGTTTATCCATATAGGTCAGAACCTGGTCCATATACAGATAGATCTCAGGAAGGCGATCCCATTCGGCGGCATTCGAATCCTCTATTTTTTCCGCCCATTTCAGGATATTGTTTGTTGCTTCATACATGTTTGTATCTCCATCCCCCTGCCGCCGTTGACCAAGCTTGCGGCGAGATAACGGCTTGGCGGCATGCCCATATATTTTTTAAACACACGAGAAAAATAAAGCTGATCGGAAAATCCGGTGGAGTAAGCTGTTTCTCCAACGGTCAGGCGCCCTGTTTCCAAAAGCGAGGCCGCCTTTCCAATGCGGTAGCGCATCAGGTACTCGTTCGGCGGCATGGAAACGTGGCGGACAAATAAGCGGTACAAATGGCTGCGGCTGATGCCTGCGCTCGCGGCTACATCGCTGACGTTGATATTCATGGAATAATTGTAGTCGATGAACCGGATGGCTTTTTGCACATATTCAAAGCCGTTGCCCAGCGGCGCGGTCTGGTGCCCGAACAGGTCCATCATATCCGCAAGAAATGTCAGCAGCCCGGCTTCCATCCGCGCCTCGCTGGACGGGGTGGATGCAGAGCGGTTACACATGGCGACCAGCGTTTGCACAGGCCGCCTGTCCGTCAAGTGAAAAACAGGTTCACGGCCCAACAGGCCCGTCTGGTCCATCAGACGCTTTGCGTCCGCGCCGTTGAAACCCACCCAGCAGTATTCCCACGGATCTTCCCGATCCGCGGCGTAGGATACGATCCTTTGCGGCACAACCAGAAAGCCGTCGCCCTCGGCAAGCGGATAACGCTTGCCCTGGCTGGAAAACGAACCGTGGCCGGACATGACGCAGTGGATCAAGTAGTGGTCGCGGACAGCCGGCCCCCAGGAATGGCACGGTGCGCATTTTTGAATTCCGCAGCTGTAGACCGCCAGACCGACGCTGTTGTGAAAGGAAAAGCGGAATGACTTTCGGAACTCGTCGTTTGTCACAACGCCTCACCTCAACATTTGCTTTCCCAATCATTATAGTAAAAATCCTACCCGGATGCAAGAAAAACAGCGCGATTTCTTGAAATCGGAGCCGTAAACAGATATAATAAAAATGTTATCTGATTGATCGGAGGAAATCAACATGGGCTTGTATGACTCTGCCGCGTCTGTTCCCGCAGTTGCTTTCGGCGTGCCGCAGGAAGTGGTCGCGGTAATTTCTGCCGCTGTGTATGCCATGTATCCCGGCGCAAAGGTGAAATCCGTTCGCCGCTGCAGTCAAAATTCCCGTCAGTCCGCTTGGAGGATGGCCGGGCTGCTGGAAAGCACAGATCCATTCTGACTTCTTATCAATTTTCCTTATGGCCGCCGGCGCGATTTTTCTGCGTCGGCGGAAGGAACGTTTTCCCCCTCGGAACAGGCGCCGCGGATTTTATCTGCGGCGCAAGTAAACAGTGACACCAACGGTATGGTTGGCGTCACTTTTTATGCGCCCGTTTCGGCGTGCGGCAGGTATTATGGCCCTTATGGGCTGTTGTTCCTACCTCACGTCCCGCGTGGCGACTGATTCAATCGCCGAAACTTACGCCGATGTCCCTTGCCGTCTGGATGACGTCGCAGTCGAGAGGAACGGTTTTCAACTTTCCAGCAACGTCTTTCAGCGGCACCGGGACAATCACGTTGTTCCGCATTGCGACCATATATCCGTACTTTTCCTGCCGGATCAGCCGCGCCGCGGCCGCGCCGAAGCGCGTGGAAAGCACGCGGTCGTAAGGGCAGGGGCTTCCGCCGCGCTGAATGTGGCCGGGTACGGTCACGCGGATTTCATGCCCGGTGATGTCTCCGAGTTCCTTCGCCAGACGGTAGGAAACGGAGGGAAAATTCTCCACTTCCCTTTTTGCCTTCAGCTCTTTTTTGCTCATTTTGGACTCCGCCAGGGAGATGGCGCCCTCGGCCACCGCGAGGATGGAAAAGCGTTTCCCGGCCTTGCTGCGCTGGTCGATTACCCTTGCGATGTTCTCCACTTTGTATGGAATTTCCGGGATCAGGATCGCGTCCGCGCTGCCGGCGATGCCGGCGAACAGCGTCAGCCACCCCACCTTGTGCCCCATGATCTCGATGATGAAGATGCGTCCATGCGAGGTCGCCGTCGTGTGGAGGCAGTCCAGAACGTTTGCGGCTACGCTCACGGCGCTCTGAAAACCGAAGGTGATGTCGGTACCCCAAACGTCGTTATCGATCGTCTTCGGCAGGGTGACGATGTTGAGCCCCTCCTCGCTCAGGAGGGCCGCGGTCTTGTGGGTGCCGTTTCCTCCGAGGATCACGAGGCAGTCGAGGCCCATTTTCTTGTAGTTATCCTTCATGTTCTGGACCTTGTCAACGTTGTTCTCGTCGACGACGCGCATCAGCTTGTAAGGCTGGCGGCTCGTGCCGAGGATGGTCCCGCCCAGGTTGATGATGCCGGAAAAATCGTGCGAGGTCATTTTGTGGTAATTTCCCTCGATCAGCCCGCGGTATCCGTCTTCAATCCCGTAAATCTCAACGTTCCTGCCGAAATCGACGAACAACGCTTTCCCCAGCCCCCGGATCGCTGCGTTCAGGCCCTGGCAATCGCCGCCGCTTGTAAGAATACCAACTTTTTTCATTCTTCTGCACCCTTTTCAAAAGACATGATACTTTCTGTTTGATTCCATCGATACCGCGGTGTTCATGAAAATGCGGTGGATTTTTGCCGCTTCAATTCTATTCTCCCGACGTAATCGGGCTGTGGAGCGGTTTCAACGGCTTTTTGTCGTCCTGCTCTGAAAGTTTGCGCTCCGTTTCATGCGCCATCCGGCTGAACTCTGTTTGGCAGTTGCATGGTATTTTTCCGCGCCGGCTGACATGCTCGTAGCTTTTGTCGCTTTTCATCCGCCTTGCGTTGATGTTGTCGCGCAGCATCACGTCGAGGATATGGAATATCCGGTCTTTCAGCCGTGCGTCTTCCACGGGGAATACGAGCTCCACGCGGCGGTCCAGATTTCTCGGCATCCAGTCCGCGCTGCCGAGGTATATCTTCGGATTCCCCGCGTTCTCAAAGCAGTAAATGCGGCTGTGCTCCAGGAGTTGACCGACGATGCTGATCACCTCGATGTTCTCACTTGCCCCCGGCAGGCCGGGAATCAGGCAGCAGATTCCGCGAACGATCAGGCGGATTTTCACGCCGGCGCGGCTTGCCTCATATAACAGGCCGATGATTTCCTCGTCGACGAGAGCATTGACTTTCACCGTAATTCCGCTGGGGAGGCCCTGCCTGGCATTCTCCGTCTCGCAGCGGATCCGGTATTCAAAGAAGCTGCGCATCCCGTGCGGCGCAACGATAAACTTGTTGTATTCCGGCGGGCGGCTGTACCCGGTCAGTACGTTAAAGAGGTTGCTCGCGTCCATGCCGAACGGTTCTTTGCAGGTGAAAAGGCCCAGGTCGGTGTAGATCTTTGCGGTGGAGTCGTTGTAATTGCCGGTGCCCATGTGCAGGTATCGGCGGATGCCGTCCTCCTCCCGCCGAACGACGAGCGCGATCTTGCAGTGCGTCTTCAGGCCGACCAAGCCGTAGATGACGTGGCAGCCTGCGCTTTCCAGTTTTTTCGCCCAGATGATGTTGTTTTCCTCGTCGAAGCGGGCCTTCAGTTCCACTAGGACGGTAACCTGCTTTCCGTTTTCCGCCGCCCGCATCAGCGCAGTCACGATGGAGGAATGCCCGCTCACGCGGTACAGCGTCTGCTTGATGGCAAGCACGTCGGCGTCTTCGGCTGCGGCCCGGATGAAGTCCACCACGATGTCGAAGCTGTCGTAGGGGTGGTGTACCAGGCAGTCTTTTTTGCGGATTGCCGCAAAAATATCGTCTTCCCCCCAAAAGTCCTCGGGCGGGTAGACCGGTGCGATCGGCAGGAAGCACAGCCTTTCATAGCCCGGCAGATTTGCAAATTTTGAAAAAAAAGTGAGATCCAGCGGCCCGGGCAGCGAATAGATGCTGTTCTCTTTCAGTTCCAGCATATCCAGCAGGAATTTGCGAAGGGCATTGTCGCAGTGCTGCAGCAGCTCAAGGCGGACGGGGTTTCCGCGTTTGCGCTTCTTGATGGACTTTTCAATCTCGATCATCAGGTCGTCGGATTCCTCGTCGATATCGAGATCGCTGTCTCGTGTGATACGGAAAGGACAGACGGCGAGGATCTTTTTTTCCTCGAAAAGCCGTTCCATGCAGTGCATGATGACATTTTCCAGCAGGACAAAGCAGTTCCCGCTTTTTCCCGGGACTTTCAGGAAGCGGGAGAGAATCGACGGCACCTGCACGATGGCAAAGCAGTCTTCCCCGTCTTTGCTCCCGTCCAGACGCACGGCGATGTTCAGGCTTTTGTTGGCAAGAATCGGGAAAGGACGGCTGCGGTCGACCGCGAGCGGCGTCAGAACCGGGAAAAGGACCTTGCTGAAATATTCCGAAATATAGTCCAGCTGTTCTTCGTCCATCGCCTCCGGCTTGAGAAAAGAGACGCCGCACCTTTCCAGAGCGGGCAGAATGGACCGGTGCAGGCAGGAATACTGCCTCTGCATGAATGTGTGGATCCTTTCCGAGAGGTCGGTGTACACTTCCGTCGGCGTCATACCGCTTGGATCGGGAGCGCTGTATTTTTCCGCAATCTGGTCCATTACGCCTGCGACGCGCACCATGAAAAATTCATCCAGGTTGCTGGCGGTGATGGCAAGGAAGCGGACGCGCTCCATCACGGGGTTCCCTTTTTCAAAAGCTTCTTCCAGCACCCGCGCGTTGAAATCCATCCAGCTCAGCTCGCGGTTATAATAGGGAATACGGTCGGGGCTTTCGGCCGCAACTTTTTTTTCTGCCATTGCAAAGCCTCTTTTGCGTACGGTATGCTCAGATCAGGTCCTGCCTGATTTTCAGCACGGGGTAGAGGCCGAACACCTCCTTAAAGTAAGTTGAGGACTGCTCGAACGCCCATTTTTCTAAAAAAATATTTTCGTTTGACTTTGCGGAGACGAGCATCTGGTCGTCTTTCAGTTTTACGGTTACGTCCTTGATCTTCTGCCTCCGCGATTTGTCCAGCGAATTCGCAAGGCGGAAAATCGCCACCAGCTTGGCGATGATCGTGCGGTCGGCCTCTGGCATGGCGATGTATTCCACGCTGCGGAAGTCCGGGACGGAATACTCGTTGTAGCGCGCCACATAAGCGGCGAGTAGGGTATCCTGCTTCGTTATGCCGTAGATGTCCGTATGGCGGATAATATCGAAGCTCGCCCCGAGGTGTTCCTTGACCGCAACGTAGTGGCCGCTCTCGTGCAGGATGGCTGCAAGCTCCAAAACAAGGCGCTGGCTGTTTCCCATCCCGTGCAGGTGTTTGATGCGGTCGAAAATCGTGCAGGCGATCTCCCGCACGGCATCGGTATGCGCCCGGTCGCAGTGATAGTTTTCCGCAATGTGCCGGGCGCAGGAAATCGCGTTCGCATGCACGTAATCCTCGTATTCTTTGCGGCGTTTCGGGACCAGGATTTGGTGCATGAGCGCGTCCCAGAGATTGATCTGGGGCGAAAGGATCTGCTGCGCGGCGGTTTTGCCGACGATCTGCATGTGTATGGCGAGCGCGGAATAAAGGATTTCCGCCACGTCTTCGGAAAGATTGTAGCGCTGGGAGATTTTGTCAGGCCGCAGCGAGCGGATGGATTGAAAAAGTTTGGTGACCTCTTTTACGGATATGCGGCAGAAGCCGTTGTCCTGCTCGGCTCCGCAGAGCCGCGTGATGAGTTTCATGTCGTTTCCGATCAAAATAATGTTGTGGATATCAAATTGCGTCAGGTTTTGGTAGCCGAGGATCGTCCCGAGGTACTCCTCCACGACGGAACCGAAATCCTCCGTCTGGTTCTGAATGGTGTAAAGCATGTCGTGCAGCTTCAGCGCGCCGATGGGCACATTCTGGGAATAAATCATTGTGCTTCCGTCGTAAACGGCCGCGCCGATTGTGCCGGTGCCGATAAACGCGAAGAGTGAGCATCCGGGCTCGAGCGCGCCGGCGTCTTTCAGGGAGGAGAGAATTTCAAAATTCACATATGTTTTTTCCTGGTCGGCCTCCAGCACTTCCACGTTCAGCTTGTTTTGAACTTTGAGCTGGTCCAGCACGAAGGCGCGGTTTTCCGCTTCCCGCAGCGCCGTAGTGGCCACGGCGTAGTACTTGGTGACTTCATATTCTTTCATCAGCGCGGAAAAGCCCTTCAGCGCCTTGCTCATCTCGCGGAAACATTCGTAGCTGACCTTCTTTTCCGTAAAGACCTCATGCCCGAGCGATAGGGGATATGTGATCCGGTCCAGCTTGTGGATCCGGCCTTTTTGCAGCTGAGCGATATACAGCAGCAGATCGCTGGAACCAATGTCGATCACCGCCGCTGTTTTCGGGTATTTTTTATTCATTGCGGCACCGCCCATTTCTGATTTTTGCATTGCCTGCCTTGCATGATACAGCACGGAAGCCCCGCTACCGATTCGCGGCGGAAAGGGCCGCGCTTTGACTGATTTTATTATATCAAATCCAAAGACGCCTCACAAGAATATTCGGCGTTTTTCCGTTCTTTGATACTGCCTGCAAATAAAAAGAGCAAAACGCCTTTTTCGACGTCTTGCTCTTCATCTTCGGATTTGCTTTCCCCGTCAAACGGCACGCGTCACTTTACCGGACCGCAGGCAGCGGGTGCAGGCGTAAATCCTCTTGGGAGAACCGTTCACGATCGCCTTCACACGCCTCACGTTCACCTTCCAGGTTCTGGCGGAACGGCGGTGGGAATGGGAAACCTGATTGCTGAAGACGACTTCTTTGCCGCAAATATCGCATTTTGCCATTTATCTGCACCTCCTTCAAAAAGAGCTGAGTCATCAGGACAATAAGTATATTTTATCAGATCGGCGCGAAGAATGCAAGGCTTTTTTGCCGCGCTGCCCGTCCGGTTTCCATGCTTGTTTTTTTACGGGGCGAGTATTATAATACAACTAAGTTGTATTCATACTTGAGTAAATAAAAAGCGGCGAAGGGGAGCTTTTATGCTGTTTTCCATTATTCAGGACATCGTTCGTGGCCAGCCGATCGATATGGTGAGCGTGGTAGCGGAAATTCTTGCCACCCTGTTCGTCATTTTCTGCATTCTGCCGGTGCACGAATGGGCCCATGCCTGGGCTGCGCACCGCCTGGGCGACGACACCGCAAAGTACGCCGGCCGCCTGAGCTTGAGTCCGCTCGTGAGTTTTGATCCGATGGGTTCGCTGTTTCTGCTGCTGTTCGGCTTCGGCTGGGCGAAGCCGGTCCCGATCGACAGCCGGAATTTCAGGAATCCCCGGCGGGATACGGCGCTTACTTCCCTGGCCGGTCCTCTTTCCAATTTCATCGTCGCGTGGATCGGCGCGCTGATTTTCTGCGGCATCTATCTTGCGGCGAAGGGCGGTATTCCATCCTTTCTCCAATACTTTTTCATCGCCTATATCCAGATCAACGTTGCGCTGGCGGTTTTCAATCTGATCCCGCTTCCGCCGCTCGACGGTTCAAAAATTCTCGGCGCCTTTCTTCCTCAGCGCGCTCTCTATCGCTATTACCAGTATCAGAATATCATCATTTTTATCGCCTTTATCATACTGTTTACCAATGTTTTGAGCGAACCGATCTCCTGGCTCAGCACAGCGTGCTACAACGGCGTGATATGGCTCGGCGAGCTTCCGTACCGCCTTTTCGGCGCCTTGTGATAATCTGCTGAAAAATGGAAAAGCTTACTTATAAGCTGGATACCTTCGAGGGCCCTCTCGATCTTCTCCTTTTCTTGATCCGGAAAAACAAGGTCAGCATCCGCGAGGTACGGATCACGGAGCTGGTGGATCAGTATTTGGAACAAATCGACGTCCTGCAGGCTCAGAGCATGGAGCTTTCCAGCGAGTTCCTCGAGATGGCCGCAAAGCTCGTCTATCTGAAGACTGTTTCTCTTTTGCCGGAACCGGAAGAGGAAGCGCAGATTTCCCATGAGCTCACGGGCCGGCTCCTGGAATACGACGAATGCCGGCGGGCCGCCGAGTCGATCGGCAGGCGCATCCGCTTCGATTCCTTCGTGCGCAGCCCGGAACCGATTCGCTTCGACAGATCCTACCGCGAAGCGATCTCTCCGGACGAACTGGGCGCGGCTTACCTGAGCGCCGTCGGACGCGGGAAACGGTTTCTCCCGCCGAAGCCGGAGGCCTTTTCGGGAATCGTGTCGCACAGAATCGTCAGCGTCGCGTCGCGCATTGTCGGTGTGCTGCGCAGCCTCCGCCGCTGCGGTGCGGAGCGGTACGAGGAGCTTTACCGGGATTGCCGCGGCCGGTCCGAGCTTGTCGCGACGTTCCTCGCGGTTCTGGAACTTGTAAAGGGAAAACGCATCCGGCTGGAAGGCAAGCATGACTCGGTCGTGAAGCTTGTGGAAAGGCAAAGAAAGCTTCCGGGCAGAGGGGAGGCGTAGCCGTGGAGACGGAAATCACAAAAAAACAGGGTGTGGTCGAGGCCGTCCTTTTCGCGAGCGGCGACGCCGTGTCTTTGGACCGCTTTTCCACCGTGCTGAAGCTGGACAAGCCGACGACGGTCAAGCTCATCTGCAACCTTGCGGAACGTTTCAACGCCTCAAACCAGGGAATCCGCATCGTAAAGCTTGCCGACGGCTGGCAGATGTGCACGAGACCGGAATTCGCGGAGGAGATCCGGGAGGCCCTCGACATGCGCCGCAATATGCCCCTTTCGCAGGCCGCGCTCGAAGTGCTTGCCGTCATCGCCTATAACGAACCCGTAACCAAGGCGTTTGTGGAGCAGGTGCGCGGCGTGGACTGCTCCGGCGTACTTTCCGGCCTGGTTGCGAAGGGCCTTGTGGAGGAACGCGGGCGGCTGGAACTGCCCGGAAGACCGCTCTTATACGGGACAACTTCCGATTTCCTCCGCTGCCTCGGAATTTCCTCCCTCGAGGAGCTCCCTTCGGTCGGGCGGGAAGAACCCGTGGAAGAGCCTGGAGAGGCGGCGGAAAATTCGGGATGAAAATTTTTCTGATTCTCCTTTGCGTCAACGTGGTGACGATGGTGCTTCCGCTGACGATCCGGGTTTCTTATCAGGAGAAAATAACCGTGCGGCTCGGCTATCTTTTCTTTTCCTACACGTTTAAACCGAAACCGCCCGAAGAAAAGCCGGAAAAAAAGAAAAAGCCCAAACCCGGTGAAAAAAGCATTGGGGAAAAAATCGGCGGTTTATACCGGGAGAAGGGACTTGCGGGTTTTCTTCGGCTTCTCGGGCAAGCTGCCGACCTTGCCGCAGGTACGGCAAAAAACATTTTCGCCCATCTCGTCTTCTCACGCTTCTGGCTGAAGGTCAACGTTTCGGGGGCGGACGCGGCGGACACGGCGGTCCGCTACGGCCATGTGTGCGGCGCTGTCGGCACCGCGACGGGCGCCATCCTGAGCAGGGCACGCTGCAAGGACTGCCACATCCTCGTCAGCCCGGATTTTCAGTCGGAAAAAAGCAGCGTCAAATTCGAGGCGAAAGCGCACATCCTCCTTTTCTTTCTGGCCAACGCCGCGGTAAAGGCGCTTTTCGGTCTGGTCAAGCTTTTGAAATCCGCAAAATCCAGTCCTCCTGAAAACAACGAAATCCACAACAATCGGTGTAAAGAAAGGGTGTTGTTATAATGTCGGAACATCCCATAGAAGGCATGATGGACACGACCCTCGAAAAGATCAAACAGATGGTGGACGTCGACTCCGTAATCGGCAACCCGATCACCGCGCCGGATGGCACGCTGATCATCCCGATCTCCAAAGTCAATTACGGATTTGCGTCCGGTGGCTCCGACCTGCCTGTGAAAATTCCGGAAAAGGAATTTTTTGGCGGCGGCACGGGCGCCGGCATCACCATCACGCCGGTCGCATTCCTCGTCGTTACCAACGGCGACGTGCGCCTGCTCCGTATTGATCCGGGAAGCAATTCTTCGGTTGACCGCATCATCGACCAGGCTCCCGAACTGATCAGCCGGATCAGCGGCATGGTGAGCAGCAAAAAGAAGGCGAAGCAGTCCAAGGCTGCGGAAGCGGCCGCGCCCGCCGAGGCGAAAGATTCGGGAACGAACCCCGAATAAAATTCATCGCCCTGTTTTCCACCTGCATATATATCTCTGGCAGGTGATTGAAAATGAAAGGGAAACTGGCTCTCTGTTTTGCTTTGCTGGCGGCGGCCGCATTCTCGCCGTTGCATGTCAGCGCTGCCGCGCCGCAGGTTTCCGCAAAGGCCGCCATACTGGTCAACGCGGACGACGGCAGCGTGCTGTATGCGAAAAACGAGCACGAGCATCTTGCAATTGCAAGCACCACGAAGATTATGACTTCCCTTCTGGCGCTGGAAGCCGCTTCGGCGGACGACAAAACCGTGACCATAACGCCGGAGATGATTCGCGTGGAAGGCTCTTCGATGTACCTGCATGCGGGCGACAGGCTCACGCTGCGCGACCTCGCCGCAGGGATGCTCGCAGTTTCCGGCAATGATGCGGCCAACGCTGCCGCCATCGCCGTCAGCGGCACGACGGACCGCTTTGCGGACCGCATGAATGAGAAAGCCGCGATGCTTGGAATGAAGGATACGCATTTTGTGACGCCCTCCGGGCTCGACGACGCGGAGCATTATTCGTCGGCAAGCGATATGGCCGTCCTCGCCCGCGCCGCATTGCAGAACGACGATTTTGCGGCGATCGTCCGGCAGAAGTCGCTGAAGGTCCATTTTTTAAATCCGGATGAAACGCGCAGCTACATAAACCACAATAAACTCCTTTCTTTGTACCCGTGCTGCACCGGCATAAAGACCGGTTTTACCAGCAAGGCCGGCCGGTGCCTTGTTTCATCCGCTGAAAAAGACGGCGTCCGTCTGATCGCCGTCACACTGAGCGATCCGAATGACTGGAACGACCACGAAGAGCTGCTGGATTATGGCTTTTCCCGTCTCAGGAGTCTTCCGATCGATGATTCCGGCTTTCAGGCGGAAGCGAACGTCGTCGGCGGCGTTCGGGCGTCTGTGGCGGTAACCGGCACGAAAGGCGTCGACGCCGTTGTCGGCGCCGACGCGGAGCTGCAGCGCACCGTGGAGCTGCCTCGCTTTGTATATGCGCCGGTAAGAGCCGGCGAGGTGCTCGGGAGCGTACGCTACGACTGCGACGGAAAAACCGTTGCGCGCACGGATATCATCGCCGTACGCGATGTGGGATGCGCCGTAATGCCCAAGAACTGGTTCCAGGTTTTCTGGAGCGGGCTTCTCAGCCTGCTTTCCGGCTGAAAACCGCAGAGATGAAAGGAAATTGCTTAAAAATGTCCGAACCAATCAGAATTCAGAAGATACTGGCAGCATCCGGCGTCGCATCCCGGCGCGGGGCGGAGGAGATGATCCTTGCCGGAAGGGTTGCGGTGAACGGAAAGCCCGTTCGTCTCGGCGACCGGGCCGATCCGCTGAAAGACAGCGTGACATTGGACGGAAAGCCCCTGCGAAGGGGCGGGCCTCTCATCTATCTGATGCTCCACAAACCGCGCGGATACATTACGACGATGCATGACGAAATGGAGCGCAAATGCGTGGCAGAACTCGTCCGCGGCGTTCCCGGCCGGGTTTTCCCCATCGGCAGGCTGGACCGCGAATCGGAGGGCCTTTTGCTCATGACGAACGACGGGGAATTCGCCAACGCCATGATGCACCCTTCCCGCCATGTGCCGAAGACATACCGCGTTACCGTCCGCCCGTCCGTCACGGGAGAACAGCTTCAGAAAATGGAAGAGGGCATGGAAATCGACGGCCGCAGGACGGCTCCGGCCGAAGTGACCGTGCTGACGAGCGAACCGGGCCGCGTCGTCCTGCAAATCGTCCTGCGGGAGGGCAGGAACCGGGAGATCCGCAAGATGTGCGAGTCGCTCGGCCTGGAGACCGCCAGACTCAAGCGCATTGCGTTTGGGCCTCTGAAGCTTGGGATGCTCCCGGTCGGGAAATGGCGCAGGCTTGCGGACGAAGAAGTGGCCGCCCTGAGGTCCGCCGCGGGGGTTCTGCCGCAGATGCGCAGGGACGACCGGGCTCCGGGAGACGGAAATCGCCGGACCACGGGGCCGCTTTCCCATAACTTCTAACTTCCTATGACTGTTCTTTTTTTTCCCGGCCGTTTTCGGCCGGCGGCGGGAAGGACAGGCTTTGAAAATATCAGTACATTGGAGGAATTCAGCAATGAACTATCCCGGCAACACCAAAGACGTGCGGACATTCCGCGAAAATGTAAAACACACCGCCGGATATCAGCGCATCGCCTCCCTGTTCGATCCCGACACGTTCCGGGAGGTCGATTCGCTCGCCGTCAGCGGGGACGGCCCCGCTGAGGCGGTGGCGGGCTTCGGCATGATCGAGGGCCGTCCGGTATGCGCTTTCTCTCAGAACGGCGCCGTCTCGGGCGGCGCAATGTCCAAGGCGCAGGCCTCGAAGATCAAAAAGGCGTACCAGCTTGCGCTGAAGACCGGGTGCCCCCTTGTGGGAATCTACGATTCCAGCGGCTGCCGCCTGAAGGAAGGCGCGGACATGCTTGCCGCCTACGGGGAAATCCTGCTCGCTTCCAACAACCTTTCCGGCGTTGTGCCGCAGATTTCGCTTGTCCTCGGGCCCTGCACCGGTACCTCCGCGCTGATCGCCGCCGGCGCGGACATCGTCGTCATGTCCGCAAAGGGAGAGCTCACCGTTTCCACCAGCGGGGAGGACGGCTCTCCGGAGGCGGCGGAAGGGATCGGCGTTTGCCACCTTTCGACGGAAGACGAGGCCGGCGCGATTTCCGCCGCCCGCAAATTGATTGATCTGCTCCCTTCCAACAATCTTTCCGGTTCTCCGATTGCCGACGCCGGTGAACCGGCGGGCAGGCTGCAACCCGGCGCTTCCGTGCGAGAGATTGCCGTATCCTCCTGCGATAAGGGTGAATTTCTGGAGCTTGCAAAGCGTTTCGGCTCCGGTTCCGTTACCGGACTTGGACGCATAGAGGGCGGCACGGCGGGTTTCGTGGGGCTTTCCGGCACGATCGGCGCCGCCGACTGCTCGAAAGCGGCGCGTTTTGTCCGCTTCTGCGACTCTTTTTCCATTCCGGTTGTAACGTTTGTCGACGCGGAGCGCTTTTCCACGCTGCGCGAGGCGAGCAAGCTCTCCAGCGCGTACTCCGAGGCCACGGCGCCGAAGGTGACCGTTGTGACCGGTTCCGCGTGCGGCCCGGTTTATCTGGCCACGGTCGGGCGCGGCGCGAACGCGGACTATTCCTTTGCGTGGCCGGACGCTTCCGTGTCCGCGCTTTCGCCTGAAACGGCGGCCGTCTTCCTCTGGAACGACCGCCTGAAGGATTCGGCGGACCCGATCAACGACCGCAAAAAGCTGATTGAGACTGCCGTTTCGCTGGAGAACTTTTCGGAGCACCCGCTTGCTGAAGCCATTAAAAAGAAGGCTTCAGCAGAAGGGATAGCTCCAAAGAAAGCCGAGAACTTCACGGCGGTGCCTGGACGCGGTGTTTCGGCAGTTATAAATGGTAGGCGCTGTACGGCGGGTAACCTGGCTTTTATCAAGTGTGCTGGAGCAGAGACAGGCGATATCTCGCTTACTGCTGGACATTTTGCGGAAGAGGGCAAAACGCCGCTATTCTTTGCTGAGGAAGGCAATTTCCTCGGCGTCATAGTGGCGGCAGACCAGGTGAAACCGACGAGCAGGCAGGCTGTTGAGGAGTTTCGCAGCATGGGAATCGACGCAGTGATGCTTACGGGCGACAATAAAAAGACGGCCGAAGCTATACGCCGCAAACTTGGGATAAGCCGCGCAGTCGCCGAGGTTATGCCGCAGGATAAAGAGCGCGAAGTGCGGCGCCTGCAGGAAAACGGGCACAAAGTTGCCATGATTGGCGACGGGATAAATGACGCGCCTGCGCTTGCGCGTTCGGATGTAGGCATTGCCATTGGCGCCGGAACCGATGTTGCAATCGAGTCTGCCGACATAGTACTGATGAAAAACGACTTGCTCGATGCTGTTACAGCAGTGAAGCTCAGCAAAGCGACAATACGCAATATTAAAGAAAACCTATTTTGGGCTTTCTTCTACAATGCGATTGGCATACCTGTTGCGGCCGGTGTCTTTTATCCGGTGTTCGGTTTGCTGCTAAATCCGATGATAGCGGCTGCGGCAATGAGCTTCAGCTCATTATTTGTTGTGTCAAATGCACTGCGGCTGCGCTTTTTCCGCTCGGGGCGGGAAACAGATAATAAGGAGAAGATGCCATCTATGAAAAAAGTTATTTACGTTGAAGGAATGATGTGCGACCACTGCCGGATGCATGTGGAAAAAGCACTAAACTCGATTGGTGGTGTAAGCGCGAAGGTAGACCTTAAAGCAAAAACGGCGACCGTCACTATGGATTCCAATGTCAGCGATGATACGCTGAAAAAAGCTGTTGACGATGCCGGGTATAAGGCGGTTTCAGTAGAAAGCGTAAAATGAGAGACAGGCTAAAAGAGCGGGGCGCATAAAGGCCCCGCTCTTTCTTTTTGAGTGAGTAAAGTACGTGCGGCTCATAAGTAAGCAGGACAACATCCGGTTTTGTTTTATCGATGTATGACCGGACACTGCACGTATAAAAATGGAATGCCTTTTGATGAAGCATAATTTGCAAGCCCGCTGATACTTTCTGCTGTTCTGTGTATATCTTTCGCAGAAACCTTTTTTGCATTAAAAGTCCATTGCCCGTTGTTCAAGAGAAAAACACCCGGAGTGGGATAAATAATCCTGCCACAGCTTTTATTAACAAATCCGTTGAGCTCAACAAATTTGTGAAAAGCAAACATGTTATATATACACTTTTTTTCAAGGCCTTTTTCTTAGATTACATATTAATATTAGAAGCAGCTGCCAGCTACTTTATAAAAAGCACTG
>ENA-UOOK01003422-UOOK01003422.1-fermentation-metagenome-genome-assembly--contig:-NODE-3422-length-18059-cov-4.153910_pt1 | contig 18059 bp, 17 predicted proteins | sample MGYA00245777_ERZ724023 | MGnify/ENA primary metagenome ERZ724023 (study PRJEB28704, sample SAMN03018312) | fermentation metagenome | biome: anthropogenic terrestrial biome; feature: soil; material...
AACAGGGATGAGGGGCGAACATATGAAGAAACCGGTTTTTCACGGCGTTATCCCGCCAGTTGTAACAGTTTTTGACAAAAACGGCCGCTTGGATATAAAGGGCAACTGTATGCAGGCAGATTTTCTGATTGGCCATGGGGTAGACGGCTTGGCTTATCTTGGCACCACCGGGGAATTCGGTGCGCTGACTTTAGAGGAAAAATGTGATTTCCTTTGGCAGATGACGGAGTACGTTTCGGGAAGGGTAAAGGTATTGGCCGGGGTGTCAGATACCTGTCTTGAAAATGTCCTGTTTCTGATCCGCCATTGTGAACGGATTGGTGTCAATGGGATTTTGCTGCTTCCTCCTTATTTTTCGGTATATTCCTCCGAAATGCTTGCCGCCTATTTTTCTTATATTGCCTCGTCGACCGAACTGCCCGTCATTCTTTACAATTTTCCTGCCCTGACGGGCTTTGACATGGAGGCCGGGTGGGTAAAGGAACTGGCGCTGAAGCATCAAAATATAGCCGGTATCAAAGAAACCGTGACGGATGTCCTGCATATCAGGGAAATGCTGAAAATAAAGAAAGAGCGGCCTGATTTCGCGGTTTTCGCGGCATATGACGATCAGTTTTTAGACGTGATCCGGGAGCCCTGCGTAGATGGATTTATCCATGCAAGCGGGAACTTTGCTCCTGAGCCGGCGGCCGTATTGTGTCAGGCGGCGCAAAACGGGAATGAGGACCTGATGCGATCTGCGTTTCGGAGGGTCCTTACGGGAATGAAGGTATATTCTCTTTCTCAGCCGCTGTTCCTCGCAGTCAAGGAGGCGGTTTATCAGAGGGTGCTGGGCTATGAGGGCGGAGAACGTCTGCCCGCGCTTCCACTTTCTGCAAAGCAGAAAAAAGAGGTTAAAACAATATTATCTGAATTGGAAAAAGGTTGAATACTATGAAAATCAAAGCGGTGGAACCAATTTTGCTTTCTTATGAATATAAGCCTGATGAAGCATGGGGCTGGTCCGGCGGAAGCGTCAGGGTTTGGCATACGTCGCTGGTAAGGGTGTTTACCGACGAGGGGATAGAAGGGCTTGGCGAGATGGGAACCGGGCATTACATCCCTGAGGCGGCTCAGGCAATCTGCAAATTTCTTGCCCCCACGCTGATTGGTGCTGACCCCATGGAAATAGACGTGCTTTACAGCAAACTGTATAAGCTGGGTGCCAACTGGGGCAGACGCGGTATTGCCATGGGCGTTATCAGCGGAATTGAAAACGCACTCTGGGATATCAAGGGAAAGGCGCTGAGTGTGCCGGTGTGGAACTTGCTGGGGGGGAGATACCGGAAACAGATTCGTGCTTACGCCAGCGGCGGCATGGAAAAGCCTCTGCCAAACCTCATTGAGGAGGTGGCCTCTTATCTGGACAAAGGTTTTACAGCGGTGAAAATCCGCGGAGGATACGATATCAAGCATGATTGTGAGATGTGTGAAGGCCTTCGCAGGACTCTGGGGTTTGATTTTGACCTTGCCTTGGACTGCGGACAGGGCTATGTTCCGTTTCCATGGCCGGCAAAACAGGCCGAGCAGGTGGTACAGGCGTTAGCACCCTATAAGCTGTTTTTTGTGGAGGAGCCCTGCCGCACCGATGACCTGAAAGCATACAGCGCTGTGACCAGAAACAGCTCCCTGCCCATTGCCGGAGGGGAAAACGGATGCTCTGTCTACGAATTTAAACAGTTGATCGACAATGACTGCGTGGATATCATTCAGCCGGATGTTACCCATGCGGGAGGAATCGGGGAAGTCAAGCGCGCGGCGGAATATGCGGCGCTAAACGGAAAAACCGTTGCACCCCATGTGTTCCGTTCCGGGGCTTCCTTTGCAGCGCATCTGCATCTGCTCAGCGCAATCCCCAATGCTCTGATATTTGAATACCAGCAGATCGCCAATCCCCTTCGGGAAGAGCTTCTGAATGAACCGGCAAGGCTTGTAAACGGAATGCTGGAAGCGCCGTCTTCTCCGGGCTTAGGAGTGCATATCGACGATGCGATTATCCGTCATTATCCTTATCGGCCCGGAACGGAACAGAGGTTTAAGGTGGAATCGGTTTAAGAAAGCTCCTGTTTCAGTAAAGGATATTGACTGCCTATTTCATGTGCCTGATACGGATGTGGAATAGCATTAACTGTAGATCGTCACATATCAAAGGAGATATTGTATGTACAGTTTAAATGTTTTGCCTACCGCGCAGATCGACTGCGACGAAAAGGTTTTATTTCAGGGAGGAGACCAGAGCAGAACCAGAAGAATTGACTGTTTTAGTTATCTTCTCACCGGTGAAAACAGAGTGATTCTGATCGATACCGGTATCATGGACATAGAGGCTGTAAACCGTACCAAACGGGGAAAGGATTTCTGGCGCCGCGAAGAACCAGACGCTGACCTGCCGGCGCAGCTCTTAAAGCATGGATATCGCCCTGAGCAGGTGACGGATATCATCCTGACTCATGCACACTACGACCATATCAGCGGCGTACCGCTGCTTGTCAACGCCAACGTGTATATAAGCGAGCGGGAATGGGATGTCCTTTATTCCAGGGATAATCCCATGAAGGGTGAGCTGTTGCAGGTACAGGAGTTTTTAGAAAAGCGCAGAAGGCAAGGCTTTGTATTTTTAACCCATGAAACGGATCAGGTCTACGAGGATGTTTTCCTGTTCCGCGTGGGAGGCCACAGTGCCGGAAGCCAGATGATAAGAACATTAACACAATTGGGAGAGACCGTGTTTACCGGAGACGCTGTTTTTCTCCGTGAAAATATTGAGAAAAACTGTCCGATCGGCTTTTCACAATTCCCGGAAGAGGCCGCCCGTGCCATTTGGCTGTGCCGGAAAAATCCGGCGGTTTATATGACCGGACACGATCTGCTGTGCTTGGACCAGGGTAGAGGGGGGGAGAACAAATGAAAAAGCTGAACGGCCGGATTGCTTTGGTAACGGGAGCGGGGAGAGGAATCGGAAGAAGCATCGCTTCCGCTTTGGCGGCCGAGGGAGCCCATGTCATTGTGAACTATGTCAGAAATGAAGAAGCTGCCCGCGAAACGGTCCTGCATATTACGGAAAACGGCGGGAGCGCCGGAGCCTTTTGCGCAGATGTGACCAGTGAAGAACAGGTTGACAGAATGTTTGCTTATATTCAGAAGCAGTTTGGCAAGCTGGATATACTGGTCAATAATGCGGCCGTTTTATCCAGATATGCCTTTGTGGATATGCCCACCTCGGAATGGGAGCGCATTATGGGCGGAAATGCCAGGGGCTATTTTCTGTGCGGTCAGCGGGCCGCGCGGATGATGATCTTAAACCATTACGGCCGGATTATCAATGTTTCCTCCATATCCCAGTGGCGCGCTGCCGTTGGCCGTTCCCATTACTGCGCCTATAAGGGCTCAGTGGGAATGCTCAGCAAGTGTATGGCGCTTGAGCTTGCGCCGCACGGCATAACGGTGAACGTTTTGGCACCGGGAAGTATCCATACGGATTTCAACGACGATGTTTTATCTGACTCGGTTTATTATGAGAAAGCCAGAGAAAGTATTCCAGCCGGTCGTCTCGGCAGGCCGGACGACATGGACGCGGCAGTGGTGATGCTGGCCTCTGAGGAGGCAGGCTATATTAATGGCGCTGTGCTTACCGTGGATGGGGCAATGACGGTATAACGGGAGGAAAACAAAAATGAGGAATCAATTCCAGGGGGTCTGCCCGGTTGTCAATGTGCCTTTCGATTGCAGTGGAGCCATTGATTGGCAGAGCTTTTCCGATGTAATTGAGTATACTCTCGCACAGGGAGTTCATACTCTTGCGTTATTCGCTTTTAATAGTGAGCCTCACAAAATGACTTTTGAGGAAAAAATGAAGCTGATACCGTTTTTTACGTCGACGGTAAAAAATAGGGTGGAGACGCTGATTGGGTTGGTGGATAATTCCATTTCAGGATGCATTGAGCTGGGGCAGACAGCGGTCAGGGCAAACTGCGACGGGGTTATTTTATTTCCTCCGTCTATCTCCACTCCCGATCTGAATGGCCTTTTGAATTATTTTAAGACGATAGCGAAGGAAGTAAAATTGCCGGTTATGCTGCAGGACAATCCCCGGTCGACCGGCGTCAGCATGAGCGTGGAGCTGTTATATCGCGCTCATCGGGAAATAGAAAATTTTGATTACCTGAAAGTGGAGTGCCCTATTCCGGCGCGCAAAATCCGGCAGCTTTCCGAGCTTTCCCAGGGCTCCCTGAAATGCTACAGCGGCAATGGCGGTATTTATGCGGTGGAAGCGTTTTTGTCCGGCGCATGGGGAATAATGCCCGGTGTATGCACAGCGGGAGTATATGTAAAGCTTCTGAGGTATCTGGAAAACGGGGAAACAAATAAGGCGCGGGATGTGTTTGAACGAGTTTTGCCGTTGGTCTGGTATGAGGATCAGTCTCTGGAATTTTACATAGCGTGTGAAAAGGCACTGTTAGAGCGGGCTTCGGCGATTGCTTTTGACCATCCTCGTCAGCCGGGATACCGCTTGGATGAAAAGGAGAAAGACGAGCTTTTTACGCTGTATGACAGGTGTGTAGGGATATCAAATTAGCGGGTATTCAAAGTGTTTGAAAATTATCAAGCTTCCTGATGTTTCCCGTACACGAACGCTGTGATAGTTTATAATGGAAAGCTCAGGAATCAGGTGAACCGCAGAATTCCAGGCAGCTAACCCTGCATGAATAGATAGCTTAAGTACAGAAAACGACGGATGACATTTGGAATGTCCCAAATGTCATCCGTCGTTTATCGTGATGCTTCCGACAGACTTACAATTTATCATCAAGGTGGCGGAAATGGATGCTTTTACATACATAAGGAACTCCGGTTATTTTATAATGGCATATTGCCAAACTTTCATTGTGCACCTTTGGTGTTGCGGAATTCTGCCGGACTTTTTCCAAAATAGCGGCGAAACAGCTTGGAAAAATAGGGAACGTCGTGGTATCCCAGCTGATAACTAACCTCATACGTTTTCATTGAAGTTTTGCTGAAAAGGTATTCAGCACGCGCCATTTTGACCATTGTGACATAATTGTTGAAATACAGCCCTGTTTTAGCTGCAAAACTGTTGCTGAGGTAGGTATGATTGATATAAAATCTGTCGGCAAGAGTCTTTAATTTCAGGTTTCCCTCAGGATGTTCCAGAATGTAAACACAGATATCCTTAATTGTACCGTTAAATTCAGGAAAATATTTTCGTATGATATTTCGCAGATAGTATATTTTATGGCAATAAAGGGCGATGCAGACTTCGGAATTGTCGTTTTGATTATAATTAACCATACTGAAAAAGTCGAAATCAATGTATAATCGGAGCCACGAAAAATAATCAAATGACGCTTTCATGACTGTGCGATACAGTTTTCTGACCAAAATATCCGCACGGGTAAGGTTATCTGGCAGAGCAGCATATAATTCCTCTGATGCCCTTTTAAAAATGTCCACGGCGTCATAGGTTCGATTTTGGATTCCGGCGATGATCCTTTTTTCCTCTTCGGCCGGATATGCCCAGTCGATTTCCGATCCCGACGGTACGTCGTCCTCCTGCCGGGAATCCAGGAATCTGCCGGCACGCGTAAGCATTTGTAGTATGGAGGATTCGTCCGCCGGCTTGACTAAATAATCAAATACTCCCAGTACAATTCCTTCTCTGGCATAACGAAACTCGCTGTATTCGCTTATCAGTACGACGCACGGGCATAAATGTTCCTCGGCTGTTTTTCTGAGAAGCTGCAAACCGTCTAAAACAGGCATACGGATATCCGTTATCACCATGTCATAATGGCTTGTTTTAAGCATTTCCAGGGCCTGTTTCCCATTTTCGGCACTTCCTGCAACCTCAAAGCCGGAATTTTCTCCCCAGACTTTCAGCCTTTTCAGCTCTATAATAAATACTTTGTGGTCGTCCACCAGCAGAACTTTGTACATTATTTTCTCCCCTATCGTGGGAAACCGGTTTGGATTAGAAGCGCTTTAATATATTTTCATGAGGAAGCGTAAAATAGGCGCAAGCCCCTTTGCCGACTTCGCCGGTGATCCATACCCTGCCGTTCATTTTTTGAATCAGCCTTTTGACAATGAAAAGCCCGATGCCGTTCCCTTCAAATTCGTTTTCCGTATGCATGCGCTGAAACATACCAAACAGGTTCTGGGAATATTCCATATCAAACCCAACCCCATTGTCCTTTATGTAGAAAACATCTTCTCCGTTTTCGTTGTAAAATCCGACCGAAATTACCGGCGTCTCCCTTTCCCGCGTGAACTTCAGTGCATTGGACATTAAATTCAACAGCACCTGACGTATCAATTGGCTGTCACATAGAACAAATGGAAAATCCTCATCAAAATTCAGAATGGTCTTCCTGCCCTTTTCGGTATAGCCCCGATTCAATTCCTCAAAAACATCTCTGATCATTTGGCGCAGATTAACGGTTTCCTTCACTGGTTCAATGTCCGTAATCCTTGTATACGTCAGCAGCCTATCAATAAGGGTAATTGTATCCTTGCAGATGACGCGGATGTTTTCAATGAGAAAGCAGCCCTCTTTATCCACTTTACCACCGTAATCTTCAAGAAAAATTCTCGCGTAACCGTCTATCGCGCGGACCGGTGTCTTGATTTCATGAGTGATGATTGTGTTGAGAGCCAATATACTGTTGTCTGACTCCGAATCTTCCTGGGGGTTTTTATGCCTGATTTCGCCAGATCCGTATGAAGCCACTTCGTGCTCACTTCCAATAAACAATCTATTTCTTTCCCATTGTGCCGCTTCCATGAACTTTCTTCAGTACTTAAAATCTGCCGTGGCTTCCCGCATAAGCCGGGTATACAGCAGTACCGGCTGAAATATCATATTATTCATGCATGAATAATATGATATTTTTATTTTATCAGATTTTTCAGTAAAGTCAATTCCAATCTCTGACCGGCAGAAAGATTCGCCTAGCACTTTCAGCGAATCATCAATGTGTCGGGCTTTGGTATAGCAGAAATGGGATTATCATCCTTTCAGATAATTCCATACCCTGCTTCAATGCTGTACAGACACTCTCTGCGCGAAAAAGGCTAACACCTGGAACGCCCTTTATTATCGTTTCAGAGGACGTTGCACTGGAAAGTATACATTACGCTATACGGGCGGAGAATTTTAGGCAGTTTTTCCGTAATATGTTCGGCTGATATTGAAACCGCTGAGGTGCATGTCTCAGCGGCTGTTTTATTTTAGGCTGTTCCCGGAATTTCTGCAAAGTAGTAAATATAAACAGGGATAAACCTAAAAAAATTCCCTTGAATATATTCTATGGCTTTGATATCATAACTACACCGCATAAAAACATATATTATTTATATGTTTAATAGGCTAAGGGACGGTGGAAATCATGAAAGTTGCGGTACAGATATTTTGTTTACCCAGAACAAATTCTTTTATCGGAATAAGGTCTGTGTGTGATTATTTATGCGAGTACAGGTGAAGGAAGTTTACAGAGATGGAAAATTCATTGTTTATGGCTTTGGTGGTATAGTGGCATATGGCGCATGCATAAGGGGGCATACAGGAAAAAGATGTTTTTTGTGAAGCATAACAATACGCTGTCTATTGGAGTTAAAAGCGGTATTTATTAAATCAGATTGAAAGGAATGGGGATAGACATATGAAAAGAAAAGTATTGGTAAGTTTGCTGCTGATAGCGGCCTGCGTGATAACGGGCTGCAATGGAGAGACCGGAAATAAGCCGTCTTCGGCAACCTCTTCCGAAAAAACGTTATCGGAGACTTCGGAGCCCGGAACGGAGACAGAGGAACAGGTCTTGGCAAAAGAATTGCTTACAAGACACGTTACTGCGGAGGATGTCATTACGGAAGATACCATAAAAGCGTTGATTGCCGAGTTGAAAAAACAGTATCAGTTTGAAAAACTGGATGAGCTGAAGTTGGCGTCAGGTGAATTAGTTTACGTTGCGAGCGGGAAGGGCTGGTTTGAAGATTTATTTTCGGATAACGGAACTAAAGTTACGATTGTAGAAGGTACGATCGGGAATGAAGCGCAGCTGATGGAGCGGGGGGAGCTCCACTTTTCCAGCAGAATGCTGTATCCGTATTTACTGTATAAATCGCAAGGCGCCGATATCAGTGCCATTCAATTATCAGAAGATCCGGATCCGCAGATTGTAGCAATATTGGTAAATGCCAATTCGGATATTGATTCCATTGAAGATTTGAAAGGGAAAAAGATTGGCAGCTGGAATGCGGGATGCCAGTATGTTGCCTTACTGGAACAGACGGAGAATCTCGGATGGACGGAAGGACAGGACTGGACTTATTTAAATGTTTCTCAGGATGGGTTAAAAACAGCTCTGCTGGCGAACGAAATTGATGCGATATCCGTACATCCGCTTACAAGCTTCAACCCAAGTATTATCGACGGCTCCTTAAAGGAAATAGGCAATGCGTTGGCAGATGGAACCTACCAAAATTGCGGAGGAGCGTCGGTGGCTTTTTCTCCGACCAGTTTTGCAGAAAATAATGTAAATATTCTGAAAGCACTTTTGAAGCTGCGCGAAGCGGTTTCAGCATATATTCTGGAAAATGAAGAGGAAGCGGCGGCAGTTGTTGAGGGCATTACCCGTACTCCGGCTGAAAATACCATTTTTTGGTGGGAACGCTCTAAGGAAACGTTCTTCTCGTCAAATGACACATTGGATAATGTCAAGGCTGAGACAACTGAATATCAGGATTGGTTAGTAGAGCATGGAATAATCGATATGGCCAACGCAACCAAAGCAGACGATTTTTATCTAAGCACATATTTTGAATAACAGGGGATGATTGTTTTGGCAGAGAAAGATTTAAGTAAAGAAATCTATTATACGATTTGCCCGGTTGGCAACGCTTCTTATATCGCTGCCAATAGAGGATTTTTACAAGATGGCCTGGAGAAGCTGGGGGTAACGCCGGTGCGTCTCCAAACATTGTCCTCTGATCAATGGGCGGCACATTTTCACTACCGAAATGACAGACTGTTTCGTGAGGGGGGAAATACCCCTCCTTTGTGGGCAAAATCAAATGATACGGGAGTTGTCCTGATTGGGCTGAATCTGTTGGAGCAAAGACAGGTTGTGTTAGCGAGAGCCGATTCACGGATTACAACGCCAGATCAGATTCGGGGGGCAAAAGTTGCTATACCCGTTCATCCGAATGCATTGATTGATTTTCATAAAGCTTCCGCAGAACAGGCATTTGAACTGTTGTTGGCGGCCAGAGGGATATCGAAGGAAGATGTAACATTTGTGGAGCTTACCGATCCCAATGATTTTCTGATAGTAAAAAATGCAAATCCTTCAAAAATAAAGGAAGTCAGTGTTGAGGTTAAGGCGCTGGATAATGGCGAAGTAGATGTGATTTTTGTAAAGCTTTCCACTGTACAGAAGCTGCTGGATACCGGTAAATATAAAGTCGTTTTTGATTTGGGCGCAAACCGCCGGCAATTATCGCCAATCAATAACGAATATCCCAATACCTTGACTGTCAGCAGGAAGCTTGCGGAAGAGGAACCGGAGATAGTCGTTGAGTATGTAAAGCAGACGCTGCTGGCGGCAGAATGGGCGGCGAGCCACCGGCTTGAAGCTGAAAAACTGCTTGCAGAACAGACATACGGAACGGTATGGCAGTACCAGAATTCTTATGATCAGGATTTCTATAAACATCTGGCTCCCAATTTATCGGATGAAAGCCTTTGGGCACTGGAAAGCAGAGCGCGGTTTTTATACGACCGGGGCTATTTAAACAAACCTGTGGACGTATATGAATGGGCCGACGATTATTTCCTGAAAACTGCGATAAAGGAAATTGAAAAAGAACGAAGTGCAAATCCTGCTTGAAAAAGTCTGTAAATCTTTAAAGAAACGGAATTAGTCGAAGCGGTCCCCTTTTTTCTGCAGCAGGCGGCAGCTCCTGATTTCAGTAAATTCTTTATATCGCCTGAGCCGCCGTCCGATTGCGGCTCAGGCGCAGATGTTCCGGTTGCCATGTAAGGCAGAGAGCAAGCAATGTTTAAAGGAGACACATTCAATGAGCCCGACTTACAATGCAAAAAAAAATATATGGATAAACAGGATACAAGGCAGGGCGAAGGTGACCATTAATTTACTGATTGTCCCTTTTATGTTGCTTGCGATATGGCAAATATTAGCCAGCAAGGGTGTTTTAATGGAAGTGATATTGCCTTCTCCCATTAAAGTTGTGAAGGCCTTTTTTTCTATGGTAGAGGACGGCACATTAGCCATAGATTTGAAGACGAGTTTAAGACGTGTCTTAGTAGGCTATGCACAAGGGGCTATCGTAGCATTGATTTTAGGCGTTGGAAGCGGTTTGAACAAGGTGGTAGAGAGACTGGTAAGCCCGTTGATCAATATAATCCGTCAGATTCCGCTCTATGCCTGGATTCCGCTCATTATCCTATGGTTTGGCATCGGGGAAACTTCAAAGCACATCATTATTGCCAGAGGGGTGGCAATTCCCATTTATCTCAATACGGTACAGGGAATACACGGCGTTCAGATTGAGTATTATGAGCTGAGCAAGGTGCTGGAGCTTAAATACAGGACATTTCTTAGGAAAATCGTTCTGCCCTCGGCGGTTCCGTCTATTTTTACCGGTCTGCGTTTGGCGGCGGGAAATTCGTGGATGGCGGTTGTAGCGGCAGAAATGCTGGGCGGTCTTACCGGACTGGGATATGGCCTGTTACAGGCAAAGGAATTTTTGTGGTCTGACAAACTGATTGCACTCATGATCGTCGTGGCGGTTGTAGGCATTGTTTTTGACTACCTATTACAACTGGTTGAAAAAAGATTCCTTCGCTGGAGAAAAACAATTTGAGATTGTCTATAATGATAAGTCGGCAAGGAACAGATCAGCTTGTACAAAAAAGTACAGTGCAGAATAAGGGAAGCAGGCCTGAGGGGATAGCGCTATGTCAAAGGTTTCACCGGATAATTCGAGTATATTAGCCATTAGAAACGTATCAAAAACATTCCATACGAAGGATCGCGATATTGAAGCGATTCATAATGTTTCCCTTACGGAACAAATTCACGGGACATTTGGTGAAGTTGCGAATGTCCTGCCAGCAGATTTTAATAAGCACCTGGCGGTAAATCTAGCAGAGGAAGGATTACTGGCACTGGAAGGTCAGCTGAGATTTCTATATGATCATCAGTATGTCAATAGGATATTTGATATAGCAAAATGGGCGGATGAACGCTTTTTAAAGCAGGCGCAGGAAAAACTACAGAAAGCTCTGGATATTTAGAGATATTAACAACAAACAACAGAACCTGCCGTATGGAGTAGCATCCATACGGCAGGTATGTTCATGTTATGATTTTAAGCTTCCGCTACAGCTTTTCTGCATTTACAGCAAACAAATTTGCCGTTTACGTTACGTCAATCCCGCAAGCTGCGATATCGGTTGTCACCAGAATATTCACGGCCGATTATTCCAATGCGGGTGCAGTCTGTACAATTAGCTCCCGTGTAAGGCGGAGAATGATAGCCTGAATGCCCTGCGTAGCCGGGTTGATTCTACTATGAGGATGTCAAAAACGGATGTTTTACCTGTGTCGGTCGGCGCTTGCACCAATAAGTCGCATAACAAAAATAAAGCCGCCAGGTTCGATGAACCTGGCGGCTTTATTTTTGTTATGCTATCCTGACGTTGACAGCACGCAGCTTGCGGCTGTTTTTGGGATCAGGCTCGGTGTCAAAAGAAACCCTTTGTCCCTCAGTCAAAGATTTGTAGCCGTCGCCTTGGATAGCGGAAAAATGGACGAATACATCCTCGCTGCCATCATCGTTGGTGATGAAGCCAAAGCCCTTTTCAGAATTGAACCATTTTACTGTACCGTTATTCATAACTAGTACCTCCAAATAAATATTTGCACTCATAACTGCACAAAAAAACACATGCTTTTGTAAATCGTCAAATGAATTCAATGACTTACAAAAACATGTGAGACAATGTAACATTTAGAATACTGTCTAACTATACCACACATTTGTCGGAAAGTCAACCCCAATCAGCAGAAACATTTTTCCTCATAATGCATAAGATAGGGTACGAAATAGATCTGTCATAAGAATAGGAGAACAGGATGATTAATGAATTATTAAATTCGATCTTGGGCAATCAGGCGACGAAAAAAGATGAGCACGACCGGGGCACTGGTTCATTGCTTGTGATTGGCATCATCCTGTTTATTTTGTTGGGAGGGCTTAAACTGTTCCAGAAGCCGTCGGATAAAACAGAGAAGGATGCTGATCAGCAGGCCGGTTGCTGAGTTTACCCTCTAAGCTTACATAATTAATGGAAAAATTGAAAGGGCTGGAAGTTGATAACTGCACCAGGAAATATAATGAGAGAAATGGAGAAGTAGATTTAAAAAGAACATCTGGAGCCGGAGTTCCGTAATACCGCTGTTTTAAGCAGTGTGAACCCTTTATCTATACGGGTTTGCACTGCTTTTTTTATAGTTCTCTATTAGTAGTCAGTAAATTTTTATTTCTACGTTTACAAACAGCGTATGCTTTTCTCTTTATATAGTAACAATCGATTGTTAAATAAAAATGAAGTCAAAGGAAGGAAAATAAGTATGTCACAAGAAGTTTTAGAAGCACAGCAATGGCTTAATTCTACCTATGGGGACGACTCCAGATATATCTCCGTCAATGAAACCGGATATCCGGGATCAGCGACCTCGGAAGCGCTTGTATCAGCTTTGCAGATTGACTTGGGCTTATCCAATGTTACAGGTTATTTTGGAGAAAGCACAGTATCAGCCTGTGATGAATCTCCACTAAGCCTCGGAAGTACCGACACCGCTACAGACAGAAGGGTTAAAATTTTGCAGTATGGATTTTATTGCAAAGGCTACTATGCCTACGATACCGATGGCGTATTTACAACAAATACGCAAAATGCATTGATATCAATCCAAGAAGATGCGGGACTGCAGGGAACACAGATTTCTAATGTGGCAAAAGGTCTTCAGATGAAAGCGGTACTGGGAGTCGATGAATATAAACTAGTCAGCCGCGGCGACGCCAGAATACGGGAAATGCAGCAGGAACTGAATCGGGCTTATTTAAGCTATACCGGACTTTGTCCCTGCGATGGAATCTATTCGCGAGGAACCAATAAGGCTCTCATTTATGCGCTGCAGGCAGAGGAAAATATACCCGCCGGCGACTCAACCGGATATTTTGGTTCTTCAACCAAAGCGTGTTGCCCGGATATTCCCTACACACAAGGTCAAGTCGATTATAGCGGTAACGCATACGATGCAGACAATATCAGCCGGTTTATTAAGCTGGCACAGTATGCCCTATACTGTATTGGGCATGACAGATATACTTTGCCTTCGGACAGCAAATACAATCCCGGTACATTCAACGGAGAATTCAATAGTGCCACCAAGCAAGCTCTTAATACATTTCAGGAGGATGTTTGCTTAACAGTACGAGATCAAATCAAGCTTGATGAATGGATGTCGTTGCTGGTAAGCACAGGGAATCCTGACCGCCATGGAACCGCAATTGACTGTGCGACAAGACTGACCCGTGAGACGGCTCAGGAGCTAAGTACAAAGGGGTATACGACTGTAGGAAGATATTTAACCGGAGATATTGTCGTTAACAATACCAGAATTGCTAAAAATCTTCTTCGCCCTGAAATGAAAGTTATCTTTGATGCCGGATTAAGTCTCTTCGTTATTTTCCAGGATTCCAGGCAGTACTACAGAGAAAATCCGGATGAAGAAAACATTGTTAATTATTTTACAGAAGAAAGAGGATACGCCGATGCGGAAAAAGCGTTTTCCGTGGCAAAATCGTTGGGTGTTCCCATGAACGAAATTATCTATTTCGCCGTGGATTACGACTTTATGGAATCACAGGTCAATGCGAGGGTTATCCCTTATTTCAAGGGCATTAACGATTATTTTAATTCTGTCACAAGCATATTTACGTTTAGGGTAGGCATTTATGGGTCACGCAATACCTGTACTCTTGTAAAAAACCAGGGATATTCTGTAAGCAGCTTCGTTTCGGACCTTTCAACAGGTTACAGCGGCAATATGGGATTTGCTCTTCCCGATGACTGGGCTTTCGATCAGGTAAAAGAATTTGCTCCCGGTGAAGTAGTCAGTATCGGAATCGATAAGGATATCCCTTCAGGCAGATACACCGGATTCACCGATTTTCTTGAATATGATGAGTGGGATTTAATGTCACATAGCGGGTCGGCTAAAGTTTTTCATCGTCCTTCGGATGTATATGAAGGTATTCCCCAAGAGTTTCCACTTTATTGGGCAAAAGTAAAGGATGAAAACGGGAACTTTGTGGCCAAATATCCCATGTACGACAGTATCCCGGCAGAAGCTTTTTTCACCATAAAGAAAAGAAATAATCAGCGAGATGATGCTGAAGATGATAATATCCGTTATGTCTATTTTAGAGATGTCGGGGGCAGCTTAAATGCGGGCTATATAGACTGCACTATACAAGGTGAGGGATCAGCTAATGATTATCATTATGGTTTTAGTGCATTTCAAAACTGCCAAGTCTTTCGTGGAGGAGAATATGGGGACGGCGGAATTAATGTGGTCACTTATGATGAATATCAAGAGATTACGTTTATTTTAACACAGCCGTTACAGTCTTTTAACAGCAATGGTCAGCCTCTTAATTCCAATGGGGAAGTTATCTCGGCTGGTCAAACTCTGGCTCCTTTGCCGGTAGGAACTTTAGTAAAAATTCCTTCAAATACCTTTGCGGGAGGCTATTTTCCGAATTTGATTCAGGCTGTTTCTAAAATGCTGCCGGGAAGCGGTGAGTGGAAATATATTGACGAACTTAACGATACCACTGGTTTTCTGGATTTAGGCTTTGAATACGGCGTGCTTCCCAGTGACAGAGCGCTGATTAACGGATATGTATGGGAATATCCTGAAAAAGAAAGCACTTACTTTTTCAAGTGTGTCGGGACCAATGTGGACGGTGTAATCCTCGGCCTGAATGTATATGCGGCCACTCCATCACAGGTGAAAAACAATACCAATGTTTGCCTTTGGAAGCACGATAAATCGGATGATCTGCAAAAATGGAAGGTTAAAGACGGCGGCAGTGAAATACAATACAGATTGCAAGCCGCTGCCGGAACCGTTAACTATTACCTAGACAGGTTGTCTGATGAAAGTGTATCAACAGTAAATAATGCGCAAACTTATACTGCTTCCGAAGACTCTATTGTGGATTTTGAACCGGTTCCCGGCTATATTAACAGACTTAAAATTACTTGTACTACCGGTAATTGGACCAGTGGTTGGACAAAATACTATTTAACGGCGGTTTCCAATAATCAGGGAAGCGGAACAGGAAAACTGCCTACTTCACCGGGCAATGTTTACTGGTTGGCCGGAGACGCACCATATCAGGTATGGGAATTTGAGAAGGCCGATACTGAATAAATACTCCTCAGCATCTTTTTAAAATCAAGCAGAATTGTAAGCGTAAAAACAGACAAGGCGGGCTGCTTCCTAATTGCCCGCCTTGTCTGTTTAAACTTGTTTTTGCTGCTAGTAAAAACTAAAAGTAAATTATAATGATATTATTTACAGTACATGCTATTTCATCGGGCTCTTGCCCGAAAGTGATATCTTTTCCTTCTATTGTACCGTCCTGTAAATAATAGGGGGTAATTGTAAAATGTATTCTTTTATCATATTCCGAATCGTCATAAATTGCCGACGGGTCAATTTCACTGATGTCGGATGAAGATCCGTCTAAATAAATATAATGTAAATCATCCTGATAAGGTTTCCCTCTATACAGAGTACAAATCAGTTCATAACGGACAGGCTCTCCGACAGCATATTGCTTGAGTATGCCTTCTAAGTCAAAATCATTCATCCAATTCATATATGACGAAAAACTGTCAAAATCGTGTTTAATATAGCTGTATTTTCCAAATGTTGCACTTCCTTGGCAATATACATTTAAATAGTCCATAACTGAGGAACTAGCAGAAAATGCATTCCAACCATTCATTATATTCATTGTATCGTGGTTTCTTACACGAAAATTATTCAAGGTTCCGTCGGTTTCATCCCTTAATGCCCACAGTGATAAATCTACTTCCATAATATCCCCATTGGGCGCAAAAAGCATGTCAAATGAATTTGCACTATAAAAGCCTTCCATTGTTATTTTATTATCCTTAGCCTGAATGATATCGGAAATTTGATTGTACAGGTCGTTGTAATCGAGGGTAAACATATTCTGGTCAGCGAAAGGAATGGTTTTTTCTCCATTTACGCTGCTCACATTGGAATTTGACGCACAGCCGGTTATAAAAAACAGGCAAACAAATAGAATAATGAATAATCTTTTTTTCATAAAAGAATCTCCTTGTCATTTCAACCTTATTATACCATAAACGCGGAGCGTGAATGGGATAATGGGCCATTGCCATAGGCGGGCCATGAAAATAAAGGATAATAACCGCGTTCTTTGCGGTTATTATACCATACTATATCGTTAGATAAACAGCCATTCTTTTAGCTGTCGTCTAAAACACAAGGGAATTCCAAGCCCTGTCATAAAAGCAAATTTGACAGGACATTTTCATTTCCGTTGATTTTTACTTTCGTTTCCTAAATCAGATCCCCCTGATACCTAAATTATACCGCATATTTCCATTAAATATATAGTATGTAATAGAATATTAATGAATTTGTCATATTTAGCAGCTTGAAAATTGTAAAATACTGGAATATATTGAAAAAGTAAAGACCGCATTTTTACAGTAAGACAAAATAATATTTTCTAAACATTTACAAATCCCCCTTATTTTTCTCTTTATACAGTAAAGAGAAACAAGGGGGATTTTTGTGTGAATACGGAATTATGTGAGTTGATTCTTTGCTCTAAACAGAAGGATAAAGCCGCCCTGGAGGAGCTGATCAACCATTTTACTCCTCTAATTCGCCGGTTTGCCTGGCTGCTTCAATATGAGGACGCGGGTCAGGATATGATTTTGGCTTTTATCGAAATCGTCCAGAGCCTTCCTTTGTCTTTGCTTTGTTCCCAGAGCCAGGATATCTACATACTTTCCTATATTAAGAAATCCATGCAAAACCGGTATATCTTTTTATCCAGACAGCAAAGGCGGTTTCAAATGATTTTTACAGCAGAGGAAAGCGTATTGGAAAACATTCCGGATGAAAGAGATGCTGACGGGATGGACGAAATGCAGACTCTTCAAACGGAGCTGGACAAGCTGACTCCTCTGCAGAAGAAGGTTCTGCTTTACCGGTTCTGTTATGGATTCAGCGACTCTGAACTGTCAGGAGTGCTTCACGTTTCCAGACAGGCGGTTTGTCAGGCCAAAGTCAGAGGGCTGAGAACATTGCGTGAAAAATTAGACAACGTTTGCTGAAAACAAAGGGGGTGTTATCAATGAAAAATTTTATAGAAACCATTCTTACCACGGCGGGAGGGATATTGGGATGGTATTTCGGCGGGTTTGACGGCTTGTTTTACGTTCTGGTTGCCTTTATCGTCATCGACTATGTGACAGGCGTGGTGTGCGGGATCATCACGAAAGCGCTTTCCAGCAAGACAGGTTTTAAAGGGATTTTCAAAAAAGTGTTGATTCTCGTTCTGGTGGGGATCGGCCATCTGCTGGATTCCCAGATGATCGGCAGCGGCAGCACGGTGAGAACGGCCATTCTGTTTTTCTACTGCGCCAACGAAGGGGTTTCCATACTGGAAAACTGCGCGGCTCTGGGGCTGCCCGTTCCGAAAAAGCTGCAAAGCATTCTAGCGCAGCTGCGAACCGACAATGACGAAGAAAAAAAGTAAAAAATATTGATAATGGCGTTTACAAACGGCGTAGGTTTTTCTCTTTATATAGTAACAACCGGTTGTTAAATAAAAAA
>ENA-UOOK01003424-UOOK01003424.1-fermentation-metagenome-genome-assembly--contig:-NODE-3424-length-18056-cov-4.295484_pt1 | contig 18056 bp, 17 predicted proteins | sample MGYA00245777_ERZ724023 | MGnify/ENA primary metagenome ERZ724023 (study PRJEB28704, sample SAMN03018312) | fermentation metagenome | biome: anthropogenic terrestrial biome; feature: soil; material...
GCTTTGGGGCCCGGATGCAGGTACATTCCCTCCCTGCGGCATGTGGGGATTATATTTTCAAACACATCCACCAGATCCTGCTGAAGCGTCTCCAGCCCGGTCATGGACTTGTCAAAGGCGCATTCCTGCGTAATGACGCTGCAGGTCGTGTGATGGGAATAAACAACGGCGATTCCGTTCTTAATGCCGGATCTCGCGGCAATTTCCTTCGTTTGGGCCGTTACATCGTGGAACGTGCAAACGCGATCGTTGGACTTTACCTTAAACGATTCTCTGTATACCATTTAAAAGCCTCCAAATCAGTGGTTTATAATTTCTAAAGCAAATATTGACGAAATATATTGCCGGCTCATTATCCGGTCTGTCGCCCGGCTCGTTGTCCGACCCGTTGTCATGCGCGGCTTTTCCCCCGCTTTTTCAGGTCGTCCGCGGCTCTTCTGGTGGCGGCGATCATTTCATCGATCATCGCTATCGGATCCTTCGCCTTCATTATCCCCGACGCCGCACCGGCGGCTTCGGATCCGGCCATAATGAAATCATACACCTGCTGTCCGTTGGTGATGCCGGCCGCCTGTTCAACCATAATATCCGGATAGATTGCCTTGATCGCTTTTATGGATTCCATCACATAGCTCATATCGCTTACGGCACCTCCGCCGCCTCCGATCAGTTCCGTCGGCTCAGGATTGATGATATCCGGATGGAGCTGCGCGATAGCCTTTGCCTCGGCAATGGTATCCGCGCAGGCAAAAACCAGAAAGTCCAGTTCTCTTGCCCGATCGATGGTGGCCTTGATTGCCGGCAGGGACATGGGTTTTTCACAGTGGTTTACCACAACTCCCTGTGCCCCGGCGGCCTTCAGCGCTTCCGGCAGGATATCCGCCATGCCGCGGCCGGGACGGAGCGTATCCATATAAGGGGCCAGGATGATGAGATGCTTCGTGTTTTCCGCCACCCTGCGGATTTCTGTGAGAGGCGTCGTAAACAGTATGTCGATATCATACTTTTCCGCGGCGGCATCGGCCGCTTTTGCGTATTCAAGGACAGTATCGCCGTAGATATAGTTTTTTGTGCCGATTTCAAAATACGGCGTTCTTATTGCGGGTTTCATCATGTTCGCCTTTCTTTCTCATATTTTGGTATTTACATCCGTTAATGTCTATCGTTGCGCCAAAAAGGGCGCTTAACCTTATATGCGGCTTCCGTCGGACTTTTTGCCGAAAACCTCCCTGGCGTTATTGCGGAAGATATCCTCTGTCTCCTGTTTCGAAAGCCGTGCATTTTCCATCTCATTGAGCATATTGTTGATTTGCTCATAAACATAAAAGGTATATCCCGCTTCCGTTTCTTTGGACTCATGATGATTCTTATTCCACATAAAATCCTCTCTTGCGAGATTGATATAGGTCGTTTTTGTCCATCTTCTGCGCCCATGCCATAAAAAGATCGGTTCGTCCGTTCCGAACAGGATCCGTTTCGGGCTTAGAATTTGCAGGGCCAACCTGTGTACTTCGGGGTTCAGAACCGCCGCGGTGTCAAAATAGAATCCGTGTATATCCTCTCCCATTTTCTGAATGGCCTGCTCAAAGAAATAAGGTGTGAAGCACCGGCCAAAATGGGCAATCACCATTTTTAGCTCCGGATACTTCCGGCGGATTTCCTTCAACTCCCTGATGTTGTTGTCGTCCGGCATCCTGCCTGTCCGCGGCAGATGCATGACAACGGGCATACGCAGCTTTTCCGCCAGAGCCAGGTGGGAATGGGGCATAAACTGAAAGATACCGATATCGGCTCCCTTTTTCCCGGAAACCATGTCTGGATACGGCTTTACTCCGGAAAAATTTTTTTCTGTCAATTCCCGTTCGATATATTCTGCAGAATATTCGGGCTTGATGCACATCAGCCCATATTCGATTTTTCCCTTGTCCGCACAGCGGGAAACGTAGTCGTTATTTTCTTCCAGATGGGCTTCGCGAATTGGAAACGGAAAGGCGGTTATGCTCCATTTCTGATCCGGAAAAAGGGTATTGTAATAATACTCCGCATCTTCCGCCGTCATATGCATGCCGCTTTGCAATGCCCAGTCGTCTTCAATGCGCTCCCTGGGCACATCGGCGATATGTTCCGGTAGATTGATATGGGTATGGGAATCGATAAATTCATGTGGAATTCTGTACTTCAGGTGCTCCTCGTAGAATTTCCGGTCCAGCTGCGTATAATGGAAATAATCATATCTCATTGAAAATTCTCCTTTTATAAGCTTATAAGGCTGCTCCTTCATAATACTTCTGGATGCAGTCCCACATGCTTTGGAATTTTGCATACTTTTCCTCATAATACTGCAGGTTCTCTTCTTTTGGTTCATACACGCGCTCCACATGGGTGACTGCCTTTGCGGCATCTTCGTATCCGTCGTACCAGCCGAGGCCGCAGGCGGCGATCATGCCCGCGCCGACAGCGCAAATATCCGTCCGGTTCAGGCGTATGACCGGAGTATCCGTAATATCCGATATCATCTGGCACCATACGCGGCTTCTGGCGGCGCCGCCCACTATGATAAGCCGGCGGACTTTGCATCCGTTATCGGAAAAGTCCTCCAACCCGCGCCTCACACCGAAAGCCACGCCTTCCATGATGGCTCTGGCAAAATCGAACCGGTCGTGAGCCAGGGTAATGCCGGTAAACGCCCCCTTTGCTTTTGGGTTCCATACAGGATACGCTGCTCCCGCCAGATATGGATAGAAGCACAGATCCACATCCTTCCGCTTTTCGGCTTCCCGGTCCATCTCCTCAAAATCTTCCCTGAGGAAATTGTTCCGGTACCATTGCAGGGAAGCACCGGAGCAGACCAGAGATGCAAGAGAGCCATAAAGCCCGGCGACGGGGTGCTTGCCTGCCGCGATATAGCTTTTGGTTTTCATCGGCTTTGCGCCGATCCCCAATAAGACCCATGCAGTGCCGGCGGACAACAGCATGTCGCCCTCATGGACCGCGCCGGCTCCGATCGCCGCACAGTATTGGTCGTGTACGCCGTTAAAGACCGGAATGCCGGTCCTAAGTCCCATAAGGTCCGCCGCTTTTTCGCAAAGCTTCCCCACCTCCGAGCCGGAAGGCAGCACTGGGGTCAGTTCCTGTTCACGGATTCCGGACGCCTCCAGTAATCCGTCATCCCAGCACTCGTCTTCGATATGATACAGCTGCCGCATTGCGGCATTTGTCGGATCGATAACGGCGCTGCCCGTAAGGAAGCGATTCATGAATTCAAGAGTGGAAAGAAACGCGGACGCTTTCTGATACCGCGTCTGTTTCTTCATATGCATGATTTTGGCGGCATCGAGGGAGGGATTGACTTTCCAGCCCGTTGCCGCATAGATGTAATCATTTGACAGCTTTTTTTCCAGCTCTGCGGCTTCCTCAACCGAACGGCTGTCCATCCAGGTCAGGGCATTTCCGATGGTTTGGCCGTTTTTGTCGACGGCAACTGTACTGGCGCCCTGCGTTGACAGGGAAATTGCTTCCACCCCGCTGCCGCCGATCTCTTTCAATGCTTCTCTCACCGCCGCTGCCGCAGCTTCCGTCCAATCTTCCGCACGCTGCTCCACATGACGGCCGTTGCGGATCAATTCATAGCCCCGGCTGCCGGACGCAGCAATCCGTCCGTCTTTTGCCAGGACAAGCGCCTTGGTGCAAGTCGTTCCGATGTCAATTCCGATTACAAACATGGAATTCCCCCTCCGCAAAATTGCCCGTCATATGCTGCATCTCCTTATGCTGCCAGACCCGATTGTAAAATCAGCATTGACTTTATTGATAAATATTGATCAAAGATCCTGGTTCTTAATCCCGTAATACCAGCTGCCAAATGGCCTTGCAATCGCTTCGCTGACATAGCAAACACCCTTTCCGAGGCGCATGATGGACGCGGGGCATTCCTTGGAAATCGGGCCGTACAGTTCGATACGCGAGATCATTCTCTGCCAGGAATCCCCTCCGGGATTACAAAAGGTATGGATTTCAAAGCGCTCCCTGGCATTGACGATATCCCTGGGGCCGATGGTAACCGCTCTGGGCGGAACCGCCCATACGTCGCCGGATGCTCCCATAGGGGCAAAGAGGGAGTTTTCACAGATGGTCAGAGGTGTTTCGGTGGTGAGACGGGATCCCAGCTTACAGAATTCTTCAAGGGAATCCGCCTGAAACTCCTTTGCTCCGGGATCGATAAAAGCGGTATGCCCCGGCCAGCCGGTTGCGGAATAAACGACATCGGCACCGCCGTTGCCGCATTCCTCGATCATATCGGAATAAACATCCGTACCTTTGTTTTCATTCGTAAAAACATGCCAGTGTTCTTCGGAAGGACGAAGATCCTCGCGAATGCTGCCATAGAAGTGGTTACGGAACGAGTAGCCCAAACCCGCGCCATAGGTCAGGGGCGCGACATTGCCGTCTTCGTCCGCCCATTCGTCCATGGCGAAGGCATCCACATTGCGGCAGCTGACGTTGTATCGGTTGATCATTTCCGCCACCGCAGTATAGACTCCCGGCCACTGGTTCGGAAAAATCATGGTCAGATGCTGATCCATGACGTCGCTCAGGTAAATTCTGTGGAAAATATCCTGTGCCAGTACCAGGGTGGGATCTATGACCACTCTGACACGGAACCCGTTTCCATTGGTATATTCCATATCCTCGCGTTTTATTTTACGTACTCTCTCCAACATCTCTACATCTCTGGAAGGCAGCCAGGACGCCGGTTTAAAAATAAATTCCTTTTTCAATTCTTTCCCCTCTCTTTTCTGTAATAATATATTGAATTTTTGCAACGGAATTATATATTTGTTTCATGAGTTTGTATGATGCGCTCCGCACCACCGGAGAAGGAACAGTGTGATGGCTTTGCAGTATTCATGCAGATCTTTCTGTTCCACAAATTCATCAAACTGATGTGCTCCCCCGTAGAGCTTGAAATCTCTTACCAGTCCGAAGTTCAGGCTTACCGGAGAGCCGTATTTTAAAAATACCGAAAGATCGGAAAGGCAGGCTCCGGAAATTCTGACCGGATGGCCGGATACTTCTTCTGCCGCCTGCTTTAAAATCTGCAGGGTTTCCTCTTCATCGGGAAGGGACAAGCAGTGGAAGAACCGGGTCAGCGGTTTGAAACCGCCGGTCCGGACGCCCATCGGGTCCAATCTCGCGCGGATCCGGGCAGTTGCTTCTTCCAACTCCGCTTGGATTTGTACCTGTGGCTTGTCGGTATAGAACACAAAACTCAACTTGCCGAGCTCCAGATTGCAGCCAATGCCCCCATTGCCCGCCAGGAATTCATAGAACCGGAATGCGGAGCGCTCCATGTCTGTTCCGGCAAAGTAGCGGTTTGCTTTCAGTTCCGCATGGCGGTTCTCGATAAATTGCCGCAATTCTTCCCGTACAACAAGCAGGGCATCCACCGCCAGCACGGAGGAATCCTGAGGTTGCAAAGCTTCCACATCGATTTCCATCACCTGACCACCCATAGAGCAGCTCCATATTTCAAAGTTGCCGCCATCCATGTTGATGATCGCATCACACCTGTGTTTGAGACTTGCACCCAGCGCTCCGTTACCTCCGCCATATTCTTCGTCACAGTATGCTTCCAGGACAACATCGTTCTCCAATTCGATCCCACATTCCCGGATCGCCCGGAAAGCAATCAGGAAGCCGGCTATGCCAAATTTATCATCGTTGGCGCCCCGCCCATAGATCCGGCCGTCCTTGATCACTCCACCGAAGGGATCCACGCTCCATTGCGCCGGGTCTCCGGCGGGCATGACATCCGTATGTGCCGCCAGCATGACCTTTTTCGTCGCATAAGGCACATGATAAATACCGCTGAAGTTTGGCCGCCGGTCCGTGCCACGGCCAGGCAGATAGCCGGAGCTTTCCAATACGCCGGGGACCCTGTCGGGGTAATACTTCTCTGCCTTCAGGCCCAGACTTCGGAACTCATCCATAATAAGCCCTTCACATTTTTCCTCATCCCCGTGACTGCTGTAGTTGACGGATGGAATCCGGATCAGACGCGACAAAAGATCATCCAGATCGTCCGTGTGTTGATCGATATAAGACAAGACTTTTTGCCTGATTTGCTCCATATTCTCCATAGGCCCTCCTTATTCTGCTTCTGCAGAGGTTTGCTTCCTCGATTGAAGATTGAGCGATGGACACCACCTTTCCTTACCTGTCATATCATATTACCTTTTTAAGCAAAAAATATTTTTTCTTCCCCTGACTACATCCTGTTAATTTTGCATTATCTTCCATCCACATGTTTTCTTTTATACATCATATCATATTATGTTATTTTAATTATAATACCCCATAATTTAGAAGTCAATAAAATTCAGGTATATTTATCTGATTTGTTAGAACCCACATAAATTACTGCTGTTTTTTATCGCTATTAAGCAAAAGGACATCCATTATAAGCGGGTGATGAATTGGGCAAAAAACCCGACCGTAAATTGAGTAGACATTTACAGATAACCAATCATGGTATATAATACAGCTATCGTACTACTGTTAATATAGGATATCATTTCAGATATCTAATATATTATCAGTTTATTATTGACATCCGACAGAATAGATTCAACATTTTTACGAACGAGAAAGGATGAATGGGATGAGCAATGAGGAAAAAATCTTATCGTTACTCGAAAAAATGAATGACCGGATGTCCAGCATGGAAGGCATAATGTCCAATATGGAAGACAGGATGTCCGGCATGGAAAATCAAATGTCCAACATGGAAGGCAGAATGTCCGGCGTGGAAAATCAAATGTCCAACATGGAAGGCAAAATGTCCGGTGTGGAAGACAGGATGTCCAATACGGAAGCGAAACTCTCTTCTTTGGAAAACGAAGTATCCGCTCTTAAAGAAGGTCAGATTCGTATTGAGAAGAAGCTTGATGAAGTTTACGAACAAGCTATTGTGCTTACTGAATTTAGGACAGAGACGAAAGAAAACTTCGAAAAATTGGAGGAAACCAGCAGATCTGTGTTTGAGATGTATGGTTATCACGAATCTGAAATAATAAAGCTAAAACGTAAAATAGGATAGGGCTCACGGGTATAACAATTTAAGGGAAACAAAAGCCTGTGTGGTGCGATAATGTTAAAGCGATTATCCCGCCACAGGCCTGTTTTTACACAAAAAGCATGTCCCATCTCGAACCTGGCGCAGCAGCAACCAGGACGCGCATCGCAAGCGAGTCGCCTGCGATCTCCCCGTCATTGGTGTGCAAAACATCGCCGTCCACCGGGGAAAGAAAGCATAACTCTTCCTGCATAACCGAAACCTCCCTATCCACCTTTGCCTTTATATCGTTCTGATGGTGGCGCCGTCATAAGCCTCCGGCAGAGAGTCCAGTAAGTCTTCCCGCCTGACTTTGTGTAAAATATTCTTCCATCGTTCGATATGGCTTTCATGGACAATGGCGGGCAGAAACCCCAATCGTAAATAGGTCTTGATGGCAGGCAAACGAAAATCATCCGTTCGCAATGCCATTCGGGCAAATCCTTCCTTTTTGGCATATTTCATTGCAGCCAAAGACACATAAAGCCCCAGGTGGTGTCCGGAATGCTCGGGCAAGATTCCAACCATATGCATCAATGCACAATCTGCCGGAAAATCTGCGGACGTCCAGGATGCCGCGGTGGCAATCGGCACATCCTTCTCATTGGTCAGGAAAAAAACCCGTTCCGGCCGATAGGCTTTGTCCTCTGTCATAAGGCGGTAGGAATATGCTTCCTGAAACGATTCGGAGATAATCCTTTCCCAGGCTTTCGCGTCGCCCGGTCCTTCGCTTCTGATCCGGTACGGTTCCGGCGTCGCCAAATCAATTAAGTTGTCCAGATTCGGATGTAACATGATCAACTGCGGTTTTTTGTTTTCTGTAGAACCATTCGCCATTAACTTACCCCTCCTTGTATTTTTGCTACCATTCCCGCGGATCCGGTACCGGCAGCCATGCTCCGTTTTGCAGTATAGATTCCTGACTGATCAGACCTGGCAGGGTCATATCCAATGAATCATAGATATCAATGGGTACTCGCTTCCCTTCATAAATTGCATCGATAAAATCCGTCATGATAACCACATCCGATCCTCCATGTCCGGAAGCTACTGCTTTTTCCCCTACATCCTGCCAAAGCTCCGGCATATACTTTTCTTCATATTTACTGAGCAAGTCCCATTGTTCTTTCGCACTTTGCCCGTTGATCCAAATCTGATTCCTGTCCCGGTTGTCCCCTTGCAGGCTCCCCTCATAGGCGGCATTTGTTCCCTGCAATGTATAATGGAGACGGTAGGGACGCGGCGACGATAAATCCGTCCGGATTTTGATCAAGCGTCCCTTCGCCGTTTTGCATAACATCACTGTGCTATCATCCCCGGCTATATATCCGCCTGTAAGGTCGCGATTATGTCTCCCGGTTCCCGCACAGCAAACGCTTTCCACCCGGTCGCCCTCCATCCAGCTTAAAACAGGACCCAGGCTGTGGGTCCCATATGTGATTCCCCGTGTTTCGTATTGATATTTGCGTCTCCAGGGAGTTTTGTATAATAGTTCGCGGCAGTCATGAAGATACTCCCCTTCCGCATAAAAAATGTCGCCGAATACCCCTTCGTAAACCATTTCCCGGATCACCATATAAGGCTTCATATAGTTGCAGTTTTCCCCCATCATATACTGTGCGCGAGATGCCTTGCATGCCTCCAGCAGCACTTTGCACTCCTTGACAGAGACAGCTGCAGTAACTTCACTGTATACATGTATATTTCTTTGAAGGGCATGAACGGACTGACTGACATGCAATGGCATAGGAGTCCCTACAATCACAATATCCAGATTTCCCTTTTCCAGCATCTCCATATAGTCCGTATACCGTTCGATTCCATCTATCCCGCTCAGTGCTTTGTCCAACGCTTCCTGATTCAAATCGCAGGCCGCCGTCAGAACTGCTTTGTCCCTTTCCCGGAAGGCGGCAAGAAAGGCGGATGGACGTCCGGCCGCACCGACAATGCCTACTTTCAGCTTTTCCACGTGAAATCCCCCTTGTTATGATAAAATAACCGCATACCTGTCATATCCATATACATCAGATATAAGGATGTCCTTTATTCCAGCAGCGCTTTCTTCGACTCGACGGTATGCACCATCATTGCCTTCCTGGCTCCTTCCGGATTCTGATTCCGTACTTGTTCATAAATAGCGAGATGTTCTTCATAATTGTCTTTGAGGGTAACAAAGAATTTATCGATGCGCTTGACGCATGCCTGATTTATTTCTTCAATCGTTCGGACACAGGCTTCCAGCAAGGTATTATGGGACATTTTTGCGAGCTGAATATGGAACTCACTGTCAAGGCCCCGGATCAGAACAATATCTTTGGTCCGAACCGAATCTTTTAAATGCGCAAGTATGTCGCCCAGTGCATCACATTCTTCGTCCGTCCTGTTCCTTGCCGCGAGATAAGCGATACCGCCTTCGATAATTTCACGGGCATTGTAAATAGTCTCCACATCGATCTGTTCGAAGTCAATCAACTGAAACATCGGTTTCATAAAAGTACCCAAATCGATGTTCCTGACATATGTCCCTTTCCCCTGCCTGATATCCACGAGACCCATCATATTCAATTTTTTCAGGCTTTCACGGACGGTGATCCGACTCACCCCGAACATATCGCAAAGAGCCGCCTCCGGAGGAAGCTGATCACCGGTTTTGTAGACTCCGCGGATAATCAGGTCCTTTATCTGATCTACAACACGATCGCACTTTGTCTGGCCATTCACTTTTGCAATGTATTCCATCGACATCTTATCCTTTACTCATCATATCATATTATGTTTCTGTTTCAATTATAATACTTCTCCGATATAGAAGTCAATTTTATATCGATATCTTCCTATTCTTTGTTAAAATTCGCTTATATATCTATTTAATTTTATACATTTATTACAATACGCCCTCCGCGAACGGATGGATTACCCTAAGATCACTTGGATGCCTGCATCCCGCATTTGCCGGATAAAACCGGGCTCCGCTCCTTTTTCCGTAATAAGCTTGCTGACATCTTTTACATCACAGACATATACAAATCCTTCTTTGCCCAGCTTCCGGCTGTCGGCCACTATGACCGTTTCCTTGGCGCGTTCCATCATCATCCGGTCGACCATCGCTTCCTCCGCATGGATCGTAGTAACGCCGTCGCCAAGACAAATCCCGTCTATGGAGAGGATGGCATAATTGGCCTTATAACGTTTTAACTGTTCCAATACATCGTTGCCATAAGTAAAGGAATCCTGCGAATTGATTTCCCCGCCCAATAAGATCACCTTGAGCGAGGGGTTGGATCCCAATTCAATTGCAGCGGTCAGAGAATTTGTAACGATATTCAGTTTCTTATGCTTTTTCAGTTCGATGGCCGTGAAATAGGTAGTGGTTCCGGAATTGATCAATATGGTATCCCCGTCTTGAATCAACTCCGAGACCGCGGAGGCAATTTTCTTTTTGGCTTCCGAATTGTCCTTTTTTCTGCGTAGAAACTCCAGATTATAATAGTTGACGGCAGTCAGCACTGCGCCTCCCTGAACACGTTCCAGATAACCGGCCCTCTCCAGGGCATCCAGATCGCTGCGAATGGTAACCATTGTCGTACCCATCTCTTCGCTCAGCTGTGACACGCGCACCTGCCCGTCCCGAGTTAAAATCTCAATAATCTTATTCCTGCGCGAATCGATCTTCAGTTTTTCCGTCGTCATGTGTTTTGCCTCCAACTATAGATTATGTTGAGCTTTCGGGGATCCCCTCTTTACGATTCAAGCGCTCTCCTACGGCTCCACCGGGATGAATCAGTGCAAACTGCTCCTTTTTATAGTCCATTTCTTCGATCAGCGCCGTCTGCAGCACATGAAAGATGACACACAACGCTGTGGAAGACGTAGTGCCCTGCGCATTATACTTATCTGTTTCACGGTTTACATGCTGCTTCAAAACGACATCGGCATTTTTCGCTAATGGTGATTCCAGATTTTCCGTTACCGCTATTATTATAACACCTTTCGCTTTGCATATGTCAATGATCGGAAGCAATTCTTTCGTTTTTCCCCCACGGGATGCAAAAAGCATGACATCGCCTTTCTGCAAAAACCCGGCGGCTCCATGCACCGCTTCGGAAGGGGAGAGGAACCGGGCCGGGCGCTCGATGCAGCATAATAGATGCGCAAGATGCCGGCACATAATACCCGAATGCCCGCATCCGGTTGTCCCAATCCTTTCTGCTTTCGCCAGGACATCCACCGCCCTGGAAAACTGTTCCTCGTCAAAATAGTCCAGCATCTCCCGGATGCAATCGGATTCTATTTCGTATACCGCTTTTGCATGAAGTAAAGCTTCTTCTTTCATAACTTCCTCCTTCTTTCCTTTTTCTATGAAAACCCCAGGCTCCCAATTTTCTCGCTTTTCGCGATTCCATCCTACGAAGATTTTTCCGATAAAGAAAACATAGTTTTCTTTTACATCATTTTTAGCATTATTCTATACATATATCATATGATATATACTTAAAAAAATCAATACACAAAAAATAAGAAAATATAATTGACTTTTATCTATATATTTATTATAATCAAAGAGAAACAAAACAGCAATGTGCTAAACTCAATAATACCTTTCGCCAGGCGATCTATTTGTCCTGACCACAACAGACCCAAAATAAAATAATGATCCGGAGGAATGTACTATGGAATTTAAAGTGTACCAGAAAGAACTTGAGCTTCAATCCAGAGGCTGGATCCCCACCTTCCACGATGTTTCCAAAGAAGTGATCGAAATCGTAAAAGCTTCCGGCGTTAAGAACGGTACCTGCTGCATCGCATCGCATCATACCACCTGCAGTGTTATGATCCAGGAATGCTCCCATGATATCGATTCTTTTGATCTGGAATATCTGCAGCATGATCTGCTGGATATCATGCGTAAGCTGATTCCTGATTTCGCCGAAGAACATCAATATCGTCATCCCGGCCCGATCCATGCACAGTTCGGCCGATATGTCAACGAACCCGGCGACTATACCAGTATGAACACGGACGGACATCTGCGCAGCGCATTTTTTGGCCGCAGCGAAACCTTAACCATAAAAGACGGGGAATTGGACGGCGGTGAATTCGCCCATATTTATTTTGTAGATTGGGATCATGTTCGTGCCCGCCGCAGGCAGCTGAATATCACCATTATGGGTACGACGGCAGAGGTAGAAGACCGCAAGTGGAAGAACGGGGAAGTGATAAATACCCTGCGTAAATACACGGAAGAAGAAAAAGCTTATAGGGAACAATTCGATCTGCAGCAAAAAAGATAAATTTATGAGGCTATTGAATTCTCTTTCAATAGCCTCATAACTGTATTCATTGCCTGATACCATTCCTCCGTCGTTTCCAGCATTTGCATCAATGTTCATGCAGGCTACAGCACCAGCTTCAGAGCGTTTTCCGAATAGATTTTCTCAAGCGCCTGAGGCGGCAACCCCAGTCCGTTCAGAAACTCCTGATGGATATTATCAAAATAATCTCTTCCGTAAAGTACCCTGTCCTGAAATTCAACAAGAAACTTTTTGGCAAAGTCCGGGTCCCTCTTCAGAGCATTACATCCGGAACCTGCGGAAATATCACAGTACAAATTAGGATAGGTATGCAGCATTTCAATCAATTTTCCACCCGGCACGACTTTGCCGGAAGGATAACTGGTTTTATTGTACTGGTTGTCTCCCGATATATGTGCCCAGAAGCCCGGTGCATGCCCGATAAAGATCGTTTCCGGACAAGCCTTGATGGCCCTCTCAAATGCATCTATCCCCCCGCCGTACCACCAGTTCGGACGGGGATACCTGCCGTTGGCAGGAAACTCGTAATCGATATGCACCAATACGGGCAAGCCTCTCTCTCCGCAAAACTGAAACATGCGGATCGCATCCGGATTGTCATACATCATGCGTAATTTGAGCTCGCCGCAGACCCGTACCCCATAGATGCTGACGGCGGCCTGAAGCTGATCGATCGCTTCCGGCCTTCTGGGATCGGGGGCATAACCCAGTATGAATTTCTCCGGCGCCCGTTCAAAGTAGGAAAGACATCGGCTGAACGGAATAGGCCCCCGCGGTCCCACTTCGGGAGTGCAGCCGATATAGCTCGGGTCATATTCATCGGCAGGGGTTTCCCAACTGAGCAGCCAGGTCTTATCGATATGATATCTTTTCATATTATCCAGAAACCGGGAAAGATCATGTCCGTGCCAGTCAGGATGGTTATGGACGTCTATTATCATAGTTCTACACCTCAATTGCTTTCATTTTGTCTGTAATTTTCCCCTCCACGGATTTCTACCCCATTCCCCCTGTATATCTTTCGATAAGATAATGGGGAGATCCCTATCCGCTGCTTAAAGACCCTGTTGAAATGATTTACGCTGTTAAAGCCTATCTCATAACTGATATCAAGCACCTTTTTGTCCGTCTCCTTTAAAAGCTGGAGGGCTTTTGAAATACGAAGCCCATTTAAATATTCCGTGAAGGTTTTCAATGTGACACATTTAAAAAGATGACTGAAATAGGAAAAGGACAATGCAGATACCTTCGCAACCTCTTCCACCGTCAGATCTTCCGCATAATGTTCGTCGATATATTTGATTGCAGTCAGGATCGCTTCCCTGTGGCGATCATAGATCGGGCGCGTTTCGGATCCTTCCAGATTCGTCGTGAATTCACGGCCGACCATTACCAGCAACCGGAGAAGCAAGGACTTGATCAGCAATACATATCCAGGCTTCTTCTGCTGATACTCCCTCAGCACATCATTCAGGATGGTCTCCGCTTCGATCTGCAATCTTCCGATCAGGTTCAGTCTGGGCTTCACCATGTTTTCACTTACCAGGAAAGGTTCAATATACGCAAAGTCAAAAAACGATCCCGCATTCTGTATGTCATCAAAATTTTGGTTTATGAACTGAGGCAGAAACTCAAATTCATAGATCTGTGCGGAACAGTCTTCCGGAGCGGCGATCATATGAGGAATATAAGGAGGGATCACAAAAATATCGCCTTTGATGATCTCAAACTTGTGATTGTTGATAACATGTTCCGCCTTCCCCTGATAGACATAGTTTATCTGCATATACTCGTGCCTGTGCAGTTGGGTAGTCGAATGATTCAACGTATATCTCGAAATATAAAACGGGAGATCACCGTTTGGATTCTCGCTCATTCGATACATCGGTATATTTTTGTATTTTTCATTATCAAGAAAATCCAGTTTCATACTTGCCCCCCATCCGTCCGGCAATTTTTCTCCGGGCTGCAATCCAACCTTATGGAAAAACCGCCCTGATTTTTTTGGCCTTTACAATCCGGTCCAGCGCAACCATGTAGGCTCCCATTCTCAGCGTAGTGCTTTTTTCAACAGCCTTCTCCCATACTTCATTGAATGCCTTAATCATGATCTTTTCCAATGTCCGGTTAATGGCATCCTCGTCCCAGGTCAAAGATTGGATATTCTGCACCCACTCAAAATACGATACCACCACTCCGCCTGCATTTGCCAGTATATCGGGAACCACGACTACTTTTTTCGATTCCAGTATTTTATCCGCTTCCGCCGTAGTCGGACCGTTTGCTCCCTCCACTATGATCCTGGCTCTTACGGATCTGGCGATCTCTTCCGTGATTTGGTTTTCCATGGCCGCCGGTATCAGGATATCGACTTCAGAGGTAAGGAGATCCCGGTTCGTGATATGTTGTACTCCATCTTCCGTATAATCCGTCAACATTTTACCGGTTTGTAAAAACCCGGATATCTTTGTCATATCAAGACCGGTTTCCCTGTAAATTCCTCCCGTAACATCGCTGACAGCCACTATTTTGCATCCTTCCTCATATAAAAGCCTGGCTGCGGCTCCGCCTACGTTCCCCGCCCCCTGTATGGCTATGCCGGCTCCAGAGACAGGCATCCCCAGGCGATGCAGTATTTCCTTCGTCATCAGCATAACACCGCGACCGGTGGCTTCCCTTCTGCCCAGGGAGCCGCCGATTTCTATCGGTTTGCCCGTGACGACTCCGGGCACCGTATACCCTTTGAACATGCTGTAAGTGTCCATGATCCAACCCATGATTTCCGCATTGGTGTTGATATCGGGAGCCGGAATATCTCTTTCCGGCCCGATCAAAGGCAGGATCATAGCCGTATACCTTCTGGTAAGCCTTTTTAACTCCTGATGGGAAAGTTCCCTGGGGTTTACTTTTACTCCGCCCTTGGCTCCTCCATATGGAATATTTACAACCGCACACTTAAAAGTCATCCATGCCGCAAGGGCTTTCACTTCGTCCATATCCACATCTTCATGATAACGGATTCCTCCCTTGCAGGGACCTCTGGAACTGGAGTGCTGTATCCGGTAGCCCTCAAATACCCGGATCGATCCATCGTCCATCTCCACCGGAATGGATACCTTCAGCTCCCTTTCCGGATATTTCAGTACTTCGTAATCATCTTTTTCCAACCCCAACAGGTCAGCCGCTTCCTCCATCGACTTCAGCATATCCTCATAGGGATTGTATTTTTCACCCATATTAATTATGAGCCCCCTCATTTCCTAGTGATGGCTTTATTATATCGAAAATCGCTGTAAAAGTCTTTGCAAATCTTATTTTATCATTGATGAATTGTATAAAAAAGCTGCCATGCAGGACAAAATAAATCTTGTCCTGCATGGCAGCTCTACCACTTTCCCTGGCCGGAATCGATCAGGCCCGATCCGGGTCTGCTTTTTCCGTCAGATATTCATCAATTGCCTTTGCCGCTTTCTTCCCGGCGCCCATGGCAAGGATCACCGTTGCGGATCCGGTTACGGCATCTCCGCCGGCATACACTCCCGCAAGGGATGTGGATCCTGTATCTTCGTCTGCAATAATGCCGCCCCATTTCTGGGTTTTCAGCCCTTCGGTGGTGGACTTGATCAAAGGATTGGGGGAAGTGCCGATGGCGATGATGACACAGTCCACGTCCATCCGGAAATCGGATCCTTCCCTGGGAACAGGCCGCCGTCTTCCGGACGCATCCGGCTCTCCCAGGTCCATTTCCACGCACTTCATGCCATTTACAAAGCCTTTCTCATCGGACAGCAGTTCGGTGGGATTGGTCAGGAAATGGAATGCAATTCCTTCTTCCTTTGCATGCTCCACTTCTTCCGCCCGGGCAGGAAGCTCCCTGGCAGAACGCCGGTAAACAACGCTGACTTCCTTTGCGCCAAGACGTTTTGCACACCTTGCCGCATCCATGGCAACATTGCCGCCGCCTACCACAGCCACCTTATTGGCTTTCAGAACAGGGGTCGGGGAATCCTCCCGGTATGCCTTCATCAGGTTTACGCGGGTCAGGAATTCATTGGCGGAATAGACGCCCTTCAGATTCTCCCCCGGAATATTCATAAACCTGGGCAGTCCGGCTCCCGAACCAACATAGATCGCTTCAAACCCATAATCCTTCCGAAGCTCCTCAATGGTCAGGATTTTGCCGATAACCATATCCGTTTTGATATGAACGCCCAGCTCCGTCAGGGTATGCACTTCTTTCTGCACAATGGCCTTGGGCAGACGGAATTCCGGGATCCCGTAGGACAATACCCCGCCGGTCAGATGCAGCGCTTCAAATACGGTGACATCGTAACCCATCCTGGCCAGCTCTCCTGCACAGGCCAGTCCGGACGGACCGGAACCGATCACCGCCACCTTGTGCCCGTTGGAAACCGGTTTTTTTGGTTTGGCAGTGCTGTGGGCATTGTGCCAGTCCGCTGCAAAACGTTCCAGTCGCCCGATGGCAACCGGCTCGCCTTTCTTTCCCCGTATGCATCTCTGCTCACACTGGGTCTCCTGTGGGCAGACCCTTCCGCATACGGCAGGCAGAGTACTGGAATCTGCCAGGACCTCATAGGCTTTTTCAAAGTCGCCGTTTACAATCTCCCGGATAAAAGCCGGGATATCAATCTGAACCGGGCAGCCGCCGACACATGGCTTATTCTTGCAATGCAGGCAGCGCCTTGCCTCATCCATTGCCTGTTCCTTTGTATAGCCCAGCGCAACCTCTGAAAAATTTCCGCTCCGGACCTTTGGATCCTGGGTGGGCATCTCATTTTTCCTGGTGGCCATATTCGGCTTTGGCCTGGATGCATTCAGGCTGGTCTTTGTCATATCTGCCATTTACTCCACCTCCTTTTCAAAAAGCCTGCATGTCTCTTCATACGCTTTTCGTTCAAACGGTTTATACATATCCGCACGCTGCATGGCTTCGTCAAAATCCACCTGATGTCCGTCGAAATCCGGGCCGTCCACACAGGCAAACTTTGTTTCCCCGCCTACTGTAAGGCGGCAGCCTCCGCACATCCCCGTGCCGTCTATCATGATCGGGTTCATGCTGACCACTGTTTTGATGCCGTATTCCTTCGTCAGCCTGCACACGAACTTCATCATGATAATGGGTCCGATGGCGATGACTTCATCATACTTCTCACCGTCTTCAATCAGTTTCTTCAAAGCGTCGGTGACCAGGCCCTTATTTCCGTTGCTTCCGTCATCCGTCATCACAACGAACTGATCCGATATCTCCGAAAACTCCTTTTCCAGAATGATCAGGTCTTTGGACCGGAACCCAACAATGGAATGAACCACGGCACCCTGCTCATGAAGCTTTCTTGCAACCGGCAGCGCAATGGCGCATCCTACGCCGCCCCCCACAACGGCAACCTTTTTCAGGCCCTCTGTCTCTGTTGCATTTCCCAGAGGTCCGACAAAATCCGCCAGGGAATCTCCTTCTTTTTTCTGATCCAGAGCTTCGGTGGTGCCGCCGACGATCTGATAGATGATGGTAATCGTTCCCTTTTCCCGGTCGTAACCGGCAATGGTAAGCGGGATCCGCTCCCCGTCCTGATCCACTCGCAGAATGATGAACTGACCTGGCTGCGCCTTTT
>ENA-UOOK01003425-UOOK01003425.1-fermentation-metagenome-genome-assembly--contig:-NODE-3425-length-18055-cov-6.077778_pt1 | contig 18055 bp, 14 predicted proteins | sample MGYA00245777_ERZ724023 | MGnify/ENA primary metagenome ERZ724023 (study PRJEB28704, sample SAMN03018312) | fermentation metagenome | biome: anthropogenic terrestrial biome; feature: soil; material...
ATCTTTAAGTGCCTAAAGGGCTTCAGGTTTTCCTGGAGCCCTTTTTGGCGTTTAGCTACGCTGATTTTTATCCACGAATTGAAGATCGACGTAGTCAATTTTTGTCCACAGATTAACACAGATTAGCGCAGATTTTGAAGATAGTGAGGAATGGTGTTGACCTGGGAATAATGACAACACGAATTACACGCGCTCGGCTATGCCGCTTTGCTTGCAAAGAATTGAAGATGTTTAATGTTTGAAGTTCAATGTTCAAAGTTTTAAGTTCAAAGTTAAACCCATAACTTATAACTCATAACTCATAACCCTCATCATTTCCTCAATTCATCACTTCTTTAAATATTTCGCCCCTTCGGGGCTTGGGGATTTGGGTTGTATCCTTACATAGGGCTACGCTTCGCTTCACCCTATGCTATTATACCTCGCACCTTCGGCGCTGAAACCCGAAACTCTTTTTCCTTTGTGACCTTTGTGTAAAACTTTGTGCCTTTGTGGTAAAAACTCATAACTTATAGCTTATAACTCATAACTTAAAAACCCCCGTTGCTGGGTGCAGCAAGGTGTATGGTTGTTTTTTTGGTGTTTATTGAAATTTGCGTTTACAGTTTTACGGAGAGTCCTATTTTAATAGCCAGGTTGTCAATATGTTCCTGGAGTTGATATGGCCCATAGCGATAGTGGAATGCAATCCCATAGCTAAGGATGCTGTGTTTTAGCAAATCGGCAAAATAGATTCCTGACTCGTAATAGCCTTTATTGAAAGTGGCTATATGTCCTTTAAATGAATTTGGAATATTCGCCCATCCTGCAGAAGATGAAAAAATAATCAGGGGTTTGAAGCCTTTTTCTTTTTTTGTTCCGGTTTGAAGAGAGGCTCTTACAAATGCTAAGGCAAAAGTGCCGGCCGCAAATTCAGCCGGTCGCATAGTGGCAAAAGAATAGCGCGACTCAAGTCCTATTAGATTTCCGCGCGTTCCAAAGGCGCTGTAAAGATGGCTAGCCTTTAAATCGCCCGAAATATTTCCTGCTGTAAGTCTGAGGCTGCTTGTAAGCGAGGTGGAGAGGCGCAGTGAAGTTTCAAGTTGAGTTTCAAGGCCTAAATAATCATAGGGAAGGGAAGAATTTCCCTTAGCGTATCTGATATTGGCCCATAAAGCCGGTACTATCTGGCTATCAGTTTGTGATATGCTTTCATCGCGTGGCGTCTGCCATTTCATCCTTAGTGCCGCTTCATGCCCTTTTAGTTCAGGGAGTACAAGCTGATTATTTGTCAGGAAGGGATAGTAGAGCATAGGCGCTAATTCGGTATAGTTATAGCTCCATTCAGTCCTGAGATTTGAGCTTAGCTGCCCTGTGTAGCTTAGAGATATTTGTTTGGATAAATCGACGCTTTCTGTTGAGAACATACGGAAACGCTCATCCGAAAAGGCTGAATAAGCATCTAAGAAGCTAAAGAAGCCGGTTTCGTTTAAATCCTTTTGGAAGGCTAGTTCCAGTTTGTCCGATTTTTGGGGATTGAAGAAAAACTGCACGAATGCACCGTAATTATTGTCTTTTGACTTTATACTGCGACTGTAAAAACCGCCGACACTATAGTTGCCCGATAGATGCTGATTAGTTTTAAGCCCAAGGACGGGCTTGAATCCTTCATAAGAGTTGTAATTAATAAGCCTGTTTACGCGGAGGCTGATAGCACCCACAGGGAGATAGCCTTCTGCCAATTCTTTTTCAAAAATCCGGCGTTTCTTTCTATCATGGTCACGCTCCAGACTGTCTATCAGCGCGTAAATGGCTGAGTCGGACAGTGGAATGTAGGCATGGTTTTGCCGGATGGGATTTGGAGTAGGAATAGTTTTTTGGGCGAATAATAATGATGCTGAAATAAGAGTAATACTGAGAATAATAACGCGATATAGCCGCTTTGGGCGGCTAAATATGCCATTAATACATGTTATATTATTATCCCTTTTTGTATGAATCATTTATTTCAAGATGCCGGCTTTTAGAAACTTGACTTCGTCCTTTGTAAGAAAGCGCCACTTTCCGCGAGCCAGGTTTTTCTTTGTCAGACCTGCAAAATACACTCTGTCAAGCTTTTCAATTTTATAACCCAGACTCTCGAAAATCCTGCGTACGATACGGTTGCGTCCGGAGTGTATCTCGATACCAATCTGTGAGTGGTCATTGGCATCGGCGTAGTTTACCAGATCAGGTTTTATAAGTCCGTCTTCCAGTTCAATACCTTTTCGAATATCCGTCAGGTGTTGCTTGGCAATGGGTCTGTCAAGAAATACGTGATATATCTTTTTTGTCTCTGAAGAGGGGTGGGTCAGCTTTTTGGAAAGATCTCCATCATTGGTCAAAAGCAGCACTCCTGTTGTATTACGGTCAAGGCGGCCTACCGGATAGAGGCGTTCTTCACAAGCATCAGCAATTAAGTCCATTACAGTGCGACGTCCTTCGGGGTCAGAAGTCGTTGTAACCATGTCTTTAGGTTTGTTAATCAGGACATATACTTTTTGCTCGGGATTAAGCTTTTTGCCGTTGTAACGAATATCATCACTCAGCTTTACCTGCAAACCCAGTTCAGTAGCTACTTTGCCATTAACAGTAACCAGGCCTTTTACAATAAGAGTATCCGCCTCACGACGGCTACACACTCCACTATTGGCGATGTAGCGGTTCAGACGAATTGTATCGGGATGGCTCACTTCTTCCGAACTCATCTCCGCTTCACTTTTAGGCGTATATATTCGCTTAGGCCCATCGTTTCTTAGGGGTCTTCTACCTTTGCCTTTAGGAGAATCTTGCCTGGGGGAGGCTCCGCTTTTACTTTTGTCAATTCTGCCTGTTCGTCTTTCTTGTTTCTCTCTCATCTATGTTTTTGATAATCTAATCATTACTATTCATCGCTTTGCCAAATCAGGGGCACAAAGTTGCGAAAAATTAATGGGTAAACACTCCTTTTTCGTCTATCTTTGCGGCAAGCTTAATCAAATATGCGATATTTCGGTCAACATTGATAAATAATAGAGTTTAAACTAATATAATACAAAAAATGACTTTAATAAAATCAATTTCAGGTATTAGGGGGACTATTGGCGGGGCTCCGGGCGAGGCCTTGACTCCGGTTGATGTGGTAAAATTTTCGTCGGCTTATGGCGAGTGGTTAAAAGAGGCCTCCGGGCTTGCGCGACCTAAGGTTGTCGTTGGCCGCGATGCGCGTGTTTCAGGAGAAATGGTGAAAAATCTGGTTGTAGGCTCACTTATGGGTATGGGTATAGACGTTGTTCATCTTGGACTGGCCACTACGCCAACTACCGAGTTGGCTGTTAGCTACCATAAAGCTGATGGTGGAATAATCCTTACTGCAAGTCATAATCCAAAACACTGGAATGCTTTAAAGCTACTCGATGGCAAGGGTGAGTTTTTGTCGGCCGCTGATGGTGCAAAGATTTTGGAGCTTGCCGCAAATGATGCCTTTGACTATGCAGAAGTTGATGATTTGGGCAGTATTAAGGAAGATAATACAGCTCTCCAAAAGCATATTGATGATGTACTCGCTTTAGAGTTAGTTGATGTGGAAGCCATAAAAAACGCCGGCTTCAAGGTCGCTGTTGATGCTGTCAACTCAGTAGGAGGGATTGCTATACCGGCCTTGTTGAAGGCTTTAGGCGTAAAAGAAGTCTGTGAGTTGTACTGTGAGCCCAACGGGATATTTCCTCATAACCCGGAGCCTTTGCCTGAGCATTTGACAGATATTTCGAACTTGATGGTAAAAGAAAAAGCTGATGTTGGTTTCGTTGTTGACCCTGATGTTGACCGTCTTGCAATCATTAATGAAGACGGGAGCATGTTTGGTGAGGAATATACCCTGGTGGCAGTAGCCGACTATGTTCTAAGCCACACTCCCGGGAACACTGTTTCCAATCTAAGCTCAACTCGTGCCTTGCGTGATATTACCGCGAAGCATGGAGGTAAATATGAAGCTGCTGCAGTTGGTGAGGTTAATGTGGTAGCCAAAATGCGTGAAACAGGCGCAGTAATTGGCGGCGAAGGGAATGGGGGTGTTATTTATCCGGCCAGTCACAACGGTCGTGACGCCTTGGTTGGGATAGCGCTATTTTTAAGTCATCTGGCAAAGAAGGCTGTCAAATGCTCTGAGCTTCGTAAGCAGTATCCTTCCTATTTTATGTCGAAAAACAAGGTGGAATTGACCCCTGATATTGATGTTGATGCTATCTTGATGAAGATCAAGGAAAGATATAGTTCAGAGAAGGTTACAGATATCGATGGCGTTAAGATTGATTTTGCCGACAGTTGGGTGCATCTTCGCAAATCAAATACCGAGCCTATTATTAGGATATATTCAGAAGCTCCTTCAGAGACGGAGGCTTCAAAGCTTGCCAAATCTATTATGGACGAGATTACAAGGATGGCTAAGTAGCAAATTGAGGGGAAAATATCTTTCCCCCCGATTAAACTTTAGCCGCCTCAATTTGTCTCACAAGAAACTATTACATCAAAGATGCAGAATAATAAAAAGCTAATCAGGAACATTGCAATCGGACTTGCGGTGGTGATATTGATTATTGTAGGGTACCGGCTTTTACGCGGCGGAAATAGTGCTAGCGAAACCTTGATAGAAGTGCCGGTAAAGCGTGGCCCCTTTATCGGCGAGGTTTATTCGACCGGCCAGCTTCAGGCCGAGAATTCTACTTTTATTGAAGTTCCAAAGGAGCTGTCAAGCCGCAATATTAATATTTTCGAGATCCAGGTGACTGATTTGGTTGACGAGGGCACGGTGGTGCAAGAGGGCGATTTTGTTGCCTCGCTGGACCACAGTGCTATCGAGGAGATGATTACTGCAGGAGAGGATGAGCTGAAGAAGGCCTTACAAGCGCTCGAAGATGCCCGCATCGACACAAATATTAATATGAGCAATTTGCGCGACGGCCTTTTGAATGCCCGTGTTGAAGTTGAGGAGAAAAAATTGGTACTTGAGCAGTCAGTCTATGAATCGCCGGCCGTAAAACGTCAGGCTGCACTCGATCTTGAGCGTGCTGAGCAAAATCTGCTTCAATTGCAGCGTAACTACGAGCTTAAACAACGTCAGGCAGTTAATAGTGTTGAGAGGGCGCGTGAAGAGGTTCGCCGGGATCAGGAGACGCTGCGTGATATCGAGAATCTTTTCGAGGCCTTAGATATTGTTGCTCCCAAGCAGGGCATGGTGATATACAGCTATGATCGTCTTGGGACAAAAATAAAGGTTGGCAGTACGGTTAGTCGCTGGGCACCGCGGATAGCAGAGTTGCCCGATTTGTCGTCTATGATTTCAAAAACATTTATTAATGAGATTGATATCTCGAAAGTCAAAGTCGGCCAAAAGGTAAAGGTCGGTGTTGATGCTTTCCCTGATAAGGTGTTTGATGGTGAGGTTATTACCGTGGCAAATATTGGACAGACGCTACCCAATGGAGATACGAAAGTTTTTGAAGTAAACATTAAACTTTTTGGCTCAGACAAAGATTTGCGTCCTGCCATGACAACCAGCAATGTGATTACTATTAATAGTTTGGAGAATGCACTTTACCTGCCTTTAGAGGCTGTATTTAAAACAGATTCAAGCCGCTATGTTTATACTTACAATCCAGGACTGACAAGACAGATTGTTGAGTTAGGAGTTGAAAACGCTAATTATGCTGTTGTATTGCGGGGGTTGGAGGAAGGCATGATAGTATTACTGAATGCTCCCGCAGATGCTGAAGATCTGCCTCTTGGGGGAATTGAAATATACGAAGATCTTAAGAAACGGGCAGAGGAAGCTAAGAAGGATTCGACAGAACAGCTTAAGATTGAAGAGCCTCGCAGACCGCGACCTGAGTTTGGCGAGGAGAGAATGCGTCGGGGCGGCATGGGCGAAGGTCCCGGCAGAAGAGAGAGACCCTCTGTCAACTAGGCCCGGTTGAATTGTGCGATATGGCCGGTTTTTATTCTTTATCTAAAAAATGACTATAATGGATTTTATACATCTGTTTACCCGCTACTTTCATAATGTGATTATTGCTGTAGAAGCGATTATGGCAAACAAAATGAAGTCCTTACTTACAGCATTGGGGATAATGTTTGGTGTGGCTGCAGTAATCAGTATGTTGGCCATTGGTACAGGTGCTCAGCAGGAGGTGTTAGAGCAAATAAAATTGGTAGGCGTCAATAATATAATTGTTTCTCCCACAGAGACTTCCTTGAGTTCACCTGATGTGTCTTCATCAGGAGTCGGCGGTTCCGTCAGGCGCTATTCTCCGGGCTTGACACTACAGGATGCGGAGGCTATTAATGATGCCATACCCACTGTGGGGAAGGTTAGCCCTGTTATTTCTCTTAATTATCACGCCGTTTTGGAAGGTCGCAGCTATCCTGTGGTTTTGGAAGGAGTGTCATCTCATTACTTTGATTTGCTGAACGTAAATTTGGTTGCGGGATCTGTTTTTAATGACTTGCAGAGTGACGGCGGATTGCCCGTTTGCGTTATAGGTGATAATATTAAAAACAGGTTTTTTTCAACCGAAGACCCGATAGGAAAGTATATAAAATGCGGGGAAACCTGGCTTCAGGTAGTGGGACTTATTGAAAGGCGCGATTTCACAGCTTCAGCCTCCGACGAGATGGGAATTAGCAGCACCGACAATAAGATTTTTGTGCCTGTAAAAACTATGTTACTTAGGTTTAAAGACCGGGCAAGAATAAATCCTGAGGTCTTGGAGAGTGTTGCTCGCGGAGGAGATGGAGGAGTAAGCGCCGAAGACCTGTCAATAAGCGCGGTTAATCAGCTGGATAAAATTATAGTGCAGGTTGAAGAGACTGAGAATCTTAGCGCTACGGCTGATATTATAAAGAGGATGTTGCTTCGTCGCCATTCTGATATATACGATTTTGAAGTTACCGTGCCGGAGTTGTTACTCAAACAGCAGCAAAAGACCAATGATATTTTCAACATTGTTTTGGGAGCCATAGCCAGTATCTCTTTAATTGTCGGGGGTATAGGTATTATGAATATTATGCTTGCCTCAGTTTGGGAACGAATAAGGGAGATAGGAACACGCCAGGCTATAGGAGCTTCACGCAAGGATATTGTAGTGCAGTTTTTATCAGAATCAACTTTGATTAGTGTTAGCGGAGGTATGATAGGTATAATCCTCGGCGTTATTCTGGCGCGGCTAATCAATGTTATGGCGGATATTCAAACTATAGTGAGTCCCTTCTCGGTAATCATTGCATTTGGGGTTTCGGCCACAGTTGGAATCGTCTTTGGATATATCCCCGCCAAGCGGGCGGCGAGTCAGGATCCTGTGGAGTCGTTAAGACATTGATATTAAAGGTTTAAAAAGAAAAGCAAAAAATATAGTATGAGACTAAAGCATGTTCTGATTTTATTAATAATGGCATTGGCAGCTGTTTCGGCTGATGGTCAAACTAAGGAGACAACAGTTGTAAGTCTGACTTTGGACGATGTGATTGAGTTGGCTCATCAACAATCATTATACAGTTTCAGGGCAAAAAATATGTATTTGGCAAGCTACTGGGAATACAGGTCTTACAAGGCAAGCAAGTTGCCGGGCTTGTCATTAAGTTCGACGCCGGTTAATTACGACCGTTCAATAACAGCCAAACAGGATAGCGAAGGGTACAGACCGCTTTCAAGATTCACCTCTGATGCCTCTTTGTCTTTACAACAAAATGTTCCCTGGACCGGAGGTGTTTTTGATGTTACTTCATCTTTATCTCGCATTCAAGATCTTGAAACAGATAGAATTCAATATGTCTCTGTTCCTGTCAGTATTGGTTTTACGCAGGCTTTGAATGGCTACAATCAATTCAGGTGGGAGTCGCGTATTGAGCCCATAAAGTTTGAACAAGCCAAGCTTGAATATTTGCAAAGCCTGGAAAGTCTGGCTATTCAGGCAGCAAACTATTTTTTTAATGTTGCTACTGCTGAAATTAACCAACGTATTGCAGAGGTTAATTACGCGAATGCCGACACTCTTTACCGGATTGGAAGTGGTCGTTTTACAATAGGAACTGTTACCCAGGACGAACTGCTGGATCTGGAGCTGGGTTTGCTTAATGCTCGTCTTGAAGTGAGCAGGGCAGAGATTAATATAAAGCAGGCCAACGCTTCCCTAAATTCATTTTTGGGGCTAAGCGACCAAATACGTGTTAATTGTATAGTTCCGGATCAGATACCTTCGCTTACTATTGATGTAGATAAGGGTTTGGCTTTGGCGCTGGAGAATAATCCTGAAATACTAAACTATCGCAGGCAGGTGTTGGAGTCCAAGCAAAATGTGGCACGTACCCGTTCGCAGAACGGCTTAAGTGCCAATATCAGGGCTAATTTGGGGATAAACAGGGATGCTGATGAAATCAACTTAGCTTACCAAAGTCCTTTTATGGAGCAACAGCAGGTTAGAGTAGGTTTAAGTTTGCCTATAATGGACTGGGGAGTTCGCAAAGGGCGTGTTGAAATGGCCCGGTCGAATCAGGAGGTAACCGAGGCTACAGTAAATCAGGCCCGTCTTGATTTTGAGCAGGATGCCCTGATATCCTTCCTTGATTTCAATTTGCAGGAAGAGCAGGTAGCAATTGCGGCTAAAGCCGACACCATTGCTCAATTAGGTTTTAACGTAACCATGCAACGCTTTCTTATTGATAAGGTTGATGTTATTAGGTTAAACTCGGCCCGTAATTCGCTGGATGCTGCTCGTCGCAGTTATATTGATGCCTTACGCAGGTACTGGATAAGTTACTATGGCATACGGCAGTTGACCTTGTATGACTTCGAGAGGGAGCGTCCCTTAGTCGAAGAGTTGGATGAATTATTGCAACGATAGGGGATAGATTATGAAGAAAAAAGTTTGGCTAATTATTGTGCCTTTTGCGGCAGTTATTATTACTCTTATTATCTATCGGATAACAGCTTTTGACAAGGGTTCTGAGCCTGAAGTAGCGCGGGTTGAGCGAGGTGTTTTTGAAGTTATAGTGAGCGGTACCGGAGAGCTTGAAGCCCTTGAATCGACTGATATAATGATTCCTGAGGTTTTGGTCAATCGCTCTGTTAGGATAAGAAATATCAGCATAACAGATATTGTTAGGGAAGGAACCGTGGTTAAGAAGGGTGATTATGTGGCAACTCTTGACCCTGCTGATGTGGAAGAACGTATTATAAGCGCTGAAGATGCTGTTGAAATGTTTCTTGTTAACCTTGATAACGCTAAAATTGATAGTTCTTTGGTTCTAAGTAGTGCCCGCGATGAGATTCGGCAGGCGCGTGACCTGGTACTTGACAGAGAGATAAGAGTTGAACAGTCGGTTTACGAATCCGTTGCAGTGCAGCGTCAGGCTCAGATAAGCCTTGAGACATCTCGCAGGTCGCTGGAGCAAAAAATTAGAAACTACAGCCAGCTTGTACGGCGTCATGAGTTGTTTATAGAAAGAGCAAAAGAGAATCTCAAAGATCAGCAAGAGCAGCTGGAAATGTTGGTGCAATTGAAGCGCGACTTAAGAGTTGTAGCACCTGCAGAGGGTCTTGTTGTCTATGCCCGCGACAATGATGGCACTAAAGTAAGAATAGGCTCTTACGTTAGTCGCTGGTCGCCCCTAATTGCTACGCTTCCCGACCTTTCTACCCTTCAGTCGGTGGTTTATGTGAAGGAGATCGATATAGCAAAGGTGAGAAGCGGTATGACTGTGAGGGTTACGATTGATGCCTTCCCCGAAGAGCAGTTCCGTGGCGTGGTTACTCGTGTGGCCAACGTAGGACAGGAAGTTCAGGGTGAATTTTATAGTGCTTTTAAGGTTGAAGTAAAAGTTGACCCTGCCGGTAAGGTTTTGCTTCCGGGTATGACCTCAACAAACAATATAGTGGTTGAGTCTATACGCGAGGCAATAACAGTCCCTCGTTTGGCAGTTTTTAAAAATGATTCCTTAGGAAGCTTTGTTTACAAACGCGAGGGGATTTCGGCCGTCGTGAAACAGCAAATCCGTACTCAGGGCGAAAATGATTTATACTATAGGATTGAGAAAGGTCTCGAACCGGGTGATAAAGTTATGCTACATAGTCCCCAGTCGGAAGAAAAACTTGCTGTTCGGCTTCTTGAAAATTAAGGGTTCTTCGTTGTAGGAAAATTCTCATTCTCGTTGATTATTAAATCTATAGAGAGCTAATCGTCGCTTTAATTACTTTAGGTGTTAATTGTAATTAAAAAATGAAGAAATTTTTCCGTAATTCATCTTACTTACATATCTTTGCCCTGTAAGAGCTTAGAAAACTTGTGTTTTCAAGATTCGTCCAGTTGTCGGGTAAACAATAAATTAATTATAAATTATTCACGTATGAAAGTAACTGTAGTAGGAGCCGGAAATGTTGGTGCTACCTGTGCTGATGTTCTCGCCTATCGCGAGATTGCAAATGAAGTTGTACTGGTTGATATCAAAGAGGGTATAGCCGAGGGGAAAAGCCTGGATATTTGGCAAAAGGCCCCGATAGACCTGTACGATACTCGTACTGTAGGAGTTACCAACGACTATAAAAGAACTGCCGATTCGGATGTTGTCGTAATTACTTCGGGTTTGCCGCGTAAGCCGGGTATGTCTCGCGACGACCTTATCGAGACCAATGCCGGAATAGTGAAATCCGTAACAGAGCAAGTAGTTGCCTACTCACCAAACGCAGTTATAATCGTTGTTTCAAATCCTCTGGATGTTATGACCTATCAGGCTCATATCACCAGTAAATTGCCGCGTACCAAGGTAATCGGAATGGCCGGAATACTTGATACAGCACGTTATCGCGCGTTTTTGGCTGAGGCTCTTAATGTTTCTCCAAAGGACATTCAGGCAGTATTGTTGGGTGGTCATGGTGACACTATGGTTCCACTGCCACGCTATACCACAGTTGGTGGTATTCCGGTTACCGAACTGATCGATGCTGACAAGCTTGATGCTATTATCGAGAGAACAAAAGTTGGTGGCGGTGAGTTAGTTAAACTGATGGGCACCTCGGCATGGTATGCTCCCGGTTCGGCTGCTGCCCAAATGACTGAGGCTATTATCCGCGACCAGAAGCGCGTCTTTCCGGTTTGCATCAAACTCGAAGGTGAATATGGCATTGATAATTGCTATTTAGGAGTTCCGGTGATTTTGGGTAAGAACGGCGTCGAAAAAATAATTGAACTGAAGCTCACTGAGGCTGAATTAGCCGAATTGCGCACTAGTCGCGACCATGTTTTGGAAGTTATGAGTGTGTTGGATAAATTGAGTAAGTAAGTATTCTTTTTTATAAGCAAAAAGCCCGACGATATTTTTCGTCGGGCTTTTTTGGCTTGTGCTCTATAATAGATTAGCCGGTTAATGCTGTTATTCGGGTTCTGTTTCCGGTAATATTACATCTTCAACTTGTGGTTCAGGATTATCGCTTTCACTGACGCCTTTGTTGACTATCAGTTGTTTGTAGTACGATAACATCACGGTTGTCAGAGGAAGAGCCAGGAGCATTCCTATTACGCCCATCAGGCTACCCCATATCGAAAGAGAGAGAAGTATAAGGGCAGGGTTCATATTGTAGGCCTTCCCCATGATGCGCGGTATTAGTATGGTTTCCTGGATTACCTGCACTATGGCCATAACCAGCAAAATTAGCAATGCCACTTCAACAAAGCTTTGTTGCGTTTCCATAGACTTCAGCATAGCCAGAAAGAGGGCAGGTATAAATCCTACAATCTGCAGGTAGGGAACAATGTTAAGGAGACCTATAAAGAGGCCAAAGGTTACTGCTATAGGCAGCTTAATTATCGAGAAGCCTATGGACATTAATATCCCCACTATCATAGCAATCGTAAATTGAGCCCTGAAGTAAACCTTCATTGATTTTTTCAAGTCATCGGCGATAGCTGTAACCAAGGGACGATGTTTCTTGGTAATCAGGCTTGCCCATTCCGATTCTATTTTCTTATAATCCAGCAAAATGAAAAATAGGTAAAGAAGAACTATAAGGGCTCCTATTACGGCAGTAATTATTGAAATAGAGCCCGATAGCACTGATTTGGCAGAATTGAAGATAATACTTGCAGCCTGGTTAATGTTGTCTGCATTCAACAACTCATTAACACGTTCTTTTACAAAGAATTCTTTCAACCACAGGCTCACTTTTTCGGGAATGAAATCCTGATAGTTCCGGGTCTGAAGGAAGGTCTTAAGAAGCTCGATCAGACGCGTAAATTCGGAGATAAACTGGGGAATAAACCACCATAATAAGATTGCAAATATGGACAGGAAAAACATCATGGTGATTAATACAGATATTCCGCGGTGCCTTACTCTCATTTTTGTTTGCACAAAAACGACAAGAGGCTCAGAGAGATAGGCCAGTAGAAGAGCTAAAAAGAATGGAATAAGCACGCCGCTCAAAGATCTTACTACCCAGATTATGCCTATTAATACTGCAATTGATAGGAGCAGGCGGACAAAGCGGTCGAAGGTGTAGGGCTTTTCATCCCTTAACTGACTGAAGGGTTGGTAATTGGATAGTTTTTCCATCTTTTTTCTTTTGATTGAGGCCTTGAAGACAAATGTAATAAAGAAGAATCAAATAGAAAGCAAAAAATGATGTGGCATATTTTTTGAAACACAAACTTCGCTGTTAATTTCTGAAGGACTTAAGTTCTTTGCATCAGTAGGTATCAGGAAGGACGTGGGAAGAGCGCTTTACTTAGTTTATTTTTTAGATAAGCTGCTCTTTTTTTGTTTTGTAGTTAATTATTGTGAAAATAAATCGTATTTTTGTAAAAATTTGTTTTGACTAGTAAGGAATGTTTTATATATTGCAAACATGGGAATTAGTTTTTGCGCGTAAAATGAAGAGATTGAAGAAGATATGGTGGGTGATTCCGGCGGTTCTTATGTGGTGGGGTTGCGAGCGGGATTATCTGTTTAGAGGTGGTGATGAGGGCATAACCTTCTCCTCTGATACGGTCATGTTTGATACTATCTTCACGTCTATAGGATCTGCTACGCGTAATTTCCGTATTTATAATCCTTATGGCAGTGATATGACAATTGATGCCATAAGGCTTGCCGGCGGAGATGATTCAAAATTCAGAATCAATGTTAACGGGGTTCCCAGTCATGAGGTCTATGAGGTTCCTATGCGAGCCGGAGACAGCCTCTATGTTTTCGTTGAGGTTACCATTAATCCCGGCGAAAGCAGTGATCCTTCGTTTGTTGTTACCGATTCAATAGTATTTTCAACAAAGGAGCGCAACCAGAGCGTCAAATTGGTAGCCTACGGTCAGGATGTTGTCTTGATGCGAAATCAAACGATTGAATCCATGACTTTTACTGCCGAAAAGCCTTATTTGATTTACGATTGGCTTAAGGTTGATACGGCTGCGGTGTTGACAATCGAGGAGGGAGCTCATCTTTATTTTTATCAAGGGGCGGGCTTAGCTGTTTATTCAGAAGCCTCATTAAAAGTTAAAGGAACAAAAGAGAATCCGGTGCTTTTTGCCGGTTCGCGACTTGAAGATTGGTATCTGGATAAACCCGGACAATGGGAGGGAATAATCTTGGCCCCCGGCAGCAAGAACCATGATATCTCTTACGCTTCCATACGTAATGCTACGATAGGGCTGAATGTCGATTCGGTGGGACTAGACGGTGATGCCCCCTTATTATTGTCGAACGTTAAGATTGAACATATTTCAAAGCAGGGCCTGGTGGCTCAGGCATCCTCAATAATTGCCCATAATTCTCTCTTTGCTGATGCCGGCAGTGCATCGGTGGCGCTGACTTATGGCGGGCATTATGAGTTCTACCACTGTACTATCGCGAACTTTTTTAACTGGGGAAAATATCGAAGCATACCAGCTCTTTTATTATCCAACTATTATTTTAATAAAGATAATAAGCCTGAGATAAGAGATATGGAGGAAGCTCTTTTCAGCAACTGCATAATATGGGGTTCAAATACGAATGAGCTGGGTCTTGATTTTGAGCCTAAGGTTAAGGAAAGAAATGATAAGGAAGAGAAGAATGAATTCCTGCTAAATTATAGGTTTGAAAATTCGCTGTTAAGGACAAGCCTAAGCGAGGAACAGTTGTCAGACAAGAAGTATTTTAATAATGTGATAGTTAATCACAACCCTTCATTTGTTGACTATCAAAAATATAATTATCAGCTCGATACTCTTTCAATTGCCATTGATGCAGGCAGCATGGAAGCAGCTCGCAAATATCCCCTGGATTACCTGGGTAATAGTAGGATAAATGCTAATACCTTACCCGATTTGGGTTATATCGAGCGAGTCGAGCTGCACTAGCCATGAGCTTATTGACCTTTTGCCGACATACCTGCTTTCTGCTGTTGTTTTTGGGGCTTTCCTTAAGTCTGTGTTTAGCGCAGAAGGAAGATAATCAAGGCCTGCCCGCCACGCTTATGTTCTATAACGTTGAGAATCTTTTCGATGTTGAAAATGACTCATTGGCCAATGACGAGGAGTTTCTGCCTGATGGTCTGCGGAGATGGACTCATAATCGTATGAAGGAAAAATTCCGAAGGATAAGCAGGGTTATTTTAAACGCGGGCATGTGGAACCCGCCGGTCGTGGTGGGTTTGGGCGAGGTGGAAAACAGCCGCGTGTTAAAGTATATGCTCTATGATACCGGCTTAGCTAATTTGGGATATGAAATTGTGCATTACGACTCTCCCGACGAGAGGGGTATCGATGTAGCATTTTTATTTCTTTCTTCGCGTTTTGTTGTGAGTGAGTCCTACCCTGTAAGTCTTGAAGCCCCTGCCGGATTGCGTCCTACCAGAGATATCCTGTATGTAAAAGGAGTGATAGACAAGGCTGACACTCTTCATTTTTTTGTTAACCACTGGCCTTCGAGGTACTCAGGTGCTGCTGCCACTCAGAAGTATCGCCTTCAGGCAGCCCGCAAACTAAGATATCTGACTGATTCGTTGCAACGAGCAAATACCGCCCCACATATTGTTATAATGGGAGATTTTAATGAAGATCATAGTTCGCGCCTCTTCACTGATAATGTTGGCGTAGGAGGCCGCGACGATAAGACTCCGTTTTATGCACCCTCTCTTGAACTCCCCCCGGCCTCGGGAACGTTAAAATACAGGCAAAGCTGGCAGGTCTTTGACCAGATTATAGTTTCCCGCACATTTTTGGAAGCTGATAGCAAGGTGCAATTAGCTAAGAAAAGTCTGAATATTCTTGATTTTCCCTTTCTGCTTGAACGCGATGAGGTCTATGGGGGCCAAAAGCCTTTCAGAACCTATCTTGGCATGAAATACCACGGAGGATATAGTGATCACCTGCCGGTTTCAATCGAGCTAAACATCGCTGTGCCTCCCGGTCAGGACGAGTGAGCAGACAAGCCCATTTCGCTCCCTTTGCGAAGCATGAAATCATAGGCTTCATCATAATTATTATGAATAACTCCATCCAGGATAGCATCTTTAATAGCCGTTTTGATAAAGCCAATTTCGGCTCCGGGTTGCAGATTAAAGGTTTGCATAATTATTTCACCTGTTATAGGCGGCTGAAAATTCCTGATTTTATCCTTCTCTTCAATCTCCCTTAGTTTGCGGCGCACGATTTTGAAATTTCTTTGATGGCGCTCAACCCTCTCCCTGTTTTTTGAGGTTATATCAGCCTCACAAAGAGTCATTAAGTCGTCGATATCGTCGCCTGCTTCAAAAAGCAGGCGCCTGACCGCAGAGTCGCTAACTTCATTTTCAATTAAAGCTATGGGGCGCATATGCAAAAAAACCATCTTCTGAACGAAGGTCATTTTTTCGTTGAGAGGCAGTTTTAAGCGCCTGAATATCTTGGGTATAGCTTTTTGTCCCACATGGTTGTGGGCATGGAAGGTCCAGCCAATCTGAGGGTCGAAGCGCTTAGTGTCGGGTTTTGCTATATCGTGAAGCAGAGCCGCATACCTAAGCCATAAATTATCTGTGTTAAAAGCAATATTATCAAGTACTTCAAGGGTATGGTAGAAGTTGTCCTTGTGCGATTTTCCATTCACGGTCTCTACTCCTTTTAGTGCCTGCAATTCGGGAAACACAATAGATAGCAGCCCGCAGCGGTCAAGCAGTTTAAAGCCCAGGGATGGCTTTTCCGAGAGCATTATTTTGTTAAGCTCGTCAGTAATTCTCTCCATAGATACTATACTGATTCTCTCCTTGTTTTCAATTATGGCTTCAAAAGTTTTATCTTCGATGCGAAATTGCAGCTGAGTGGCAAAGCGTATTGCCCTCATCATTCTTAAAGGATCGTCGGAGAAGGTTATGTTGGGATCCAGAGGCGTTCGTATGATCTTATTGTCCAAATCGGATATGCCATTGAAGGGATCGACCAGAGTGCCGTAATCAGCCTTATTAAGGCTAATGGCCATGGCATTAATCGTGAAGTCGCGCCTGTTTTGGTCATCTTCGATAGTGCCGTCTTCTACTATTGGTTTTCGACTGTCTCGATTGTAAGATTCTTTGCGGGCACCGACAAATTCAAATTCCGTATCACGGTATTTGAACATTGCTGTTCCGAAGTTTTTAAACTTGCTGACTTTGATTTTGCCCAGCCGTGACGCTACCTTTTCGGCAAACTCAATTCCGCTGCCTATCACAACTATGTCAATATCAGTGTTTGGTCTTTCAAGGAAAATATCACGGACAAAGCCGCCGATAACGTAAGCTGCTGTGTCGTTCAGTTCGGCTACGTTTGCAATTACTTTAAAAACGGGGTGCTGAAGGTGCTTCTGCATCTCTAATAAGCTCTTCTCTATTAAAATACTATGTTGTAAGCGGGATATGCTTATTTTTATGAATGCAAAACTACAACTTTTTGCCCTTATTATTGCAGATATAGGGTTCTTATTGCTGGAAAGGTTTTTGAATACATTGAATTATTAGCGGCTCGGAATTTGTGAAGATTTTCTATCTTTATGGCATAAATAAGATGTTAACAGTAGAGCGAAGGAGAACAAAAAAGCCTGAGAGTCGTTAAACATATCTACGTATTTATATTTTTGATGATGAAAAATGTATCTTTATTTGTAATAATTGGCTTGATGCTTATTCCAAGCGCTGTATTAAGGGCTGAAAGCCGTGATAATGTTAAGGCCGGGGCGCCTGCAACCGCATCTTCGTCTAAGCCTGTGATTGAGCTTGACGAGGCGGCCTTTATTGATCAGATTTTTGATTATCGTACGGCTACGGAGTGGAGTTACAAGGGCAATGTACCTGCCATTATAGATTTTTATGCCGTTTGGTGCGGTCCCTGCAAACGTTTAGCACCTGTTTTGGCTGAGCTTCAGGACGAGTACAAGGGCAAGATCCAGGTTTATAAGGTAGATGCAGAAAAAAACAGAGAGCTGGCTGCAGCTTTTGGTGTTACAGCCTACCCAACTATGCTCTTTATCCCTATGGGAGCCGAGCCTGCCGGAGCAAGGGGTTTGTTGCCAAAAGAGGAGCTGGAGCGTATTGTGGGCGAGTTTCTTAAAGTAAGGAAGTGAGATTTTGAATACAATCGACAAATTTGTGCAAAATAGAAATGATATTTATGATTTGCACGAATTAGTCAACCGGAGTGTAGATGCGTTTGGTTAAATCTCCCAAGATTTATGTGAGAGATAGCCGACTATTACATCGACTGCTACAAGTGGATGATTTCAATTCCCTACTGGCTAACCCTGTTTTCGGGTCGTCTTGGGAAGGCTTTGTAATTGAGAATATCATCTTCGTTTAGATATTTGCAATATTGCGTATGCTAATGTATATTTGTCGCGACAATTGGGGGTGCCCGTGGCGGGCTGAGATAATACCCTTTGAACCTGGACAGGTAATGCTGTTCAAGGGAAATTGAAGATTCTCATCCCGTCTGTTTTCACTCTTTTTTGTCGTTTATAAGCTCTGAGTGGTTTTGCCTCAGAGATAGTTTGTTTTTCTACAATGGGGTGCCCCAAGCGGGCTGAGATCATACCC
>ENA-UOOK01003427-UOOK01003427.1-fermentation-metagenome-genome-assembly--contig:-NODE-3427-length-18051-cov-3.969993_pt1 | contig 18051 bp, 18 predicted proteins | sample MGYA00245777_ERZ724023 | MGnify/ENA primary metagenome ERZ724023 (study PRJEB28704, sample SAMN03018312) | fermentation metagenome | biome: anthropogenic terrestrial biome; feature: soil; material...
GAGGCATGGCCCGTTTGCTCCATGCTCCGGCAGTGGAAACACCAACGGCTCATTGAGCGGCTGATGGGTCACCGGTATAACATTACTTTAATTTCAGGAGCTTAAATAATGAATCGAATTTTAATGATTACTCCTTATATAAAGAGCCAGCGCGGTAATAGTATAACAGCATCCCGGCTGTATAGAGGGCTTAGAGACAGAGGCTATGAAATAGATATAATTGCCATGGATGAAACGGACTGGGAATCCCGTCTCAATTATTATACCGCTACCAATACTTATGATCTGGTGCACGGCTTCCATGCCCTCCATTTCGCCCGGATAGCCAATCATCCCCATATTAAAAAGCTACCCTTGTTGCTGACTACTACCGGTACCGACATAAACCTGGACTTATTCGGGCCTGAGAAAGAAAAAACCCTTGCCGTCCTGTTAAAAGCGGAAAAGGTAGTCGTCTTCAACCAGAGCCTGGCTAAACAGATAGCAACGGTGGAACCCCGTCTGCGGCCTCGCCAGGTAGTGATTCCTCAGGGAGTTCAACTGGACCCGGGGCCCGACATCACCCGTGAGCAATTAGGGATCGCCCCTGCCAGTACCGTATTCGCCATTCCCAGTGGTTTAAGGCCGGTAAAAGACCTGGATTTGGCTCTGGAAGGCCTTCAGAGAGTTTACCGGGAATACCCTCAGATTCATCTGTTGATCATCGGAGCCGCTTTGGATACAGCTTATACTGCCCGTATCAAAGACCGTATAAGTTCATTAAAATGGGCTTCTTATCCGGGTGAAGTTCCGCACCGGGAAATAAAAGGAATTCTGCAAAACGCCGACATTGTACTTAATACCTCCCGGGCCGAAGGACAGCCCCAGGGTGCCCTCGAGGCTATGAGCCTGGGCAAGCCCTGCATTTTGACCGCTGTACCGGGAAACATCGGTATAATAGAAAATGGCTGTCAGGGTTATTACATTGACACGGCAGACGAACTGGCTGATTGTGCGCTTAAATTAATACAAAATCCCCATTTGCGGCACATCATGGGAACCGCTGCCCAACAACTGGTTGATAAAAACTTTTCCGTCCCAAATGAACTGACCGGCTATACTCGTCTTTATCAAGAACTGCTGTTGCCGGCCTCAGACGCTGGAAATAAGCGGTTTTAGTCCAATTGTTATCGCTACCATTTAAGCCAGGCTCCTATCCGTTTTCTAATAAAGGCAGGATTAAGCAGCATAACCATGGTAACCTGCCGGCCCGTTTGCAATTGACGCCACAAGTGCACGAAAAATATTAAGGTTACTAAAATAGAAAGCAGCTCCGAGAGTGAAAATGCCAGCCATGCCCCTTTCAAGCCTATATATTGCGGCAGTATCAATAAAAGGGGCAAGAATAAAACCGCCTGACGCAAAAGCGAGAGCCACATGGCGGTAAAACCTTTTCCCAACGCCTGCAAAATGCTATAAAAAAGAATGGTAGGACCCATGACCGGAAGAACCATGGTGGACAAGCGCATACAGGTTATGCCTTCCTCCACCGTGCGTGGATCAGAACTGAAGATGTGCATTATCCAGGCGGGGCAGCTCTGCATAATTAGCCAGCCGATGGTCATAAAGATGAAAGACGCTGCCATAGCTTTGATGGCAGCTTCTCTTATTCTCTCCGGTTTTCGGGCTCCATAGGAGAAACCGATTAATGGCAAAGCCCCCTGTGCCAAACCAAAAACGGGCATATAGAAAAAGGAGCGCACCCGTAAGAATATCCCCAGGACCGCCAGAGGTACATAACCAAATCCGGCTACCACCCGGTTTAATGCTACCATTACGACCACACCGATTATTTCCATGACTGTGCTGGGAATAGCTATCGCATAGATAGAGCTTATTACTTTAAAATTAGGCCTGAAATTTCTTAGAGACCAGGTTAGAAAGACCCGTCTTTTACTTATTATTAGCAACAGCACCAGCGTCAGTATTACTTGCGCAGTAACACCAGCCAAGGCGGCACCTTTCAATCCCATGCCGGGCATACCGCCAATTCCGAAAATAAAAAGCGGGTCCAGCGTTACGTTTAAAGTCATAGCCAGTAAGGAGGCCGCTACCGGTATTATGGTATTACCTTCTCCTTGAATGATATTAGTGATTAGCATGGGGGGGAAAGTAAAACAACAAGCCCAGAGATTAATAACCAGATATTCCCGGCTCAGGGCAAATATATCCGGCGTACAGCCAAAAAGCAGCAGAAGTGTATCCAGGTTTTTAAGTCCAAGCCAGGTGAAAATGAAGGAATAAATTATACTGATAAAAAGACCGTGCCAGGCAATGTTGTCCGCTGTCTTCCGGTCTCCTTTACCCAGGGCTTGGGCAATAAGGGCAGTCAATCCTACACCGGTAGCGGAAGCCAGCGAAACAACCAATGAAAAAACGGGCAGGCAAATAGTAAGCGCGGCCATGGCTGCCGGGCCCAGTTGGGATACGAAGAAGGTATCCAGCAGTCCTAAAAAGGAATAAAGCACCATGCCGGAAATAGCCGGGAATGATAATCTGGCCAGCAGTATTCCGATACGGTCCTCCAAAAGATTTGCCCTGCGTATCATAATCACTCCCCTCTTCCAAAAGCTATGATTTGAAAGAGGGGATTATTATCTAATTTTGACTTATTAAAAGCTTAGAGTAAGGGGGCCTGTTATTAAAATCAGGCTCCGCCGATTGGCTCGGAATCGCTGAAACCGCCTGGTACCAGGCAGTTATCACCTTCCTTTTTGGGGCACTCGCCCTCTTTATCAACTTCTACGACATAGGTCCTTTTCTTTTCTTTTTCATCACCCGGCATAAATTTGGCTCCTTTCAAATATTTTTGTTTAGATTCATCGTTATTAGTATTATTAGGGTTGATAATTTCTATACTTCACCGGCCCAACCGCCAATTTTGCGGTGGGCAGCATAAGCTCCTCCATGTATTCAGTCAAAGCTTTGTTTTATCATGCTTTTTCTTCCGCCATTTTTAACTTTTGTTTGGTAAGTTCAAATAAGGCCGGCATAATAGAAATAAATATTATAGCCAGAATAACAAGAGCAAAATTATTTTTAACCACAGGCAAGTTTCCGAAATAAAAGCCCATCAAAGTAACCAGAGCGGCCCAGGATACCGCTCCAACTATATTATAAGTAATGAATTTGGTATAACTCATTTCCCCGATTCCGGCCACAAAGGGGGCAAAGGTACGAATGACGGGAATAAATCTGGCTATGATAATGGTCATAGCTCCGTATTTTTCATAAAAAGCACGGGCTTTTAACAGATGTTCCTTTTTAATAAATTTTACCTTTTCTATTGTATAGATCTTGTGACCTATCGACTTCCCGATGGTATAGTTCACGGTATCTCCCAGCACTGCCGCTATGGTTACGACCAGGAATAACAGTTTTATATCAAGTGAGCCTATAGCTGCAAAGGCACCCGCGGTAAACAAAATCGAGTAGATCGGAAGAGCGTCGTGTAGGGAAAGAGAAATGGAGTAACGACCAACCCGGTTTCACCGAATATAATTAAAAATAATAGCAAATAAGTCCCGGTTCCATAGTGCTGAATGATCACACTCAAATACTGGTCGAGATGAAATAAAACATTCATGCCCCAATTTATCCAGTTCACTTTTTATTGCCTCCTAAAATTTCACCAAGCTTAACCCCGCACCGGGTGCAATAGATATCCCCTTTACTAATCATCGCTTGGCAGTGAGGACAGGATTCATTAATCTCAGTCCCGCAATTACTGCAAAAAGAGCTGAACTTGCTTTGCAGCGCCCCACACTTGAAACAGATGAGATTATTTTGTTTGTAGATTAAATAAACAAATAACCCTGCCAAATTGGTAATTAAGGTCAGCAGCCCCCATAGCGAAGCATTCACTTTCTTCCTTCTGGCATCCTGGTATACCCAAAGAGCTAAACCAATCCAGTAAATAGCCAACATTAACCCTAATAAAGTGCCTGTGGTTTCAAGAAGTTTTTCAGCCAAAGGGATCGGGGTTGCCGTTCTGATCAAAAGGACTTTGCTCCGGGTACTTCGGTTGATTAAATAGTTAAGTAAATACACCTCTTTAGTGGAAAAATCCGTTTCGTAAGACAATTCATCGTTAACCACCTGGCTCAGGTGCAGATCATTGGGGATATAGTCTTTATTCAAAATCAGGTTTTCCGCTTTTACGACTTTAAAAAGATGATCGGGATAGTTTCTATCCTGAAGGTATCCACTGCCTGCTGCATACGGCATCAATTTCAGTTTGGTCCTGGCACCGATAAGGTTCTGATTGGCCTTAAAAACAACCGTATTATCTTTATTTAGCACGACAACATTATTAATGTCCTTCGAGTCGGAGGCCAGCTTTTGCAATTCAGTTTTCAGCCTATCGGTAACCCCCTCTTTTGCAAAACGCTCGGAAACCCTTTCATAATCCATGACCGTAGCAATTTTGTCACGTGATACATAGGCTATGACCGAAAAGCAGAGCAGCAAAAGCAGCCCTGAAATAATGACATAAGCTATAGCCGCCTTTTTAAAGTTCAATTTATGAATGAACTCTTCCAGACTATTCATTTAAGATATCCCCCTCTATTAAAATTAAGCACCCAAGGTGTTAAAAGAGATAAGGCCAAACCTTGATAGATCAAAAAAACTAATAGGAAGTTTGAGTTAAAAACCTTGAAAAAGGCCTGGAGTAAGAAAGAGAACAGAATCGCCAGGCAACTAAAAAAGAATAGCTTGCGTAAATTATTTTCCTTTTGTCTTTCTTTAAGCTGTGCACATTTACGGTCAATCTCACTATCTAATGATGCTAATAGGGCGGCTGTCGCCTCTTGATCAATCTCTTTCATACTCATCACCTTTCCCTGCCAGTCTTCTTAATCTAACCATCCCGTTGTGTATCCTGCTTTTTACCGTTTTCGGCTCCAGATCAAGCTCCATACCAATTTCCTTCAGGGTCAATCCTTCCAAATACTTAAGTTTGATGGCTATTTTTTGTTCATCAGGCAAATCCTCCAGGCTTTTTAAAAGGCTTTGGCCATATAACCTATCAACCACCCTATCCTCCTGGATATTTACATCCTCCGTATTAAGGGCTTCGGAAATAGAGCTATTGTGGAGTAACCTTTTTTCCTTTCTTAAATAATCGATATAGGCATTTTTGGCGATTGAGATGATATAGGTGGAAAATTTCGCCTGCCCCTCTGTTGCAAAATTATCGATATGGCGGATGACTTTTAAAAAAGTTTCCTGGGTTAAATCCTCAGCAACCTGGTCGTTATTGCTTATCTTCACCAGAAACTTATAGACTAAGGGATGATAGCGGCTTATTAATAATTGAAATGCTTCTTTATCCCCTTGCTGGCACTTCTTGATTAAATTTTTCGTTTCCAAAATTCTCTATCACCTCAGCCTTCAGTTACCCTCAGAGAAAATATTTTCTATATTTATGATTACCATTTTGACAAACAAGTTATATTCTTTTTATTTCTTTAACCATTACACGTTGAGAATCGAAAAAAGTTTTATTTATTTTTATAAAAATTAATCCTAAGCCTGTACTCCACTCCAGACATGAAATTCTGACCAGACTAAAATAATCCCCACCTGCAACAGGTGGGGACCAGAGCGTCAAAAAAGCTCAATAGCTGCGTTATTAAGGAAAGACCGTTCAATCGGCGTACTCATGTACGCCTCAATCACGGTCTTCCCTTAATGCCTTGCTCTTGAACTTTTTTGCTCGCTCTGGGGTATGGGAGCTTTTTTAATAGTCTGACCCCCACCTGCAACAGATGGGGATTATCCATTAACTCCAGGTCAGCTTCTCTAATGCAATATGGGTACGATACCAATTATCATTCTGCAGCAGCGCTTCAGGCGAACCGGTATTTTTAATCCGGCCGTTTTCCAGGATGACCACCGTATCGCTGACCAGCATGGAAGACAACCGGTGTGATATAGATAATACCGTATTAGCCGAACTGGCTTTTTGCAATATCGACACTAGCCTTTCCTCAGTTATAGAATCAAGATTGGCCGTAATCTCATCCAGCAGTAAAACAGGGGGATGGGTGACAATAGCCCGGGCGATAGAGAGTAGCTGCTTCTGGCCCTGCGAGAACATATCATGGGTCACATCCGTGTCCAGTCCCTTTTCCAGGGATGCAACATACTCCATTAATCCAACAAAGTCCAGCGCTTCCATGATTTCTTCCCGCTTAATATTCTCATCTCCTAAGCTTACCTGTTCCGCCACCGTACCCGGCAAAAGACGCATACTCTGATTCACATAACCGAAGATCTTGCGTTTCTCACTATTGGGTATGCTGCAGACATCAATGCCATTAAGAGTAATAACACCTTTCTGCGGTTGCAAAAGGCCCATTACGAGTTTGAAGAGGGTGGATTTGCCCACCCCGGTACGTCCGATAAAAGTGACTTTTTCCAACGGGTCAATATTCAAATTAATATTTTGCAAGATATCCGTGCCTGCTTCATATTGGAAACTGACATGCTGGAAGCTTAAGCGAACATCGTGCCTATCGGGGATTATCTTCGCCGCGGTCAGTGTATTGTTTATCCCTTCATCTTCCGGTTCCATATAAAATTCATTTACCCGGCGAACGCCGGAAACGGCCTGCTGAATATTTTGCAGCTCCATGCCTAAATTCTCTATGGGCGCGAATAAGTTGGAAATTAGTTCAATGGATGCCGCGACCATACCCAGGGAAATACCCAGAAAGTTTAGTTGCCCGGTGGAAAGAACCACGATAGCACCTATTACCACCGCCCGCAGAATCTGGATAATTGGTGAAAACGCGGCATCATAAAAATTGACCCGGTCCATAGTTTGGAAATTATCCAGCAAGTAACGGTTATAATTCTGTTCCATATATCCTTCCTTGCTGTAGGACTTGATCATCAGCATGTTTTTGAGAGTCTCGGATATATGGTTATTTACCCGGGCAACCAGAAGGCGGTTTTTAATTTGCGCCTGGAGCATGCGTTTTTGAAATAGCCTGGTAATTCCATATATGACCGGCAGAAAAAGCAGGGTAATAAGGCCCAATTTGAAGCTGAACAGCCAGATGGATATAATAATCCCGATTATTTTGAAACTATCAATCGCCATGCCCACTACGCCGCTGGTGAATAAAGTATTTATCGCATCCACATCATTGGTAAAGCGTGATACCACTGCCCCGGATTCATGAGACGAAAAGAAACGGGCATCGATTTTTCCCAGTTTGCACATCATTTCCAAGCGGATTTCTTTGGTTATTTGCTGTCCTATATCAGTCAGGATGGCTTCCTTAAGAAAATCAAAGACTCCCACCAAAAGTAGTGCGCTTAAATATAAGACGGCCCAACGCAACAGCCCCTCCCTATTTTGGGGGACCAGATTGTTATCAATGATTATCTTCAGAATCTGAGGTGGAATCAGACTCACTACCACCACACCCAAAACCGCCAGAGCCAGCACAGCAACGATTCCCTTGTTCTTTCGTACAACGCGGCAGAGTGATTTTTGGGCCAGATTGTTATTCATTATTATCACCTGCCATTTGCTGCAGATTGTAGATGTTGGCATAAAGCTCCGACTTCTCCATCAGTTCACGATGGGTACCATAATCCACGGTCCGGTCGCCATGCAGCAGCACAATCCAATCAATGCGGCTAAAAATAGCCAGCCGGTGGGATATTAGGAAAATCAAACAATCCCGATAATTGTTTTTAAGATTGTTAATGATCTTTTCCTCCGTCTGCATGTCGACAGCGGAGAAGGGATCGTCCAAAATAATAATTTTGCTTTTAGGCAAAAGTGTTCTGGCCAAAGCTATCCGGGCCTGCTGTCCGCCGCTGAGACGGATGCCGCTGTTGCCCACCAGTGTATCGACACCATTTGGCATTGCCGCCATATCGGTATCGAAACAGACATCCTGCAAAACCGCAGTTATGTTTTTGTTGGTGCCCAGGGTTATATTATTATAAATAGTATCGGACAATAGCTGGGGATCGTGTCCCAGATAAGATATCATCTGACTGCGCTCGTATTCGGAGTAATCCCTCAATTCCTTACCATCAATCTTGATGCTGCCCATGTATGGGCATAAGCCCAGGAGGGACAGACCAAGAGCCGTTTTACCGGTAGCGACCGAACCGGTTATGCCGATGATTTCACCTTGCCTGGCGGTCAAACTGATGTTTGCAAGCACCTCTTCTTTAACCCCGGGATAGTGAAAGTTCAAGTTTTCAAGGGATACTATGGTAGGATTTTTCCTAATATTGAGAGCCGTACTTTTGGCTTTATATTCGGTGAGATAAGGTTTTATCCGTTGCCAGGAAATCTGAGATTTCTGCACCGAGTTAAAAAGCTTGGCGGCGGTACTGGCCTTGGCGGCAAGGGCCGTGAACATTATCAAATAGGCTGAAAATGTACCTACCGTCCAACTGCCGGTAATGACCTTGCTCCCGCCCATATAAATCACCATAATGACACCCAGCATGGCAACTACGTTATAGATAGGCTGCATGGAATTTTCTAAAATATTGGCTTTAATGGCCTTGTTCTGCAGATCTTCGAGCACCACATTGTATTTTTCCCGGGTTTGCAGCTCTAAACCATTTATCCGATAAAGTAAAGCATTTTCAATATAGTCATAGGTCATGCCGGCCACGGCGCTGCTTTGGGAACGGTAGGCTACCGAATATTTATAGATAATTGTTTTCAGTTTTTCAGCAATTACCATGGCCACGGGTATAAAAAGTGCTCCTAGAATAGTTATTTTTACATCATAATATAACATGGCTATAAAATAAGATGACATCAACACCCCGGTATCAAAAATCTCGGTAGTAAATTTTCGCATGCCCTCCACACATAAATCAACATCCGAAAGAGCTCGGGTCATTAAGTCTCCCGTATTTTCGTTTTCCAGTTGCACATAACTTTTGTTTACGATATTGTTGTAGATCATCAGCCGCATGGTGGCACTGGTGCTGTTGGCAAACCGTCTTATGTAAAAGCGTTTTAAGTAGCGCATCAGTTGGATGGCAGCAATCAACACCATAAAGGTTACCGCCAGCATAGCTACGGAAGAAAGTTTATCTCCGCGAAGCAGAGCATTAATGAGTTTACCTTGATAAATGGGCCCCAGAATGGCAGAGATGTTGTAACCAAGACCAAAAATAATAATAAAAGCAACAACCAGCTTTTCTTTCTTCCAGTAATTTATTATTTGGTCGGGATGGCGCACGGGCTCAATCTTTAGGTTTTTCATTCTATATGCGTCCCTTTCTGGTTGCTTTAAAACCCTAACACTTCGTTTACCAACTCCCGCAGCCACATCTTGCTTTCAGCCAGCATTTCTTGACCTTGGGCAGTAATTTTGTAATAGATACGAATTTTTCCCTCGACATTCATTTTGTATGATTTCAGCAAACCACCACTTTCCATCTGGTGAAGAATCGGATACACCGTTCCCGGTCCTACTTTGTAGCCATGTCTCCTGAGTTCTTCTATCATTTCGGCTCCGTAGATGGATTTCAGCGCAGCATGATGCAATATATGGATGCGAACGAAACCGGAAAACATTTGTTTAATCATATTATCACACTCCGATATCGGATTTCGATATTGAATATTAATATTAGTTTAGCTCATAAGTAAAAAGCCGGTCAAGATCGCATTAATGATCTCAACCGACTACTTGTTATACCGTTGTCTTCTGTCCGGTAAATTATAGTTGGTTCTAATTACCACTCCCGGCCCGGGTCGTCAGCCATAGAATTTACTGTCCCCCGGGGATCAAATACTGAGTAATGATCCAAGGCCGGGTTGGTATTGACATCAGTAGTTTGAGCCAGCACAAACAATAATTTGTAATCCGTGCCGGTCGTATAGCCTATTATTTGCTGGCCACTCGCTTTAGTATCATAGGCGGGAGTTCCCAAATTCTGTTTTAAATCTGCCAGAGTAATATTCTTCAATCTGCTATCAAATGACCTGACTTCAAATATGGCCATTCCCTTGTTCCATCCAAAAGCTACATTCTTTTTGGAATAAGTTGAATAGGTTCCTTTGGCTGCTGGAACCCATGAAGTCTGGTCTGCTTTTCCCCACGTGTTTTCAACGTCTCCGAAATTGGTAGTTCTAACTGGAAATTCACAGTTAATAATTTTCCCCTGCTTGGCTGATTCCACGATATCGGAGATCAGCTCCTTATTGGCCTTCTCGCGGGCCGCTTTTTCGTCCTGTTTATCAGCTACCGAGGTTGAATTCTTTTTATCCTGGCTCGCTGAATCCTTGTCCGTCTTATTGCTTGCAGTTGAGCATCCTGCTAACAGGGTTAATACTAATAGAAAAACAGCCACTCCTGATGACAGCTTTTTATTCATGGTATACCCTCCAGATCTCATTTTAGATTTATAGCTAAATTTTATCATAAAAATCGGCAAGTATAATCCCAGATACATTTCCCATGTCAGGCCGACAGAAAAATGAGGGCCCTATTAGCCCCCGTTCAGACCTGACTATTTCTTACCGCCTCTGCGCTTTTTAATAGCGGCATCTTTATTGGCAAATTCCTCATGCGGATTGTGGGCCGGTATCCCTTCCAATGCACCCGGGTCTGGAGCCATATTCTTCTTGGCCTCTTTGGCTTTTTTCATTAAACTCATCACCTTCCAATAAATCTAAGCATATTTTACCCGGGTGCCACGTTTTGTAACCGGCCACTTTTTGTCAGGTAATTATCCTTTCCCAATAAAAAAGAGCAGGTTTGAAAACCTGCTTAGTAGTCCATTATCTTTAATTTTTATATATATTTAAACTAGTAGTCTTAGGCTCTTTTATAACCGGCCCTCCCATTGGTAATATCGTTCTACCGAAAGAAGTATTTAAAATAATTGCACCGGCCGTATATAAACCCATAATTCCAGTTAAAAGCAAGAAGTTTCCGGCTATGATAGCTGATGATGGGCCCGTCACTCCTAAATCATGAAAAGCAATCAATATACATGCTACGTCTAAACATATAACTGCCAAGTTCAAACACAGCGGTGCCGTTTTTAGATAACCAAAAGTCCAGATAACAAGAGTAATCGCAAGTACCAGCCATGCCCAGCCATCAATCCGAGCATCGAGAGTAACTTTATTCATGGCATTGCTGAATTTGACAAACATCTCGATCCCTCCGGTGAACATGAAGAAGGCTGCAAATACAGTAAAAACATTAGCACCAATCAAACCACCTTCTTTATATTCGATCAGACCTACAATTAATTGCACTACAAATCCACCCAACAACCAGGCACCCAGTAAAGGAAGTGCTGTGGCATCAACTTTACCTGTTAATAACGCATAAAATGTAAAACACGCTACAGCCAATGCTGTTAATCCTGCGGGGGCAGGGTTGGCCCATCCTTGTCCCTGTTCAGACATTATAAACCCTCCTTCAAAAATAAATACTTGCAACTAAACGGGCAATCCATACATGGTCTCCGGTTGAGACATATCTGCATATTCTGGCTTCCCTTTACCTTACCTCTCACTCCCTTCCTTACTTAAATCAACCAGGCATACATTTATCTATAAGGCTTGGCCTTGGTTGTGCCATAGATCCATTATTACATTTTTCATAGGAAAAATTTAGGGAAATATGGCAAAATATTGGTTTTTTAATATTTTTAAGTATTATTTTAAATTTCTATAAGATAATCGATTGAATTTGGCCGATTATTTGCTTTCCAGCTTGAGTCCCCGCCCGTCTGTGATCATAATAATTGCTCCCTGCCGGTCGGTGCGCAGGATATTTATTCCTTTGCCTTCAAGCATATTAAGGACCTCGATATGGGGATGTCCGAAGGAGTTATTGCGGCCGGCTGAAATGACAGCATAGGCCGGTTGGGTCACATCATAAAAATCATCCACCGCTGAATTTCGGCTGCCGTGATGGGGGACTTTAACGACGGTCACCGGAGTGAGGCTTTTTTGAGCCATAAGCCGCTCAATTGCCTCTTCCTCAACATCACCGGTTAATAGCATTTTAAACTTGCCATAGCCAACTTCCAGCACCAGTGAATGATTATTATAATTGTTTAAGGCGTAGGCCGCACCGTCCGGCAATAATATTTTTAAGTAAAATCCATCTTCCAGTTTGATCGTCTGTCCTCTTTTTAAAGGGATAATCTTGTTTCCCGCCGATTTTTTCCAGTGCTCATATTCAGGAGCATTATAAAGGCTGGCCGGTACTGCCAGATGCCTGACCCTCGTATTGGCGACCAGGGTTTCAAGCCCGTTCAGGTGGTCCAGGTCCGGATGAGTGTTTATGACCATAAAAAGCTCATTTATACTGCAGCGATGCAGATAAGGCAGTACCTTTAAAGATCCCACGTCGAAAAATTGACTGCCGCCACCGTCTACCAGGATAAATTTGCCCCCGGGGGTTTTTAACAGAATGCAGTCCCCCTGCCCCACATCCAAAAAAACTGCTTTGAGCCGGCCCGGGTTGTCCCAACCGGCCGGTATATAAAATCCCGCAATGATTAATGCCATACCCGCCAGGACCGCTCCGGCCAGCTTTTGCCTATTGGCCGCTATAGACCACAGAAGCACACCCAGGCCGGCGTAATATAAAAGTACAATTATTAGACCCGGTCCGGTCCAATGATACGCTCCCGGCACATTTTTAAGCAATTCTACCAGTCCTAACAGTATCTCAATCAAAGCCCCGGCCGGATATAAAAAAATCGGGGCCAGAAAAGAAGTCACCTGGGCGGCCAGGAACCCCAAAAAGCCAAGTATTACGATGCCTCCGGTAATATAAGTGGTAAGAAGGTTGGCGACTATGGAAATGGGAGAAAAGAGATTAAAATACCAGGCTACCAGCGGTACTATCATTATTTCCGCGCAAAGCGGAACCAGCACCAGGTCCCACCAGCGCTTACTATTTATCCTGGCTTTAACCAGCGGGAAAATATAAATTAAACCAAAGGTAGCGGCAAAAGATAGCTGAAAAGAAATATCCAGTAAGGCAGCCGGGTTTACAGCCAGTATCACGACCCCGGCCAAAGCCAGAGCGTTTAACATATTGTTCAAACGGCCGGAATAATAGGCCAGCAGACCCAGACCTCCCATGATGGCCGCTCGTTGCAAAGACACCGGCCAACCGGCTAAAAATCCATATAGTAACAGCAAGGTCAGTCCGCTTATAAACCGGGTACGTTTGCCGGTCTTTAACAAAGACATTATCCAGCCATTCAGCAAGAGCAAAAATCCTATATGCAGGCCTGATACGGAGAAAACATGGAAAATGCCCGTTTTTTGAAAATCAATATTGCTCTCCGGGTCGATCTCATCGATTTTTCCCAAGAGCATCCCGCTGAGAATAGCCGCTTCCTGGTCCGGCAATACCGCCGCAAAAGCCTGCTCACCCTTGACACGGCTGGCTGTTATCCAGCTTTGCCACACCGGCTGAGGTTTGACCAAAGACAAATCCTTATCGTTTCTGACGGTTAGAATATAAAAAACATCGCGACGGGCCAGATAGGCAGGATAATCAAATTCACCCGGATTGGAGGGCGCTGGAGGTGGTTTTAAGATACCTTTTATTTCAATAGTATCGCCCGGCCTTACCGTTAAAGGAAAATAGGCATTGACTTTCAAACGGCGCAGATAAATATTCGGTTCGGTAGTATTAAGATAAAACGAAATCTTGCCATTTCCGCCGGTCGGAAAACTGTCCACCCGACCGGTCAGAGTCATATTTAAATCAGGCATTTTTCCGACCGGCTTAACCGTAGTACAGTTAAAGTAAATCAATCCGGCTACCGCAAATATCAACACAATTAAGGTTTTTCGTCTCCCGGGAACATAAAAAACTGTTACTGCTATGAGTCCCGCTAAAACCGCACCGGTAAGATATATATTACCCAGGCTGGCCAGAACGATTCCCAGAGCAAGGCCCAGAAAAACCAGTACTGATCCGGGCATGTACATTATACTGGCGGATACGTCCCGCATAGCTATCGAACCGTTATAAGGTTTTTAAGATCCTCAAACTTTTTATCACCTATGCCGCTGACATTCTTGATATCCTCAATCTTGGCAAAAGATCCGTTAGCAGTCCGATAATCTACTATACGCTGGGCCAGAGCCGGGCCAATACCGGGTAATTTTTCGTCCAGTACAGTTACGTCGGCAGTGTTAATATTAACCAGACCCTGGCTCATTCCGCCTGAGCCGGAGACAGTCCCTACACTATCAGTAACGCTTTGCATTTCAGCTTCAGGCCCGGGAATCACAATGGGTTCCCCGTCCTGCAATACCCGCGCCATATTAATGCTTTTAATATTAGCTTCAGGTAATAACTCCACCTGTTCCACCGCTTCAAATACCCGGGCCCCATTTTTTAACTTAACTACCTTGGGAGCTGCCACCTGACCGGTCACATATACTTGAATATATTCAGAAACCGGCTCGGTCTTTTCATTTCCAGCGGCTAATTCTTCTATCGCTTGATCTTCCGCCGGTTTGCCACTTTTTATTTCTCCATATTTCATGCCGATAAAGAAAAACACGACAATAAGTATAGCTGCGGCCGCGATCAGACGACGGTCGATTTGTTCCCAATCAAACATAGCCTCACCTCACGTAAAACTTCTTCATTTTGCTCCAAAATTCCTGCCATATTATGTTTATATATGCATTTATTCCATAATTTTTGTTTTGTTTACATATATATTGTAAGCATATCTGGAATAGGCCGGCTTCAATCGCAGAAACTTAAAACAAATCAAAAAAGGCACCCAAAAAGGAGTCATGTTGTTGGACTATCAGCAAGAGTATAAGAAAAAACTGGTTAGCGCTGATGAAGCGGTCAAAGTAGTAAAATCAGGCGACTGGATCGATTATCCGCTGGGGATTGGAGGTACCAACGAGCTGGCAGCAGCATTGGCCCGCAGGAAAGAAGAATTGTGCGGGGTTAAACTCAGGCCTGTTTTACCCGTATGGCCGAACTATTGCATGGAAGTGGATCCTGACGAAAACCATTTTAGTTGGAATAGCCGTTATTTCAGTTCAAAGGAACGGCACTATCACCAGCAAGGACTGCTCTACTACCTGCCTATGCAATTTAACGAACTGCCATCCGTGGTTACCTGTCTTGCTCCAGATGTATTTATGGCTACAGTGACGCCCATGGATCAGCATGGTTGGTTTAATTGGGGGGCTTCTGCCTCCGTTTCACGTGTTTCCGCCCGCAATGCCAGAAAGGTACTGGTTGAAGTCAATACCAACATGCCCCGGGTACTGGGGGGGAATTCCGAAGCTGTCCATATATCCGAAATAGATTATATCTATGAGTCCACTAACCCTCCTCTGCCCAGCCTTAATCCCGTTACTCCAACCGAAACGGAAAAATGCACAGCCGTTCATGTAATCGAACATATGAGGGACGGTTCCTGTATTCAGCTTGGCCAGGGCGGTATCCCCGGAGCAGTCGGGGCGATGGTCGCGGCTTCAGACCTGCAGGATCTGGGAGTACACACCGAAATATATGTTGAGGCTTTTCTAGAAATGACCGAGGCCGGCAAGATAACCGGCCGGCGTAAAACGATTGACCCTTTGAAACAGGTTTTCTCTCTTGCCTGGGGCAGTAAACGCCTCTATGATTTTTTGGATAATAACCCCGGTCTGGCTTCATATCCGTTTGATTACGTTAACCATCCCGGGCGGATAGCCCGTAATGATAATGTGGTATCTGTCAATACGGCCATTGAGGTAGACTTATTAGGTCAGATTTGTTCCGAGCCTGTTGGTACCGGACCTATAAGCGGAACCGTTGCCCAGCTTGCTTTTATGGAGGGGGCCTATCGTTCTCCAGGGGGCCAGAGCTTTGTCTGCCTTACCTCCACCTCTAAACAGCCTGACGGCTCGCTCCAATCCAATATTAAACCAGTATTGACCAGGGGCGCCATAATAGCCTGTTCCAGAAGCGCTTCCCCTGTTATTGTTACCGAATACGGAACAGCTGATATGAGGAGGCGAACTACCCGGGAGCGAGCCGAGGCCTTGATTAATATTGCTCATCCTTCTTTTCAGGATAAACTCATCTCAGCAGCAAAGCAAATGAAAATCTGGCGTTGAATTGTTTCAGATAAGCTTTTTGAACTTCCAGGAAGGAATTGTCGAAATAATAGAGAACACTAGAAATACCGTTACATTAAGGATTCTAATTTCCAGGAGGACTCGAAATGCTTAATATAGGACAATTAGCCCAAACCGGTTTACTAAAAAAGTACGGCACGGATGAAATCATTTTTCATCAGGGTGATCCCGGGCATGAAATGTTTATCTTGCTCAAAGGCCGGGTCAGATTATTGGCCCACTCTACCGATGGCACCGATATCCCGTTTATGGATGTAAATGCCGGGGATTTTTTTGGAGAAATGTCTCTGCTCGAAAATGCACCTCGTAGTGCTACGGTTCAGGCACTGGATGATTGCATGGTAATTGTTATCAATGAAACTAATTTTGAATCTATTATTGCTCAGCAGCCGGCTCTGGCTTTACGCATCATGAAGGGCATGAGCAAACGGATTCGGCAGATTAATGAGGAACTGGCTCAGCTCAAAGGCGAGATCAATTCAGAAGAGGGATCCGAACCGGAGCATAAGGTTGATACACCCGCTACTTCCTCTATTCAAAACATATCCGACCTTGTACCGGAAGGCCACGGCAGTTATCCCGATATTGCACCTCCTTCCGATGCAGAATATCTTTTTGAAAAAGAGATAGATTGCCCGGTGTGCGGTCAGAAGTTTACAACCACCATGGTTCGTTCTTCCAAGCTTAAATTAAAAGGCGTTGATAGTGATCTACGGCAAACATTCGAAGGTTTTAATTCCCTGTGGTATATGGTATGGGTTTGCCCGCACTGCTTTTATGCCAACTTTAATTTCGAATTTAAAAAAGTGGATCCCAATATGCGCCAATGGGTTACCTCTCAAACTGAGCGGATGAAAGCCACCGGGTTTAAATATAGCCATCCTCGTCGCCTGGATGAAGTCTTTATGGCTTTTTACCTTGCACTTAATTGTCTGCAAAATAACAAGCCGGATGCATCCCGAATTGCAAAAATCTGGCTCAGGCTGTCCTGGCTTTATGCTGATGCCCATGACGAAGCAATGTATAAATATGCTTCGCAGAAAGCTCTGGAGTATTTCTCCGAAGCTTACTACAATACCCACCGTAATACTTCGGTCGAGCAGGACCAGCGGCTGACTTTATTACTGGCGGAATTAAATTTGCGGACAGACCACCCGGAAGAGGCTTTAAAACATTACCGTAATTCCATTGTTCGCAAGGGGGGCAGCGCGATACTCAACCGGCAGGCGGAAGATAAGATTCAGGAGTTAAAAGAATTATTGCATTAGGAAAATTACGATGTGATGCCAAAAAGTCTACATATAATTAGCGGCAAAGATTTTTTAAATCTTTGCCGCTTTGCCATTTGATCTGAGCAAGTTTTAATCTTGTTATCTGCCCTGTTTCTTAGAATAACTGGCACAGAGGGTTTCATCTTCGGGAACACCATTATTAACATGCTGGCAGGGAGTAACTTTAATACCATCCAACCCACAATATTGATTTTCCCAGAAAGCGCAGCCGTTGACCTCACAACCTATAGTCTGTTTTCCTTTTTTGTGGCTCATCAATTTTACCTCCCAAAAATATTTTTATTTTATTGTTCGTGTTATGCTATTAAAATATTCCCGATTTTGTTTGACTTTATGAAACAATTATCTTATAATTTCTAATGTTAAATGAAAAGCTGGTGATGACCCGGAGTACTAAGCAGGGAAGCAGCAGAGAGCTATTGGTTGGTGAAAAATAGTACAACCTGCTGAACTCGCCGGTGAGCTTTACAGGTGAAAGCAGTAACCTGTGACGGTACTTCCGTTATCAAGTAAGAGTGGACAATACGTGGGGCTATGGCGAAGTTGGGATCGCGCTTGAATGGCATTCAAGAG
>ENA-UOOK01003428-UOOK01003428.1-fermentation-metagenome-genome-assembly--contig:-NODE-3428-length-18047-cov-11.567752_pt1 | contig 18047 bp, 7 predicted proteins | sample MGYA00245777_ERZ724023 | MGnify/ENA primary metagenome ERZ724023 (study PRJEB28704, sample SAMN03018312) | fermentation metagenome | biome: anthropogenic terrestrial biome; feature: soil; material...
GAGATAAGCTGGTGGACCCACAACATATACTCCATAAATCCAACCAAAAAAATAATGATCCCCGAAATTGATGTGTACAAGGTGAGGGTTATCAAATAATTCGGATAAGTTTTAATCAGCACTGCAGTAAAGCACCCGTAAGTCGGTTTTATAACCCCTCTTACGGGTGTTGACGTTCATGCAGGATAGTGATAGTGAAGCCTGCATCCAACGGTAATTCACCTACTGTTTTATGAGGTTAGCCATGCAGGCTAATCCATATGTTAATTAACAAACTCTTAATATAAACGAAACCACCTCGTAACAATAATACCTTTCCTTTGCCGCCGAGTTTTTAATATAATTAGATAGAAATTTTATGGTTAAAGTTAATTTATCAAACACTTTTATTTGTTTGATTGTACTCTTTTTTGCTCTTTCTATGAGAGTTTCAGGACAAAACAGTACTCTTAAAGGAGTTGTAAAAGATGTGGATGGCATTCCACTTATCGGGGTTAATGTGGTAGAGAAAGGGACTACGAATGGAACAGTGACGGATATTGATGGAAATTTTTCAATAAATGTCAAGACACACTCTACCGTTATATTCACTTATATTGGATTTGCGGAACAAGAACTTGTCTGGGATGGAAATTCCGTGATGAATGTTGTCCTTCGTGAAGATTCGGAGTTGTTGGATGAAGTGGTTGTTGTAGGTTATGGAACCCAGAGGAAAGTAAACCTGACAGGTGCTGTTTCTCAAGTAAGTAATGAGGTGCTTGAAAATAGGCCTGCCCCAAACCTGACAAGGCTTTTGCAGGGAACCTTGCCAAACCTCAATATCAGGATGTCGGATGGAAGTCCTACAAGAACGGCGGATTACAATATCAGGGGTATAACCTCAATTGGCGCAGGAGGAAGTGCGTTGGTTTTGATAGACGGAGTGGAGGGTGATCCAAACTTGTTGAACCCGAATGACATAGAAAGCGTCTCCATATTAAAGGATGCCTCATCCGCGGCAATCTATGGTTCTCGGGCGGCTTTTGGAGTGGTACTCATTACCACAAAATCGGCACAGGAAGGGAAACCAAAAGTCAATTTAAATATCAGTCAGTCATTTAATAAACGCACGATTGATCCAGGCCTGGTTACGAATGGTTATCAATGGGCGAAAAATTTTGATGATGCTTTTTACGCTTGGTACGATTATATAACCCATCCAATTTCAGTGAATAGCATATTCCCTTTTTCTCTGGAATACCTGGACCGACTTAAAGAACACGATGAAAATCCTGATCTCCCTGAAGTGGTTTTCAATGAACAATTGAACAGGTATGAGTATTTTGGAAATACGGATTGGTTTGACGTATTGTATAAAGATGTGATGCCTGCCACCGATGTCGCATTAAATGTGGCCGGCGGTACCAGGAACACCAACTTCTATATCTCAGGGAGATATTACCATCAAGATGGGATTTTCAATAACTCCTCAGACAACTATGATCGTTTTAATGTAAGGGCCAAGGGAGAGGTTAAAGCAAATGACTGGTTAACATTTCAAGATAACTTCGACATCAGCACATATACTTACAGTTATCCATTATTGCCTAATGGTGATGCGGGAATTTGGAGATACTTTGCTGTACAAGGATTCCCTATGACGGTATTAAAAAATCCCGATGGGACCTATACGCATAACACGGCATATACCATGGCGTCGTTCGTGGAAGGAAACAGCAAGTCAGAACAAAGAAATTTTTATGTGAGAAATACTGCAGCTGTAATTGCCGAACCGATAAAGGATTTACTGCAGCTCAAGGCAGATATCACTTTTTCGAAAAAATGGGATAAAGATAAACGGTGGAACAACTTTATAAATTACAGCAATGCTCCCGGAGAAATAAACAGATACGGGAACAGCCGCCTCCGGCAGTTTAACGATGAGACAACCTATTGGGTATCTAATTTAACTGCAAATGTCAATAAGACCTTCAAAGAATCCCATACCGTAAACATGCTGGCAGGGCTGAATATAGAAAAAAACAGACTGGAAAAATTAAACACTGATCGCGATGTCTTATTAGTGGAATCCAAACCGGATTATAATCTGCTGGATGGACTAAATTACCGTATCACAGGCGGAGGAAATGATTGGGCGTATGTTGGGCTCTTCTATCGCCTCAACTACAATTATTTGAATAAATACCTTATAGAGCTGAATGGCCGTTACGATGGATCTTCGAAATTTCCAATTACTCAGCAATGGGGATTCTTTCCTTCAGTCTCAGCGGGGTGGAATGTAACGGAAGAGACATTTATGAAAAACATCCAGCATGGACTTGACCACCTGAAGCTTAGAGCATCGTACGGTTCTTTAGGTAACGGAAACGTTGCTCCTTACAGATTCCTGGAAACCATGTCCGTTTCAAAAACAGGGGTTATTCTTGGGGGAGTACAGCCCGGTTATACCAGCATGCCTTCTGTAATACCCGACGGACTAACCTGGGAAAGAGCCACTACGTTTGATGTGGGTGCCGATGTGATCCTTCTAGATAACAGGCTTAGCCTGACTTACGACTGGTACAACAGAAAAACAACCGATATGTTTACTGCAGGGCCACCGCTGCCAAATGTTTTTGGAGCTACAGTCCCTTATGGCAATTACGCAGACTTATCTACTAAAGGATGGGAGTTTACCCTGTCGTGGAAAGATCAGTTTATGCTTGGCGGAAAGCCTTTCAGATATGGATTTACAGGGTCTCTCTGGGACAGCAAGTCGTTCATAACCAAGTTTAATAGCCCTCTGGATGAATCTGGTAACCCCATCAAGCTTATCAACTCTCATTACGTAGGGAAGCAGATGGGTGAAATATGGGGTTTTGAAACGTTGGGGTTGTTTACTTCGGAGGAGGAAGTCGCCAAACATGCGGATCAGAGCTATCTTAGAAACTCCAATAGCAACAAGTGGTTGCCGGGAGATCTTAAATTTGCGGACTTGAATAATGATGATGTTATCAATCAGGGAAATAACACGCTCGATAATCCGGGTGACAGGAAAATTATTGGGAACGACTCTCCTAGATACCAATTCGGATTTACACTATCGGGAAACTGGAACGGATTTGGCGTTTCGGCTTTCTTTCAGGGGATTGGCAAAAGAGACTGGTATTTTGCACCGGAAGCAGACCTTTTTTACGGACCTTACAATAGGCCTTATGGTTTTCAGCCTGTTAAGTTATACGAGGATATGTGGTCAGAAGATAATCCAAATGGATACTTTCCAAGGTATAGAGGCTACACGGCATTGGGAACTAATCGGTCTCTTGGTGCACCTCAAACCAGATATTTGCAGGATGCCAGTTATATAAGACTGAAAAATCTCATGGTTGATTATACTTTACCCAAGCAGTTAGTAGATAATATGAAAATCTCCAGCGCCCAGGTATTTATATCCGGACAAAATATACTGACCTTCTCGGGCATTTTCAAACATACCGACAGTTTCGATCCCGAAGTGATTGAAAACCCTTTGGGAGAAATGACAAATAGCCATGGACAGGGAGATGCATATCCGATGTTAAAAACATGGACCATAGGGTTAAATCTTACTTTTTAAAACAGAAAATAAAAATGAAAAAGTTTAATATTCTCACAACCGTTTTATTCATAATCATATCTTTGTCTTCTTGTGAAGATTTCCTAAACAGTGAGCCGGTAGATAAACTTGTTCCCTCTACTTTTTTTCAAACCGAAAAAGATTTGGAATTGTATACGAACTCGTTTTATCAAAGGGGACTGCCGGATGGATTAGCTTTGGTTCAATCTGATGAAATGGGTGATTACACATCGAAGATACAATCTCCTAAATTTATTGCAGGCTCTTATGACTCAGGAGATGCCCCCGCTTGGAATTGGAGCGACTTGAGGAATATCAATTATTTCTTGATGAATTTCAATAACAATGCAATCCCTCAGGAGGCAAGGAATCATTATGAAGGTATCGCGCGATTTTGGAGAGCGCATTTTTACTTCGAGAAAGTGAAAACCTATGGAGATGTACCGTGGTATTCAAAAGCACTTGCTACGGACGACAAAGATTTATATAAGCCTCGCGATCCAAGGGCAGCGGTTATGGATTCTGTACTGGCTGACTTAAATTTTGCCTGCGAAAATATCAGGGATACAAAAGACAATACGTCTTCGTTGATCACAAGACAAGTTGCGCTAGCCTTCAAGTCGAGAGTTTGTCTATTCGAAGGCACATTTAGAAAGTATCATCCCGAATTTAATTTGCAATCATCTGCGAACAAGTTTTTAGAAGAAGCAGTTGACGCATCAACAAAGGTGATAAATTCTAAAAAATATTCTATTTACAACACCGGAAACCCTGAAACCGATTATAGAACACTTTTTATCAGTGAAAATCCAGTAAATACTGAAGTGATGTTGGCTGTAATTTACAACAATGCTTTAAGAAGATGGCATAATATTACCTGGAAATTTAACAGTGCCACTTATGGGAGTCGCTGGGGGTTAAACAAGCAATTTGTTAATACATACCTAATGACAGATGGCTCAAGGTTTACCGACAAAACCAATTACGATATGCTCTTGTTTACAGAAGAGATGAAGGATCGTGATTATCGCCTGGCACAAACAATTCGTTCATTGGGGTATAAACGGAGCGATGGCTCGGCGGCTCCACCAAATTTCGGATATACGTACACCGGATACCATATTTTAAAATTCAGCCTGGACGATAAAAGATTAGACGGTACATCAGAAGCTTATAACTCCATTAGTATAATAAGGTACGCAGAGGTCTTGTTAAATCATGCAGAAGCCTTGGCGGAACTTAACCGGTTCGATGAAACTACATGGAATCAAACAATTGCCTTGTTGCGTAAAAGAGCTGGAGTGAATGCGAAAGCGCCCGATGCAGCAGATACTTATTTGCAGGAGGTTTATTTCCCCGAAATTTCGGATAAGTATTTACTGGAAATAAGAAGAGAAAGAGGAATTGAACTGTGCTATGAGGGGTTCAGGTATGATGACCTTTTGAGATGGAAAAAAGGACATTTACTGGAAATGTCATGGAAAGGAATATATATTCCCGCAATGGACTATCCGATGGATCTTGACGGCAACGGCACACCTGATGTCTCATTTGTAGCCAAAGCTCCGGCAAAAGGAACCACGGGAATTTTCTATTTTGTTATCGACAATAAGGCATCCAGATTATCAGAAGGAGATAAAGGGCATATTCTTTGGCGAGAAGACGAAGTCAGGAAGTTTGAAGACAAGAAATATCTCTATCCGATATCCGAGACAGATATAACGCTTAATTCCGCATTAACTCAAAATCCCGGTTGGAACTAATTAATATTATTATGATGAAATTAAATTCAGTCAGTGCACTATTACTCACAGCTCTTCTCTTTGCTGTGAGTAATATCTCTGCTCAACAAACAGTAAAGATCCCCGATATCCCCGGTTATAAAACCTTGAAATGCGATTTTCATTTGCATACCGTATTCTCCGACGGGTCTGTCTGGCCTAATCTCAGGGTAAACGAGGCTGTACGGGACGGTTTGGACGTTATTGCCATGACCGATCATATCGATTACGAGGGGTTCCCCGAATTAATTGCAAGGGATTACAACAAACCGTACGAAATTGCACTTCAGGCAGTAAAAGACAAAGGGTTGATCGTGATAAACGGCGGTGAGATTTCTCCAAGAGTTTCACCCTACCACAACAATGCCATTTTCCTCAAGGATGTCAACAAACTCCCCATCGATTACATGCAAGAGACCAAAAAGAAGTTTGTAATGAAAGAGAATATCAGGAAAGAGGAATTAATGGCTCCTTTTCTTGAGGCTCAAAGCCAGGGAGCTTTTGTATTTTACAATCACCCCGGATATTCGTGGTGGGATAAAAAAGACACCGCCATTTTCACACAGTTTCATCGTGAACTGTTTGATAAAGGAATACTACGAGGGGTGGAGGTAGTAAATGGACGATACAATATCATTGCCCACAGAATGGCGGAGAAATACAACCTCACGATGCTGGGAAACAGTGATGCGCATGGAGATATTTTCTACACATACCGCAATTCTCATCGTCCCATGACGTTAGTTTTCGCGAAAGAAAAAAGTGAGGCGGCGGTTAAGGAAGCCTTGATAAACAGACGTACTGCCGTCTATACGGATGACAATATTATAGCACGTTTACCGGAGGCTGATGCGCTTTTTAAAGCTTCATTAAACATATCAAAAGAAAGCAGAGACAGAAACGGTGAGCCAATCTGGATTGTTTCAATAACAAATGAAAGCTCTGTCCCTTATCGGATTAGAATTCGATCCGAGCACAACATTGAGAACTATCCTTTGGGCCAGTTAGTGCTGGAGCCCAATCAGCCGAGGCAGGTAATAATAAAGGAACTGTGGAATCATCCGGAACAGGTGAAATTGCAAGTAGATGTGTTTAATATTGCCATATCTCCGGATAATCATTTAGAGACCAGCATCATTATAAACAAATAATTTCTATTTGTCATAAACTCATTACCCACTTTTGAATTTTTTTAGCTGTTTGATTCTGATTACTTTTATAGTCGGTTTCAAACAGTTCTTTTTTAAAATAATAAATTATGAGGAATATATTTTACGTTTGTTTTACAGTGTTAGGTTTAGTAATCTTCCAATTAGGCGTTTACGGACAAAAAACAGCCGGACAATTAACAAAAAGTCCTGACTCTCAATCTGAAGAGCTTTCTCCGGATTACAAGACCATTAAAGCAACTGCATGGAATGATTCTACCCTTGCAACTGGTGTTGTGTGGAAACATTATCATTTTTCCAACCTCTTTGCCTCCAACCAGTTTGTGAATGTATTGGATATTAATTTATCCGTCGCAGAAATTGCAATTGACATACCCCATGTTACAGAAGGATTTATAAAGACTAGCCAGGCGGCTTTAGACAATGGGGCAACAGCGGCGATAAATGGCAGCTATTTCAACACAACAGCCGGCGGTTCAACCGTTTTCTTTAGAAAGAATGGTATTATTGTGAAAAATACAGAAGAAGGCTTCACACACTATAGGGAAAACGGTGCTTTTGCCATTACCCGGGAAAATTCTCCCGCAATTATAAAACGTCCTTCTTCGGGATGGGAAAGTGCAGATTCTGAAACTATTCTATCTTCCGGGCCATTATTGATTTATGGCAACGAAATTATCGGACAGGAACAAACGGCGTTTAACCTTAACCGGCATCCGAGAACTGCAATAGGCATTACGGCAAACAATCATATTATCGCGGTTGTAGTTGATGGGAGGAATGCTCAATCGCAAGGAATGAATATTGAGGAACTATCGATATTGATGAAAGCATTAGGATGCGTGGAGGCACTAAACATGGACGGTGGTGGCTCTTCTACAATGTGGATAAATAACAAAGGTGTAGTTAATCACCCAAGTGATAATAAACTGTTTGACAACGAAGGAGAAAGAGGGGTGGCTACAATTATAACGTTCAAGGGAAATTATCATAAATAATTTATAGGTGTTAACGTTTATATTCAGAAAACGAGGCTCCTGCTGTTTTGTCTGAATAATCATTTTATTTGTAATTGGATCCTGATAGTGATTTTACACGGAAGGGGTTGTTCATTTCGAAAAAATGCAGCAGATTATGAAAATTGGAATTACCCTGGAAACAAAAGAGTTTGAGAAGGCATGGAATGCTTTCCGGTTTGCTGTTACTGCAAGAAAGCAGGGACATGAAGTGAAAGTTTTTCTGATGGGAGAGGCCGTTGAATGCGAAGGGTTGACCCATTTGTTGAACCGGAATTAAAATCCTGATACTTATGTGAAACTCTTACCTCCACCATTATTGCATCTGGATTCAACGATTTTTCGGAAATATCTTCATTATGGGAGGTTATACGAATGTTAAATATTTATTTCGTAAAAAATACATTGTGGCGTCATTCTACGAAATAAGTGCAAATAGAAAAAGATAAGACAGAAAAATTATGCTAAGAAAAATCAATCCGGTTTTATTAATAAAAATGACAAAGGGAGATTTATTGCCTTTGTTGAATTTCTTGAAGTCCGACAAAGATTTACGACTTGAAGTAAGGCAGGGTGGAAAAGCATTTGTGTATTATCGTAAAGGGAAGGCGCTTGAAATTGGGTTGAATAAATTCAGGGTGGATGAGAAATATGTAAAAAATACTACATTTCTTTTACCGGAGCTAGAATTAGCAAAAACAAATCCTGCCGATTATTTCAGTCAAATGAAAACGATTATGGATAATTATGTGGACAATGTAAAAAAGCGCTCTGAATTTGATACACAACAAAACATAGCAGCTAATAATCAAAAACAAGAGGATAGGTATATAATCATTGATATGGAGTATGCCTTTCCTCAATCTGATCTGGAAAAAGGAAAAAGAGTAAAAAGGGCAGGTTTTGATCTGTTAGGACTGGAAAGGGAGACCGGAAAAATTGTTTTTTTTGAAGTGAAAAAAGGAGGTAATGCCTTAAAAGGAAATGCAGGGATAAAATCACATATAGAAGATTTTGAAGAGTGTTTGTTTGGTAAAAACAAAGATTTCTTTCGCGATATATTGAAAAAAAATATTGAAAATATTATCTCGGATAAAACAGAGTTGGGAATTATTAAGTATTCATTGCCGGACAATTACAAAATTGACGATAATGATATTGATTTTATTTTTGTATATGAGTCTGACAAAGAGACTTCTATCAGTGACTATCGAAAAATTTTCAAACAAGAATCTGATAAAACCAGATCAAAAAGAGTTTACAATTCATTATTTGTTTCACCTGTAAATAAGTACAATTTGTCGTACCGAGAAAGTGAGAGAATTAAAATGATGGAGTGGAGCCATTTGTTTTTTCGCAAACACGGAGGTTTTATTTTGAATGACGGAAAACAAAATTTATATTGTGATATGGTAGATGAAGCAGTTGACTATTTTCAAAAAAACAATATTTCTTGGTGGACTTGTAAGTCGATTGGAGATATAGACGATAGAAAACCAACCCGTCATTTGTTATCTTCTCAAATTTCTTGTTTAAATCACTTGTTTCCGTTTCGATTCGATAAAGAAGCTGTTTTAGCAATTGGTAAAACAATCTGTTCAGAGATTGAGAATGTATTGGAAATTACTACTGATAATTCGGACAAGCCCTCCTATATTGCTTTTGAACAAGTGAGCGATACCGACCATTTATTTGAAAGTGATGATGAAAGCAAGAAACTAACACGAGGCACGAAATGTACTTCTGTAGATGCTTTGATTTATGCAGAACTAAAAAATAAGAAGAAATTGTTGGTACCTATTGAATGGAAATATACCGAAAAATATCGAGATGAAGATTTTTCAATTGGCGAAGATAAGAAGAAATACAACAGTTCGTTGCAAAATCAGCTAAAAAGCGGTCAAACTCGCTTAAACAGATATTCAGCATTAATCACCCAGTCTGATCAATTAAAAACATGTAAAGAGTATAAGAATTCTATTTATTTCTTTGAACCATTTTATCAACTTATGCGGCAGACATTGTGGGCAGAACAAATGATTGTCCACCAGCATACGGAAACGATAAAAGCAGATGATTTTATTCATGTTCATGTAATTCCAGCAGAAAACAGTGATTTATTGAACAAGAGATATATGCGAAGTGGGGCGGGTATGGAAATAACGTGGCGAAACTGTTTATCGAATCAGGAAAAATACAAAATCATTCCACCGAAAGATTTGTTAACAAACATAGATCAAACAAAATACAAAGCATTAATTAATTATTTATCAGAACGATATTGGTGAAATAGGGTGGTTCTTTATTTATCCAATATGCATGGCAAACACAAATCATTGCAAAATCTACTTCATGCTGATATAATTATTCATTCGGGATATGGCTTTTGCGGGTATAAAAGGGCGTTTTTTTATTATAAAAATTGCTGTTATAATATTTTTATTACCTTTACAGTCAAAATAATTATTTAACTGCCAGCCTGATATCTTATGTGCGTGTAAAAAAGAGAAACTGCTATCTTTGGCGAATGCAAGCAGAAGTTTTAATAGTGAATACCATTGACCTTTATCAAATTAAATAATTCAAATATTATAAGCTATGGATTTCAAAGACACAATTTTACAATTCTCAGAAAGGATCTCGAAGCTAAAGGATAGTATCGGAACCGAAGAAGCCACAAAAAATGCTTTTGTCATGCCGTTATTGAATGCACTTGGATATGATGTGTTCAATCCGATGGAAGTAATGCCTGAATTCACCTGTGATATCGGCACAAAAAAAGGAGAAAAAATAGACTATGCAATATTGAAAGAAGGTAAACCCATTATGCTTATCGAGTGTAAGCACTGGGCAAATCAACTAACGTTACACGATAATCAATTACTCCGTTATTTTCACGTTTCTGAAGCCCGTTTTGGCGTTTTAACAAATGGAATAGAATATCGGTTTTATACGGATATTGATAAAAATAACGTAATGGATGAAAAACCCTTTTTGGTTGTTGATTTATTGAAATTATCAGACGCAAAAATTGAACAACTAAAATACTTCCATAAATCCTACTTCAATGAAAACGAAATATTAAGCACGGCGGCGGAGCTAAAAATATCAAACGATTTAAAGAATATAGTAAAGAAAGAGTTCTTCGAACCGTCTACCGAGTTTGTAAGATTTTTTGTAAAGGCGGTTAACGGTGGTTATTATACAAACAAGCAAATTGAACAATACACTCCACTAGTTAAAAAGTCAATTCAAAATTATATCAATGATGTTATTTCTGAAAGATTGAGCGTTGCGATAGAGAGCAACAAAGAAACTGCTCCGGTTAAAGAAGAAACGGTTAAGGCCGAAGAGTTGCCAGAGGGAATTATTGCTGTATCTGAAGATGGGAAAATTGTTACAATGCAGGATGAGCTTGACGCATATAACATTGTTAGAAGCATATTGCGAAGAAGCATCGATGTTTCACGATTGACATACAGGGATTTTCAGAGTTATTTTGTTATAAATATTGATGATAATTCCTGGTATTGGATATGCCGGATATATATTGGAAAAAGGAAAAAACAAATAGGTTTCCCAAAAGAAGACTATAAGGGGGTTGACTGGATCGAAATAGAAAAGTTAGATGATATTTTTAAGTATGATGACAAACTCCTGGAATCCTTAAATCGCGCATTGTCTTTGATAAAGTAGATTTTTCTCGGGATAGTGTCTCTGTCTGAGACCGAAAAGAGTGGCACTATCAGACCGAAATACACATGGTATCAGCAACAACAAAAAAAGCAGTACGCTGTTCCCTTGATAGTTGTGAATTGCTTTCAGAATTTAGTACCTTTGGTATCAGCAACAACCCCTGAATGCTAGAAGCGACACGATCCGAGGTTGTGAATTGCTTTCAGAATTTAGTACCTTTGGTATCAGCAACAACTCCCGTTCCCTGCAAAGTGATTGAGCTTGTGTTGTGAATTGCTTTCAGAATTTAGTACCTTTGGTATCAGCAACAACCTAAATCGTGTTCCTAAATGCCTCCGATTCGTTGTGAATTGCTTTCAGAATTTAGTACCTTTGGTATCAGCAACAACTTTATTCAACAACGGTAACGTTGGAATAGGGTTGTGAATTGCTTTCAGAATTTAGTACCTTTGGTATCAGCAACAACTATTTCGGTTGCTTTCATAATTCTATTATTGTTGTGAATTGCTTTCAGAATTTAGTACCTTTGGTATCAGCAACAACGATAGTGGATCAACTGAAGATGTTTAGCAGGTTGTGAATTGCTTTCAGAATTTAGTACCTTTGGTATCAGCAACAACCCCTGCTTCAAAAAAACAAGCTCCTCATCGGTTGTGAATTGCTTTCAGAATTTAGTACCTTTGGTATCAGCAACAACAATAAGAGATCAGATAACTCTTGACGAATAGTTGTGAATTGCTTTCAGAATTTAGTACCTTTGGTATCAGCAACAACCGATATTAAAATCGTTTATATTGGCGCTAGTTGTGAATTGCTTTCAGAATTTAGTACCTTTGGTATCAGCAACAACCACACTCATGGCAAGCCGTAATAAAAATAAGTTGTGAATTGCTTTCAGAATTTAGTACCTTTGGTATCAGCAACAACAGAATAGAAATTAAAATCAAGCAGCGATGGTTGTGAATTGCTTTCAGAATTTAGTACCTTTGGTATCAGCAACAACAAGCTGTCCAATAATCTCCAGCTTGTAAATGTTGTGAATTGCTTTCAGAATTTAGTACCTTTGGTATCAGCAACAACTTGAAGGAGGAGTTTACGATGCGGATCAGCGTTGTGAATTGCTTTCAGAATTTAGTACCTTTGGTATCAGCAACAACCTGATAACTGAGCTAGGACATCAAAACACGTTGTGAATTGCTTTCAGAATTTAGTACCTTTGGTATCAGCAACAACTCGCTTTTATTTTTTCCGTTAATCTCATGGGTTGTGAATTGCTTTCAGAATTTAGTACCTTTGGTATCAGCAACAACTGTAACCCCTGACAATTCGCCCTGTAAGCTGTTGTGAATTGCTTTCAGAATTTAGTACCTTTGGTATCAGCAACAACTGGCAATTTAAAACAACTGTGTCCCAATTAGTTGTGAATTGCTTTCAGAATTTAGTACCTTTGGTATCAGCAACAACTCGAATGAAAACGTAACTGCTTACGAGACAGTTGTGAATTGCTTTCAGAATTTAGTACCTTTGGTATCAGCAACAACTCAACGGAGGAGGAGACAATATAATGAGCAGTTGTGAATTGCTTTCAGAATTTAGTACCTTTGGTATCAGCAACAACGAGAATTGGGTGATTGGTTTGAGAAGCCTAGTTGTGAATTGCTTTCAGAATTTAGTACCTTTGGTATCAGCAACAACTTACACACGTCACCAGTCTGCCATTAATCTGTTGTGAATTGCTTTCAGAATTTAGTACCTTTGGTATCAGCAACAACCCATTCCATTGCTTTAATAATGCGGTTGCAGTTGTGAATTGCTTTCAGAATTTAGTACCTTTGGTATCAGCAACAACATATTGCAGTATATTTGCATCACTTAACCAGTTGTGAATTGCTTTCAGAATTTAGTACCTTTGGTATCAGCAACAACTTAAGCATTAGTTCCATAATGATTTATATTGTTGTGAATTGCTTTCAGAATTTAGTACCTTTGGTATCAGCAACAACGGTAACCGCATAAATTCAAACAAAAAATGAGTTGTGAATTGCTTTCAGAATTTAGTACCTTTGGTATCAGCAACAACAACTGCAAGTATCCATCGTGTATCATATTGTTGTGAATTGCTTTCAGAATTTAGTACCTTTGGTATCAGCAACAACAGTTCCCTGATGAAGTGAATTATAATAAAAGTTGTGAATTGCTTTCAGAATTTAGTACCTTTGGTATCAGCAACAACCACCCTCTGGCGGTGCTATCGTGCTCGCCCGTTGTGAATTGCTTTCAGAATTTAGTACCTTTGGTATCAGCAACAACTTGTATGAGTTTAGTGCCGTCTCCCTGATGGTTGTGAATTGCTTTCAGAATTTAGTACCTTTGGTATCAGCAACAACATGCCGTTGTTCATCCGTCTTTTTCATGCGGTTGTGAATTGCTTTCAGAATTTAGTACCTTTGGTATCAGCAACAACTCGTCTGGCTGCAGACCTGGCAAAGCCAGTGTTGTGAATTGCTTTCAGAATTTAGTACCTTTGGTATCAGCAACAACCGCACTTGTGATCCTTTATCGCAGATGATCGTTGTGAATTGCTTTCAGAATTTAGTACCTTTGGTATCAGCAACAACCGCATTTTGTGATAACCCCTGACATCGTTGGTTGTGAATTGCTTTCAGAATTTAGTACCTTTGGTATCAGCAACAACCCGCTCCCCCGCCGGTTAATTACTTCTTTAGTTGTGAATTGCTTTCAGAATTTAGTACCTTTGGTATCAGCAACAACATTAACCCCCAAATCCTGTTGAACAGCATTGTTGTGAATTGCTTTCAGAATTTAGTACCTTTGGTATCAGCAACAACGTAGGAATCAGAACTACCCGCTGCCATAGCGTTGTGAATTGCTTTCAGAATTTAGTACCTTTGGTATCAGCAACAACTTATGGCTGTAAACATGAGATACATTTCTGGTTGTGAATTGCTTTCAGAATTTAGTACCTTTGGTATCAGCAACAACACAAGGTTATAATCGAAAGAATATTGAGCGGTTGTGAATTGCTTTCAGAATTTAGTACCTTTGGTATCAGCAACAACGGAGAAGATTTCAATCGTTACCTAGATATTGTTGTGAATTGCTTTCAGAATTTAGTACCTTTGGTATCAGCAACAACCGCCATCGCAGGGCTTCGGTGTAGCCGGCGGTTGTGAATTGCTTTCAGAATTTAGTACCTTTGGTATCAGCAACAACAATCTTGTCCGGAAAATCATTCTGTTCCCCGTTGTGAATTGCTTTCAGAATTTAGTACCTTTGGTATCAGCAACAACCCGAGCTATATACTACCGATATGCCAACCAGTTGTGAATTGCTTTCAGAATTTAGTACCTTTGGTATCAGCAACAACAGCAGCTAAAGTATTACCACCTCGAGTATAGTTGTGAATTGCTTTCAGAATTTAGTACCTTTGGTATCAGCAACAACATGTTGTTTAAATTTGTTCCCGAAAACTCCGTTGTGAATTGCTTTCAGAATTTAGTACCTTTGGTATCAGCAACAACGAGAGGTGTACAAATTCATTCATTCATAGCGTTGTGAATTGCTTTCAGAATTTAGTACCTTTGGTATCAGCAACAACATGTGGCCTCGTTGTTGAAAATGCCTTTTAGTTGTGAATTGCTTTCAGAATTTAGTACCTTTGGTATCAGCAACAACAAAATCGCACTTGGAAATTACCCGAAAAGTGTTGTGAATTGCTTTCAGAATTTAGTACCTTTGGTATCAGCAACAACACATCAAAGCTCGCAACCAGCGTACCGTTCGTTGTGAATTGCTTTCAGAATTTAGTACCTTTGGTATCAGCAACAACAGGGGCTTGTTGATGAGAAAGGAAATATCAGTTGTGAATTGCTTTCAGAATTTAGTACCTTTGGTATCAGCAACAACGATATAGCAAGAAAGGTAACACAGGAATTCGTTGTGAATTGCTTTCAGAATTTAGTACCTTTGGTATCAGCAACAACAGGATTGACGATTACGACCACATAGGAAGCGTTGTGAATTGCTTTCAGAATTTAGTACCTTTGGTATCAGCAACAACTTAGTTCGTTTTCAGTGAACTACCCATTTGGTTGTGAATTGCTTTCAGAATTTAGTACCTTTGGTATCAGCAACAACCTACTGACGCATTTTGAAGCGCGTGTATAAGTTGTGAATTGCTTTCAGAATTTAGTACCTTTGGTATCAGCAACAACTTGTGGATAATGAAACACGTGGCAGAATGAGTTGTGAATTGCTTTCAGAATTTAGTACCTTTGGTATCAGCAACAACCGGCTAACCAATTGTCAATGGTTGACATGGTTGTGAATTGCTTTCAGAATTTAGTACCTTTGGTATCAGCAACAACTTTCGTCGCTTTCTGGAACTGGAACATCACGTTGTGAATTGCTTTCAGAATTTAGTACCTTTGGTATCAGCAACAACAGAAGATAATATTTTAACAATAAATAAAAGGTTGTGAATTGCTTTCAGAATTTAGTACCTTTGGTATCAGCAACAACTTCATTGACTAAATCCATATCAATCCTCCGGTTGTGAATTGCTTTCAGAATTTAGTACCTTTGGTATCAGCAACAACTCACGAAGTCAACACCCAAAGCATTCGAAGGTTGTGAATTGCTTTCAGAATTTAGTACCTTTGGTATCAGCAACAACTATATTAAAACGCCTACTGGATGGGACGCTGTTGTGAATTGCTTTCAGAATTTAGTACCTTTGGTATCAGCAACAACAATTAAAACTACTCAATACAGATGGTGGGGTTGTGAATTGCTTTCAGAATTTAGTACCTTTGGTATCAGCAACAACTGTCGAAGATAGCTTCCTCTTCAGCATCCGGTTGTGAATTGCTTTCAGAATTTAGTACCTTTGGTATCAGCAACAACGTGACTGGGAGAAGGTGCATCTGCTGTTGTGTTGTGAATTGCTTTCAGAATTTAGTACCTTTGGTATCAGCAACAACGGATTTGTGGCAGACATCGAGACTGAGACTGTTGTGAATTGCTTTCAGAATTTAGTACCTTTGGTATCAGCAACAACCGGACGGGCTAAACAGTTGGTGCAAATCCTGTTGTGAATTGCTTTCAGAATTTAGTACCTTTGGTATCAGCAACAACTGAAGTAGCTGTAATATCAGAAGGAGTACGTTGTGAATTGCTTTCAGAATTTAGTACCTTTGGTATCAGCAACAACACGACAGTGGATCCTCCCGTACAGTACTAGTTGTGAATTGCTTTCAGAATTTAGTACCTTTGGTATCAGCAACAACAAATGACGGCAAAGGAAGAATTTGAAATTAGTTGTGAATTGCTTTCAGAATTTAGTACCTTTGGTATCAGCAACAACCTTCGGTTCCGGCAACAATCTTAACTTCCTGTTGTGAATTGCTTTCAGAATTTAGTACCTTTGGTATCAGCAACAACTTCCTTCCAAGGTCCGACGTACTATTATATGTTGTGAATTGCTTTCAGAATTTAGTACCTTTGGTATCAGCAACAACACGGCTGTTTTTTCAATAAAAATTAAACACGTTGTGAATTGCTTTCAGAATTTAGTACCTTTGGTATCAGCAACAACTTTTTTGTCTGACAAAAATGTGGTTAGTCTGTTGTGAATTGCTTTCAGAATTTAGTACCTTTGGTATCAGCAACAACCTGAACTATTTTTCAACGTATTTATCCATGTTGTGAATTGCTTTCAGAATTTAGTACCTTTGGTATCAGCAACAACCTACTACTTCCTGGATGGCTGCTATTACTGGTTGTGAATTGCTTTCAGAATTTAGTACCTTTGGTATCAGCAACAACACCGATGCTCTGGCTTAACGCTATCAGTTTGTTGTGAATTGCTTTCAGAATTTAGTACCTTTGGTATCAGCAACAACAAATAAATATCTAACGATGGAAGCTAATAGTTGTGAATTGCTTTCAGAATTTAGTACCTTTGGTATCAGCAACAACTGAATTTGAATTTTGACAGCAGATCATACTGTTGTGAATTGCTTTCAGAATTTAGTACCTTTGGTATCAGCAACAACGTTATACATTTAGCACCTACAGGCATTTTAGTTGTGAATTGCTTTCAGAATTTAGTACCTTTGGTATCAGCAACAACTACGTCATCAACGTAAGACGGCAGCTGTGAGTTGTGAATTGCTTTCAGAATTTAGTACCTTTGGTATCAGCAACAACTACCGCCAAGCATACCCAGCATAGACGATCGTTGTGAATTGCTTTCAGAATTTAGTACCTTTGGTATCAGCAACAACCTCTCAAACTTATCATTGACGGTAAATCAGGTTGTGAATTGCTTTCAGAATTTAGTACCTTTGGTATCAGCAACAACGAAAACATTTGATACAAATATCGATTACCTGTTGTGAATTGCTTTCAGAATTTAGTACCTTTGGTATCAGCAACAACTTTCAACCCTACCAATTAATTAATAAATCTGTTGTGAATTGCTTTCAGAATTTAGTACCTTTGGTATCAGCAACAACTACCGGAAAGTTGGTTAACATTTGATCCAAGTTGTGAATTGCTTTCAGAATTTAGTACCTTTGGTATCAGCAACAACACTTAGAGTTATACGTTGATACAGGAGATGGTTGTGAATTGCTTTCAGAATTTAGTACCTTTGGTATCAGCAACAACACAGGGCTATGGAGGTATGGGGGTTTTCTAGTTGTGAATTGCTTTCAGAATTTAGTACCTTTGGAATCAGCAACAACATGAGTTGGTTGGAGTGCTG
>ENA-UOOK01003431-UOOK01003431.1-fermentation-metagenome-genome-assembly--contig:-NODE-3431-length-18042-cov-3.702063_pt1 | contig 18042 bp, 18 predicted proteins | sample MGYA00245777_ERZ724023 | MGnify/ENA primary metagenome ERZ724023 (study PRJEB28704, sample SAMN03018312) | fermentation metagenome | biome: anthropogenic terrestrial biome; feature: soil; material...
CTTTTTCAGCATTAAACCATTTGACCTTACCTTGCATAAAATCATTCCTCCTAAATAAATCTCGTGTAAAACTTAAAAGTCGAATTAAACTACAATTTCAATATTAGCATAGGTATATTGCATTGTCAAACAAAAGAACTCGCCTAACTGGAAAAATAAATCGGTCATTTTATTGTTAAAAAAGTTATTAACTCCATATCAAACTAATTAAATTAAAATCCGAGATTATATCCGCTCCACAATCTGCGGTATCCCTTTAATCTGTATAATCCTGATTATTTTTCAACCACACGAGGAGTTTGTTCCTTGGCGTTTTTCATCGCTTGGTTCCAGGTGTCCCGAAATTCAGTGGCAAATTTCAAAACTTCATCCAAAATCGCGCGATCTTTTTTTACATTAGCGTCTACCAAACGGCGATACAGGTAATCATAAAGCAGCATCATATTATGGGATATTTCATAATCCATATTTAAGCTGGCCTCCAGTTCGGAGATGATATCCTGGGCACGGGTAATGTTTTCGTGGGCTTTTTCAACATCATCGCTCTCGATGGCCTTTTGCGCCTGCATGATAAATCTAACCAAACCGGTGTATAGCATCATTACCAAATCTTCCGGTTTGGAATTGGAGATCGATACCGCCTTATAAGCAGTGTATGCCTTATTGACCGCCATTTAAGACTCCTCCTCGAATTTCATGATAAAATAGGTTAAAAATTTTTCACCCTTTATTATCGGTAAAAATACCACCGGTTAAACTCCGATTGTTCCCCGTATAACCGGCAATGCCTTTCCGGCCTTGATGTACGCTCCGCAATTTGGACTGCAACTCCGATCGTTCTTTCATTAGTTTTTCTTTATTTTCTTTATCAAAATCGATTATTTGTTGGAGCGTTGCCGTAATATTTGAATTAATTTCATATAGCTTTTCTTTAAAGTTACCGTCATTATTGATTTTTTCACCGAGCCGGTTTAAACTTCTCTCCAGGACAACTTCCAGTTTACCGAGGTCCTCCAAACATTTAGCGCGGCTCTGGATTAGATTATCATACTTAAGGGAGTTATCCTGATAAGCTAGTTTCCGTTGTTCCGTGGAATACTCTAAAACCTCCCCCAGTAAACTGAGTTTCCGGGAAAGCAGATCGATAATCCGTTCCTTCTCTAACGTCCCCATCTTCAACCTCGCTCAATGATTATAGTATAAGGCGCTCTTATTCGATAACTTTTATTTATTTGACAACTGTCCAAACATATTCTGTATATACGACATTTGAGTATTCATTCGATTGATGGCTGTCTCCATCGAATTGAAAACACTCCAAAGCCGGTCTTCTTCCCGGGCTAAACGGTCTTGATATGACCCGATCCGGTTCTCCAAGTTTAATAATTCCTGGCCGATACTGGTGCTAGCTGAGACCGTCCCGGTTACTCCCGCCTTGTTGGTGAATTTTTTAATTTCAGCGGCAATGACCTCGTGCAGCTTATAAAAGACCCCCTTGCTAGACTCTTCCGCCGTTTTCTTCCTAGCCGCGTCCGCTGGAGAATCCTCCGGGTAAATCTTGGCTTCTTCATAATTGGTCAACAGCCGGATCACTCCATCGGGATCCTCAGCAAGGGCCTTTTGCAAAGCTTCCTTGTCAAGGTATAGCTTACCGTTTTCTGTGTAGTCCCCGGTGGTGATCCCGATTTGGCTTAGCCGGTTATAAGTGGCTTTAACGGTGGCGCCGTCGCTAAAACCGATGGCGTTCAAGCCGTTATTCTGTCCGGAGCTATTTAAAGTCAAATTCTCATTTTGAGTAGTAAATTTAATAATATTCCCGGAACCCAGTTCCACCTTGACCCGGCCGGAGCCATATTTAAGATCGATTTTTCGCTGAATATCTTGGGCTAAGACTTGATAGTCCGCCTTGGTGCTATAGGAGCCCTCATCCAGGATAATTTCTTCCGTCTTACCACCTAAAGTAAGGCTAAATCGGTTAGCGCCGCTGGTATTGATCGCCCCCGCCAATGGGACTCCGATCAAGTTCCTAGTAGTCTCTACTACTCGTGAAATTGACGCCCGAAAACTGTCAAGCGCCCCTTTTAAAATCGAATCGCTCCGTAAGAGGCCTTTTTTTGCTTGTTCTTCCCAAGATTTAATCTGCTCCTCGGTCATCGCTTCTTTCTGTACATCAGTCAATGGTAGATAATAATTATATTTACCGCCCGAGGTGGGCCGGCTCTCGGTGGTTTTTTCATGGAGTGTAGCTAGAATTTCGTTATATTTCTCAACAAACTTCTCAACCCGCTCACCAATGGCCGAAGTGTCGGCATTCACCGCAACATCCGCCTTGCCTTCGCCAGCTAAGGTAAAGGTCACATTGTTCATGGTGAAAGTATTGGACTTTTTCTTGGTAAGTACCCCGTTGATTTTAACTTCTGCGTCTTCCCCACTATCTTCGCCCGCTTGGCTGATATTAAACAGGCCGCCTAAAAAGCCGCTGGTATCGGTGATTTGGATCTCGACGCCGCTTTCGTTATAGTTACCGGCTTTAGTGGCGGTCATAAATAATTGATCGTTATACTCATCATAGAATACCGAAACCCCGGCAGCCGCATTTCCATTAATTGTGGCGATAATCTCGTCTAATGTTGTATTATAAGCAAATGAAAACCCTTGACCGTTAATGGTAAATCCAAAATTATCGGTGGGGTTTTTCCCCTCAAAGAAACCCGTATTGATAAACTTATCCCTCAGGTTCCAAATAGAGGAACCGGTGTCGATGTTATTTTTGGGATAATCCGAAACCGTACCGCTGGTGAATCCCATTGTGGTTAGACCGTTATTGGCGGTGGTTCCTTCCAATCTAACTGAAACCGCGTCGGTGGAATAGATCCGTAATTGGTTGAAATCGGTGGCGGAAACCTGAACCTTTTCGTACAGACCACCTAGAGCTTGAACTTTAGCTTGGATATGAGCAGCGTAAGAATCGATGTCATAAGTTCCGGCATCCAGAGTGATCTCTTGGATCGAGCCATCATTCAAGGCAATCTTAAACTTATTATTGGTTGAAGTGATTGTAATGTTTTCGGGATTGGAAATAATACTCCCGATCAATTCTTTGGAATTGGCATTACTGGCAAACCCCAGCCTATCCAGGACATTATTAGTACCGACTTCATTTAATGTTATTGTCTGAACACTGGCATCATCCGGATTTTGTCCGGTGTAAAACTGCAGTTCATTGCTGGAAGTTACCTTGACATAAAGAGCATCTTTACCGGTGAACCCCTCAGCCGTAAGTTGTTCTTGAATCGCTGCCGCTAAATCTTTTAGATTATCTTTATCGTAACTTCCGTAACTATCCGCTTCTAAAGTAATCGTCTCTTGTTTGTCTCCGAGTTTAATTTGGAATGAATTATGAGTATCATCAATCGTAATCGATCCGGTGCTAAAATCATTACTAGTAACTTTTGAACGGATTGAAACCGGCATGCTCGAAGAATTTTGAGCTGCCTTAGCCAGTTTAATAACCTCCAGGTTAAAATTGGTATTCACCGCGCCGGCGGTAGCGGTAGCGGTTACCACTTGATTGTTGGAACTGGAAACGGATTTAGTATTATAAGAAGTTTGCAGTTTTAAATCAAACGCCATATCCCGCAACTGACTCAACGTATTATTAATACTCCGGTAAGCCTCCTGCTTCCAAAGTAAAGTTTGTTGCTGTTGTTTTAAACGGTCTACCGGTTTTTGGGAATATTCCATCATCTTTTTGATGAGGGCTTGGGTATCCATTCCGCTGGCCAAACCGGAAATGCCTAAATCATTAGCCATCTTATTAACCTCCTTTTCCCCGTAGTAGCTTGTCATTCGGTCGCTTGTATGCAAGCTTGCTGTGTTAGAATCAAGCGGACCTTTTTATCCTTTAAAGCGCCGACGTGAAGAAATACTAAAATTTGTTAGCGACATTTATTCTCCCATACCAGTTAGTATTACAAGCTATATTTTATTCAATTGTCATTTGATTAAAAAGGAAGAAAGGAGATGCTTAGATTTTTTTGTCGATTAAAACTCCAAGCATCTCATACATTTTTTGGAGCATGGTTAAAATTTCTTCCGGCGGGAATTGGCGAATAACTTCCTTGGTGTCTTTATCGATTACTTTCACCACTTCCCTATGGGTCGTTTCGTCAATAAAATATTCAAACTCAACATTCGCTTTTTCAAATCCTTCTTTTACTTTATTTAAAGCCTGCTGTAACTGCTCTTCTTTGGGTTTTGATTGAATACTTTCCTGACTTTGAGTCGACGCTTCGGTATTCCCCGCCAGCTTCCCTGCTGCCGTAGTATTTCCCGGGGGATTCACCGGAAAAATCGGATCGATTCTCATTTCGGTCACCTCCATGTATTAATTCGATCATTGTTGGTTTTACTATTGTTTTCGGATATTTTTAGGTAAATGTTAATAGTCTTTTTTGCCTAATTTAACGACTCCGAAGGGGATAAGGGCAAGCTGAGGGGGATTGTTAACAGAATGTAAAATTTTATCCAATCAGCTCCCAACTAAGCGGTGTTCCCCGCTTAACGGATCGGTTGACTCTTTTTCCCAAAACAATTTCATAATATTTGGGGGGTAGGCCCAGTCCCGGCCGGATCGCCCGGACGTTTTCCGAAGTTAGTAAAGCGCCGGCAGTTAAATCCCTGGTAACATAGAGCGAACGACGGTGTTTTAAGGAAGCCTTTTCGGCGGCGGTCGCCATAGCATATTTCTCCCAAGGACTGCCAAGCCCGTTCGCTTTCTTTAACCAATAATCTCATCTCTTCCGGTTCCATTGAAAATGCGGCGTCCACCCCGCCTTCGGCCCGGGATAAGGTGAAATGTTTCTCAATCACGGTTGCTCCTAAAGCGACAGCCGCCAAGGCGGTCCCAAGCCCCAGGGTATGGTCGGAGATTCCGACCTGGCAACCGAAGAGTTCCCGGAGATGAGGCAAAGTCCGAAGATTGGAGTTTTGGGGCGTAGCCGGATAAGTACTGGCGCATTTTAACAAGACAATCGCAGGACAACCGTTTTCCCGAAGGGTCCGGACTGTCTCGTCCAATTCAGCCACAGTAATCATGCCGGTCGAAACGAAAACCGGCCTTCCTGTAGCTGCGACCTTTTTAAGGAGCGGCAAATCGGTATTTTCGAAGGCGGCGATCTTATAACAAGGAACATTTAAAGATTCCAAATAATCAACTGCGGTCGAGTCAAATGGGGTGCTAAATCCGATAATCCCCAACTCTCGGCAACGTTCAAAGATGGGCTGGTGCCATTCCCAGGGTGTATAAGCTTGCTGGTATAGTTTGTAAAGTGAATTCCCCTGCCACAGATTGTTAGGATCATCGATGAAAAATTCGCCTTCGTCCATATCCAAGGTCATGGTCTCAGCGGTGTAGGTTTGAAGTTTGAGAGCCTGGACGCCCGCGTGAGCAGCAGCTTCCACGATTGCCAAAGCCCGTTCCAGAGAGTGATTATGATTGCCGGACATTTCAGCGATGATGAAAGGAGGAGATTTTGCTCCGATGATGTATTGACCCAACTGCATTGAATTCATAATCCACCTCTTTATGGGTATTCATCCCCCCCGGATTAAAACCCAGGGCTTTTGTTAAACATCGTTTTAAACCCCGGCCCACCGGGCACGGTAGGGCTTTGGGGCTCTACCCAGGCCTGGAAGGCCTTGAGATTGTTTTGATATACCCAGCCCATTCGTTTACCTGTGGGCGGAGATTGTCGCTAAAAACTCTTCCGTCAATTCATCCAACGTTCCAATCCGATTGTCCGCTTCGTAATCAGATGACAACCGTATCTCCCGGTAAGCCCCTTGCATTACCCGGATTGTCCTAAACCCCAATGGTTTAATCCCGACAAAGTCCTTATGAGGGTTATCGGCAATATAAAACACTTCCTTTGGGGTAACCTTTTCCCGTTCACAGATTTTTAAAAAGCAATACGGTGATGGCTTGGCGTTTTTAATGCCGTAACGGTGGGTGATATAACAAAACTTGACGCGTTTATCTAAACCAAGGGCTTTAATTTTATTATTTTGAACCATTTTGTTGCCGTCGGTGACAATGTATAGGGGATAATTGGAAAAACGTTCCAGGCAAGCGTCGGCTTCGAGGTGAAGCGCTATTTCCGGTCGATGAAGGCGGTATATTGAAACGCATTTTTGGACCAACTGTTGTTTATAGATTCTATGATGAATCAGTAAATCATCAAAAATCCGGCCCCGGCCGGATGATATTTTTTCGAGCATGAATTCGAAACCGGTTTGAACGGGAATGGAATAATGTTCATTTAGGTAAACAGCTACCGCCCTAAAACCGCTCTTAACGAAAGTCAACTCTTCATAGAGCGTATCGTCGAGATCAAAGACTAATATCAATATAAGTTTCCTCTTTTATAATTTTCTACCACGAAAACACGAAGACGAGGGGAAGGGTTGGTTTGTAGACCTTATATCTTCCGTTTTTATAAAGCTTTTGGTTCTCCTTCGTGTTCTTCGTGACCTTCGTGGTTGAAAAATGATATTAAGATTACTATAAAATCTTTAGGTTCCGACCAGCTGTTTTTTATTTACTCCGTGTCTATCCTGTTAATTTGGAAAAAATATCAGTTCTTTAGGTGGGATTTTCTTTTCGGTTAAAAGTAAACCGACTGGTCGTACCGGAGCATGGTGAGGTTCTTTTGGTATTCGCCAAGTATGGGTTGGAGCGGTTCGTTGTTGCACATCTTGTGTAGCAAATAAGGGTAATCGGCGCCAGCCCGGATCGAAAGAGGAACGCCGCCGCCGAAACGGGGGTTGATCTCGATCCAGTAAACCATCAGTCCGTCGTCGATGCATTGGAGTGTCGCCGGACCAATGATGCCGAGAGTTTCAATTATATATTTCCCTTGTTGGATCAAGTCGGGCCTGTCCACAGTCCGGCTTTTGACCACCTCTCCGGAACGAACTTCGATTCTTTCCCGCGGCACGATTGAAAGCGCTCGGCCATTCAGATCGGATAACGTATCCAATGTGTATTCCGTCCCGGCGATATACTCTTGGACTATCAGGTCCGGGTTACGATTGGCCAAAAAATCAAGCTCCCTTTGGGAAGTGACCTTGTAAACTCCCGCAGATCCCATGCCGGAACGGGGCTTAACAAATAACGGGGATTTATCGCCAAGCAATTTAGTTACCGGCCAGGTTTTGGGGGTATTAATTCCGTGATCTATGAAAAATCGATAGGTTTCCAATTTATCGGCGCAGATTTTAAGGGTTTCGGTTGGGGAAAGGAGCAATGTCGTCCCCTGCTTCGTGAATTGATTACGATTGCGATCCAGGATTGTAAACTCTGGTTCATAAAGGGGAATCAGCAGCTTTACCCTTTCCTTACGGCAGATTTGTAATAAGGCGTTAAGATAGCCGGTTTCGTTAACCTTCGGTATCTGGAATACGGCGTCCACAAAATGTCCCGCCGGGGCTAGCTTTGGGTTGGATTCCGCTGCGAGAATCCGCGTGAAAATGCTATGTCTTAGATATGAATCTTTAAAAGCTTGTACCAGTTCGACCCGGCGGCCGATGGAGGTGAAAAGAACGGTGAACATGAGCGCCTCCGTTATTCTTTTATGGCATACATGAAGATCGACCGGCCAAAACCAAGTTGAGCCAGGTGTTCGTATAATCGTTTTAGTTGGTCCTCACGTCCGGTTTTAATAAAAGAATTTTGAATGTTTGTGATAAAAGGACTCACCTTAGCTTGTTCTTCCGGATTAGCGTAATAATTAATCCCAGCCATCAGCAAAAACTCTAACGGAAAATTGGTGGTCCGGTAGACTTCTTTAAATCCGATTTTTTTTATTAGTTTTTCCAGTGATTCAAAGTTGAAATAATTGATATGGTCCGGTAGGCAGACCCAGCGTAGTTTTTCCCGATAATGTTCCTGATAAGCCATTTGCCCTTGGCTGAAATCGTTAGGAACACAGACCCGGATGATTCCGCCGGGTAAAAGTAACCCATATAGTTTTTGCAAGACTGAATAAGGATCTCGGATATGCTCCAATACAAATTCAAGATTGATAAAGGAAAAGTCGGCTAGGTTCAGAGAATCAATTTCTTCAACCGTTTTACTGAAGACCTTTAACCTGAACTTTTTCAAATAATCACATGCATCTTGATTAGGCTCAACGATTACTCCCGTCCAACCTTGCTCTTCGAAATATTTAGCCAAAAGAGTGTTACCGCAGCCGATGTCCAACATTCGTAAGGAGGTTGTCTGCTTAAGCTCGACTACTTTCTGATAAACTTCCTGATAGGGAGGATAGTTAAGGATAAACTTTTTCCTCCACTCTATATGGGCTCCGTCAATCTTTTCATAAGGAAACGGTTTAATTTCCCGATAATACTTTTCAATGTAAAATTCGGCAATCTCTTCGGAAGTTGGGAGGGGATAAATATGTTTAAAACCGCAAGTCCGACAGTCAATTACTTTGATGCCCTGTTCTTCCCAGAACGTATCAAATTGATGTTCGATTTGGTTCGACAATAATGCTCACCTTCTAATATTTAATCGGATACTATTTGCTCGCTTACGCCAGTTTCGCCACTAGCTCCATGGCATCCTTGACGACAATATCCATGTTCGCATATTTATATAAACCTAACCGGCCGGTGAAAAAAAGGTGGTTTTCTTTTTTCCCTTCATCAGCATACCGTTCGTAAAGTTCCCGATTACTTTGCCTGGGGATTGGGTAATAGGGTTCTCCTTTAGAAGTTGGATACTCTTTCACCACTGTGGTCCCCCGGATGATTTGGCCCGTAAAATGCTTGAACTCGGTTATTCTGGTGAAATCATAGTCATTCGGATAATTTACGGTCCCGGCTTTCTGATAATAATCCGTTTCATGAAACTCATACTCAAACCGGAGGGAACGGTAAGGCAAAGGACCGAACTTGTAATCAAAATGGTAATCGATGGGCCCGGTATTAATCATTGTTCCATATTTAATTTCATTGATAACCTCTTTGTAATCGCAGTTTAAAAGGAAATGAATCTTAGGGTGGTCAATTATCTTGGCGACCATACCGGTGTAACCTGGTTTGGGGATACCCTGATAGGGATCTTCGAAATAACGATCATCCCGGTTATAACGGACCGGAATTCTGGCGGTTACTTCCGGAGCCAGTTCTTCCGGGTCCAGACCCCATTGTTTAATAGTGTAACCCTTAAAGAACATTTCATATAATTCTTTGCCAACCTTGGCGACTACAACGTCGCGGGCATTCTTAACTTCCAAATCGCTTGGCCGGACCCTTTGAAAGAAACCATCGATGTTGTGAGCGTCATAATCAGCGCCATATAACAGGTTGATTGTGTCAAGATTAATCGGTAATGGCACATATTTACCACGCATATACGCTAAGACCCGGTGCTGGTAGAGATGCCATTTGGTGAATTGGGAAAGAAAATCCCAGACTTCTTTATATCTAGTATGAAAAATATGCGGGCCATAACGATGGACTAAAATACCGGCTTCGTCATACTCGTCATAGACATTGCCGCCGATATGATTACGTTTTTCGACGATCAGTACTCGATTTCCTTTTTCCGCAAGCAGCCTGGCGCAAGTGGCCCCGGATAGGCCGCAACCCACGATGAGATAATCATACATCATTGTTCACCTAGTCTTTTCTATTCGTTTCAAACCAAAGGGTAAAAGCAGTAAAACCGGTATCGCTAAAATCAATGTTAATAATAGAGCTATCAATGACCAAACTTTATTAATAACACTGTGACAGATTATTTGCCAAGGCCCTACCGGCCTTAACTCGGAAACCAAGTTACAAATTATTCTGGATTTGCACTTAAGTGTTAAGCTAAAAAACAAAACATTTAAAAAACCGGCCCCGGACAGATTAGCGACTGGAATAATTACGGTATCGAACACTTTTTCCCGCAGTTCCTTCACTGGCCTCCGGTAGCTAAATCCTTCTTTAAACGGATAAACATATACCCGATCAATGGCTTGATATTTTTGGGCCAACAATAGCCCATGTTCATGAGTGAGGACGCTTAACCGCCACTCCGGGTATTGACTTTTTATAGCCGCCAGGTTCAAATCCAATTGTTGAAAGCTGACGGAGCGGATTATCAATACTTCCTTCATCATTATATCCTTTCGTAGCAAACTAGTGAAAGAAGGTGAACGGTGAATTAAAAGGGATCCGTAAATTGCAAGCAATGTTGTTGGCTACCGGCTTACGTCTTCCCTGCAACCGGCTTAATCCGGCGAAAGCAGCGCCCATCGCCTTTAAATATATGAATGTTTTTTGTTCCAGGCTATAATATAAACAATAATAAATCTGCCTGATTGTAAGTTTCAAGGCCAATAAGAGCGGGTAGTTCTTCCAAATCAACCAGAATGAATTACGGGTGTAATAAAAAGGGGCTCTCCAGGAACTACGGTTTTTAGGCGAATATTTATGATAAGCTACTACATCCGAAAAGAATTGGACTCGATAACCTTGGTCCAAGATCCGAAAAGCCGTGTCCTGTTCGTTCCAGTATAAAAAGAACTCCTCCGGATAAAAGCCTACCTTTTCCAGTAGTTCCCGTCTTACTCCGGCCCCGGCCCCATTGAAAGCCATTAGGTAGTTTTCGGCCACTGCCGCGGTCTCTTTCTTTACTAAATCCGCCTCGTCAGCCTCTACCTTTTTAACTTCGTCATAATTGTAAAAATTACGGACATCAAAGGCGACCACTCCAAGCTTAGTATCATTAGAGAACTTGTCCACCATTTTAGTGATGGAATCCTTGGCCGGGAAGGAATCATCGTCAAGAATCACGATATACTCGCCTTTGGCGTTCTTAAAACCTATATTGTAAGCTTCGATCCCGATGTTTTTAAACATCTTAATCAGCTTTACTTCGAAGAATTCCGCTTCAATCACCTCCGGAGTCCCGTCCGCAGAAGCATTATCAACCACGATCACTTCCAGATTAGGATAATCGATCTCCCTAATCCGGCTCAGACTTTCGCGGATCTCTGCTTTTCTGTTCCAACAGATGGTGACGATGGAGACTAAGGGATAATTCATAAATTTACCTCTTGTTAATATTCTCGGTTAATTCCGTAGCAAACTGTTTCCAAATTCCCCGGACTGTAATGCCTGATATATATTTGATAATGCGGATTGATTGATTTGATCAGCAAGGGGATCTCCCATAAATCTTCCGGCTTATGATAAATTGATATCGCAAGCTTGGGCTTGAATTTCAATATTACCCGTTTGGCGCCGAGAATGGCTTCTTTTTCAGCGCCTTCAATATCCATTTTGATAAAGGACACATCTTCAGATTTGGCTAAATATTGATCCAAACTAACCACTTTAATATTATTTTCTAATCTTTCATCAATTCGGGAACCCATATTGTTGGTAAACGCAAAGCCTATTTTAGTATTTTTATTATATAAACCTTTTTGGTTTAATTTAATCTTATTAAAATCATTTATTCGGCTCAAATTATCGACTAATTTATGATAGGTTTTTTCATCGGGTTCAAACCCATGGATCATTTTAAAGCAACCTTTTGTCGTACTGAGCAAACTGTTTATTGTATCACCACTATATGCTCCTCCGTCAACGAAAACCTCTTCGCCGGTTAATTTGATAATATCGGGGTCAAAATACTGTAAACATGCGTTATCGGCCACAGAGCCCATCGGAATAAAGTTATTGGTTAAACGACATTCAATGAGTTTCTTGATGATCTGTTTTGACTTGTCGTCTTCCAAAAAACCCATTAATTCGTCTATTTTATTATCAGCAATTTTGATATCTTCTCTCGAATACTTTTGTGAAAAAATTAACGGCAAATAGTATATATTATTAAAACCTTTCGTTGTTAACTGGTTTTCGATTTCGTCGTAAAAAGCACTGGTGATTAAAAGGTTGACTCGATCACTTATTGCAGATAACTCATTAGGAGACACCACTTTAAGCCCGTATAAATATTGACCCCATTTTAGATAATCATTGTCGCAAAAGTAATCAACTTTTATTTCCGCTTCTTTAAGATAATTATATATTAGATTTCCAAACTCTCCGGCCCCGAACAAAACAAGTAATTGATTTGCTTTTTTTACTTTGCAAATTACTGATTCATAATGTGTTAAAAACATTAAACTACTCCATAAAGGATTATGCCATTTGTTCTCTTAACCGTAATACTTTTTCTAAAAATATCGGGTAATAAATGTTTTTGAATAATTTATAAGTACGCTGAAAGTTCTTGGCATACTCCCGGTCTTCTTTGGATGCTATAATATTGAAATATCCATCTATATAAGCATTCACACGCCCATCAAGCTCATCGGCTAAATTGAAAATATGAGCGCAACTTTGGCAGATTAAACCGTCTTTATTTTCAAAAGCAGCTTGATATTGGATGATTTTCTGCCCCGGAAACTGTTGCCGCAAATATGTAACCTGATGAAACTTGCCCGCTATAATCAATTCGGTACTTTCATTTACCATTTGGATTCGGGTGGCAATATCCCGTACAATTTTAAGATTTTCATTATCAATCAAAATTACTTTAGGAGAATTATTCATCAAGTTTTCAAACCGATCCTCAACCGTTTCTAGTTCAAAAATCCGCCCCTCGCCAGCCTTACCGCGGATATTGGCTAATGCATCCTCAATTGCCGTAATAATTGTTCGGGCGCTATTATATTTCTGCGTATAATTACAGGAATAAACCGCCAGAACGGCTTCATAAAAGATACAATCTGCTAATTGTCGTATATGATTAACATCGGAATATTTCACAAAAAAGCGGATTTTATTTCTCCAAAAATAATAGGTGTTAAAAGTATTTACTTTACGGGCTGCGCCCATCTTGTGCCATACTTTAGATCCAGAACAAGCCATAACTTTATATCCATGGAGCTTCATCCGATGTCCCCACTCAATATCGTCCCAGTAAATGAAGTTAGTTTCCTCCATAAGGCCCACTTTTTTGATTGCCTCGGTTCTAACCAACATGGAACAGGCAGGAACATAGTCGCATTCCAACTCCTTAGGTACTCCCAGGTCAATACTGCCTTTAAGGTTAGGTTTAATTGTAAAGTTGTCCCAGTCGATTTTCGCTCCCAACTCTTGAATTTCTGTTGGATTATCCATTGAATAAAGCAAAGAGCCGGCAATTCCTACATTTTGATGACTTTCTAAATAATCGTATAACTCGGTTAAAGCATTTTCATGCAGAATAATATCATTGTCGAGCAAATATAAATATCGATAATCCTTTTTAAGGGCCTCTTTCATCCCGGTGTTAAAACCGCCCGAACCGCCGGTATTTTCTTTGTTCTTAATCAATATAACCCGGTTGCCATAGACAGCTTCTATCCCTTCAGCTGATCCGTCACTGGAAGCATTGTCAACAACAAAGAGGTCGTAATCTTTAAAGCTTAAGTTGAATACGGAATTAATGCACTTGAGCACATATTCTCTCTTGTTATAATTGCAGATAATTATGGCTACTTCTTTTTTCATTAAGTCCCCCGTTATACCGGCGTAGCTGATTTATTAATAATAAACCAAGTAATCTTCAAGATGTTTATAGCCCATGTTTTCTAAGCGAGCCGCGATTTCCAATTTTCCCGGTTGGGAAGCAATGATAACTTTCGCTTTTTGACCTTCCTTAGTCTCTTCAAGAATTTTCGGGGAATATATGGTTTTATCCATCACTATTTTCCCAGTTTTGGTGAGATCGCTATCGATAAAACCGTGAACTGTTTCTAATAAGCCATCATTGGTTAAAGCAGTTAAAAGCTGTTGTCCCATAATACCTGAACCCCAGATAAAATTGAGTTCTTTGCCCGTGAATAAGTTTCTGATTTCTTCTTTCTTGATTCGATATAGCACATCTTTAAAAAATTTGTCTTTTTTGGTTGCCGTAATTGAACTATCAATAACTCTCATTTTTACCAGCACTTTGGGTATATTGGCCATTTTATGCCCCAATTTGTTCAGGTTATAAAACAAATGATAATCCGTGCCGACAGGGACATCCAGATAACCGACTTTTTTAATTACCTCGGTTTTACCCATCATATTGGGATGATTGATAGCACAAAACCAGTAGAGCTTCTCCCGCATCTCTAGCCAGGAAACTACCGAATTCAACTCTTTTTCAATGACTTCTTTGCAATAATGATACCTTTGGCTCATTCTGACTTCCTCATTATGAGGAAAATATTCCATAAAACTACCCACCAAGTCGATTTCCGGGTTTTCCTGTAAATATTTTATTTCTTCTTCAAACCTGGTAGGAAGGGAAATATCATCCGAATCAACTTTGGCAATATACTCGCCTCTCACTTTAGATAAGCCCAAGGTCAAAGCAGGGCCAATACCTTGATTCTGTTCAAAGTTAAAGAGCCTAATACGGTCATCATTAAAATTTTCAATAACTTGCCGAGTTTGATCTATTGAACCGTCGTTGACAATGATTAGTTCAAAATCGGTGTAAGTCTGAGCCAAGATGCTTTCGATAGTCGCAGCAATAAATTCCGCGCCGTTATAAACTGACATTAAAGCGGAAATAACCGGCATTTGTAGACCTCCAATTAATATACCACATAGTCTCTTAAATGGTGAAAACCATGATTTTTTAAATAACGAGTTATTTCAAAAAGCCCAGGATGAGAAGCAACAATTGTTTTGCTAGTTTCTGGATTCAAAATTTCTGGCGAATAGATTTTTTTGTTATGAACTATTGCTCCTGCTTTTTCAGGATTACTATCGATAAAGCCCTCAATGTCCAAGTTGTGTTTATATAAATTATTAAAAACCTTCTCACCTAAACTTCCGGCTCCCCAAAGATAGACATTATTTGATCTATTAAATAAGCCCTCAATTTCAGCTTTCTTCATTTCATACTGTATCTCATCAAGAAATAAATTGCTATTGGTTACTGTCGTAGATTTTTCAAGAACTCTTACTCTTGTTAAAACACACCCAACATTTACCATCTTATGTCCAGCTTTATTCAAGCGATAAAACAGATCATAATCTTCACCCATTGGAAATTCCCGATAACGATATTTTTGGAGAACTTCACTACGGATCATAATTGATGAATGGGTTAAACAACAATACCAATATATTACTTCACTAATGTCTTTCCATTCGGTATAAGTATTTTTTCGTCTTTCCCACATATTTTTCTTATCGAAATAATTTTTTGAGGTTTCAACCTTTTTATTATGGGGAAAATATTCGATAAAACTTCCAACAAGACTAATAGCTAGATGATCATCCAAGAAATCTTTTTGAATAGCTAACCTATCAACGGAATAAAGGTCATCCGCATCCGCTTTTGCAATATACTTGCTCCGTACATGTTGAAGGCCATAGTTCAAGGCCTTCCCTACACCCAAATTTTCTTCCAATCTAAAATATCTGATTCTAGGATCATGAAAACTCTTAATTATGGTCTCTGTACCATCAGTGGAGCCATCATCGATAATAATAAACTCAAAATCTTGATAAGACTGATTAAGGATACTAACAATAGTTTCTCTTATATATTCTTCTCCGTTATAGACAGACATCAAGACGCTTATTTCGGGCATAAAATCATTCCCCTATAAATTACTTTTATCACTAAAGTAAATAAAAATAGTTCTCCTTAAAATTCATCCCTTTACCATTTAAAAATCTGATGATCTCTTCTTTCCCTGGGCTAGATGCTATAAAAATATGATCAAATTTTAGATTCTCAATTTGATCTGGCTTGAATATACTCAATCCATCGATTATTCCTGACTTATATTTATCAATAAAACCGACAACCTCATAAAAGCATCTTGTTTTCAAAATCTTTTTTAAAATCAAACCCGCATTACTCGCGCCCCAAATTAAAACTTTTATTTTCTTGTTAATATAATTGCTTTCAATATAATCTAATTTTACATTCACAACATCAATTAATTGTTTTGTATTCTCCTTTTCTTCATGAAATATCATCGGCATCCATTCTTGCAATATAATCACCCTTAGCTAAAATAATACCTTCATTAAGTGATGCGACTAAACCTTTATTCTCTGTATATAATAATTATTTTTTCATCTGTTTTGGCATAACTCTCTATAATAGCCATTAAGTTATCTGTTGACCCATCATTGATTATAATTAATTCAAAATTCCTATATGTTTGATAAAGGATACTTTCTAGCGATTCAACTAGATATGTATCGCCGTTATAAACAGGCATTGCTATGGAAACTTTTGGTTTCATACTGAAATTCACCAAACTTTTTCTCAAATTAAATATTTTACCTCAAGGCAACAATTCATTTACATTATAATCATTGTTCTTTCGCTAATTATAAAAATTAATCATCTCTTTTGTTATCTTTTCAATAATTCTAGTATAGATAGTGCATTTTTATTGATACAATAAAATTCATTAAATATATAAAAAAATTTACTTATTCTCCTAATATTATTCCTTCTGTTTTCTTTTAGAATTATTCTATCAAAATAAAAGTACAAATCTTGTTTGTCATATGCATCATAAGTAAATCCCAATCCACCATAGAAACTTTCACCACACAGTATTACCTCTTTTCCTTTTAACAATGATTCTAAACCTGCCTGAGAGTTTATTGTTACACAGACGTCCGCTCTATCAATAAGGCTATATGTATCATATTTATTATCATGATCTAATATTATATTATGATTATTAGTTATCTCTTCAGCAAATTTACTTTTAATTAATTTTTTATATGTCAACTCTCGATCCTTTAAGTATTCGCTATACGTTTCTGAAGGGTGAAGCTTAATTATAAGTTCCAAATCATTATTTAATGAATATTCAATAATATCATTTATTAAATGAATTGGCGTTCTAAAATTATTGATTCCAAAAATGATTGAAGAATCAACATATACTTGAGCCAAAAAAAGAATTGTTTTTTTACCTTTTGGTTTATTCAATTGATTATTTGAGCTAATATGTTCATTAATCTTCTTATTTTTCACATCCAGTAAGAACTTTTTTCTATAATTTTCACAAATTCCATCATCAATTAGGCTTTCATATCTCCAAAAATAATTCTTTGCCAAATTTTTATTGGTAGGTATGCACGATACATTATCCCAAATAATCTTTTCTTTATTTAAAGTAACCTCAAAAGTATAGGTATCAATATCATTGATTATACTTACTTTCCTCATTACATTACTTATAACATCGTAACCATGAAATAATAGACTTTTTGAAACTTTTCCTCTTTCTAATATGCTATACGCTGCATCTATATATTTAATAGCCTTTTCATAATACTTTTTTAATACGTTATAATGATTAACATCATCTATACAAAATTCTTTTTCCATAATACATAATTCATTACAGACATTAAAAATGGCTACCTCATAAAGATTTATTCCTCTATAATTCGTTGAGTGATAGTCCCTTTTTACAACTAGTTCGTATTGACATTTTTCATTGAAATCAATATAACTTTCAATATAAATTAAATTAGTATTGTTCCTTACAAATAAATCCCATAATTCTATATTAGTAATGCCTAAAATACTTATTCTTTTTGTTGTAGCAATAGTGTCATAGCTTTTATTTAGGTCCAAAGTATCTTCAATAATCTTAAGGATGATACTTTTTACTTTTTCAATTGTCTCTTTTCCTTTTACATTATGTATATCCCTTAAATCAAAAAAGTCTTTATTCTCGTTAAAACCTAAAGTTTTTAATTGAGAACTAATTTCATTATAATAACTACTAGTAATTCCAATAATAACATCGTCCCTATCCTCATCCAATAATTCCTGAGGGCTTTTAATATTTTTATTTAAAATTTTCTTCCCCCATTTTTCAGGATCGTTATCAATAAAATAATAAATAGGAAGCCCTAAAGCTTCTCCAATTTCTTTTCCCATTTTACTTGCACCAAACAGAATTAATTTTTTCATTATATTACTCCCCATGTTCATCAACTTAT
>ENA-UOOK01003432-UOOK01003432.1-fermentation-metagenome-genome-assembly--contig:-NODE-3432-length-18032-cov-3.507426_pt1 | contig 18032 bp, 11 predicted proteins | sample MGYA00245777_ERZ724023 | MGnify/ENA primary metagenome ERZ724023 (study PRJEB28704, sample SAMN03018312) | fermentation metagenome | biome: anthropogenic terrestrial biome; feature: soil; material...
ATTTCAAGGAAATACCGCACAATCGACTTTTCACATTTTCTGATGTTGAAATACACTATTCCGTACAAGATTTTGCACGGCTGGCCTGTACGGCAGATGCCCCCTGTGACCTGGGCACACGCTGCACCGTATTCATGAACTCGAAAGTCAAACAGGTGCTTCGCGAAGGAGCAACTATTGCAGACATCTCGGCAGGAATATCCTACTCCGTCATCAAGAACTGTCTCTATAAAGTTCTGAAACTCCACGATAATGAAAAACCGGAGGGAAGAATCGTGGTCCAGGGGGGAACGATGCGCAATGATGCTGTCGTCAGAGCCTTTGAACTGCTCACGGGAACGGATGTATGCCGCAGTAATATGCCCGAATTAATGGGGGCTTACGGCTGTGCACTCCACGCCCTCACCAACTTCCAGAAAAGGAGGAACACGAAGGGACATTCCATCGACGAACTGGTAGGTATGTCATCTTACCAGACCCGCCAGCTCCGCTGCCATGGGTGTGAAAACCAATGCTATGTGAGTATGTATACCTTCAAAGGAGGCAACAAGTTCTATAGCGGCAACAAATGTGAGCGGATATTCAACAATCACGGAAAAAGTGTCACCAAGGGAGAGAACATTTATGTCTATAAATACCATGCCCTCTTTGACCGTCCTCTTGAACCCATAGAGAAAACGAAAAAGGCACCCTCCCGGAAAATCGGTATCCCCCGTATCCTCAACATGTATGAAGAATATCCCTTCTGGAATGCCTTACTCAGGAATGCAGGATTCACCGTTGTCCTATCCTCTCCTTCCACTTTCTTCCACTATGAAAGTGCATTGAATACTGTAATGGCAGACAATATCTGCTTTCCCGCCAAACTCGTGCACTCTCATATTGCAGAACTGGAGGGAGACGAAACGATCGAGCGTATCCTTATGCCCTACGTTGTCTATGAACATAATGAAGACAAGAGGACCATCAATTCTTATAACTGTCCCATCGTTTCAGGATATTCTGATGTCATCCGATCCGCTATGGAGCCGAAAACTCCTATTGACTCCCCTGTCATCAATTTCTCTGACAAAAGGTTGCTGGAGAAACAGATTATTGATTATCTCAAGACACTGGGGGTTTCAAGAGCCAGAGCCAGAAAAGCTTTCGTAGCCGCAGTAAAGGCTGAAGAAGAGTACACGACAGCTCTGACCTTCAAAGCGAAGGACATCCTCAAGAGAAGCCAGCAGGCAGGACACCTGACCATCGTGCTGGCCGGACGCCCTTATCATGCAGACCCGCTCATCCAGCACAAACTCTCAGAGATGATCGCCTCCTTAGGTGCTGACGTCATCAGTGATGACATTGTCAGAGGCAATGAAAGCATCAACAGCGGGGAGACTTACCTGGTCAAGCAGTGGGCCTATATGAACCGCATCATCAAGAGCGGACAATGGACAGCAGAACAGGGCGACCATGTCCATTTCGTGCAGATGACCTCTTTTGGTTGTGGCCCGGATGCGTTCATACAGGATGAGATCCGTGATATTCTCAGAAGGCACGGGAAACCCTATACACTGCTGAAAATCGATGATGTCAGCAATATCGGCAGTCTGAAACTACGGGTAAGATCTCTCGTGGAAAGTCTCCGCTTTCACGTTGAGCACCACGATAACAAACCTTTCGTGACGACAAGGGTGTTCAAGAAACCTGATGTCCGCAGAAAAATACTTGCGCCCTATTTTACGGAATACCTCACGCCCATACTCCGTCCTGCGCTGAAACTGATGGGCTATGATGTGGAAGTGCTCCCGATGGCCGACCAGGAGAGTGCAGACTTAGGGCTGAAATATGCGAACAATGAAATCTGCTATCCCGCAACCCTAATCGTAGGGGATATAATCAAAGCCCTGAAAAGTGGCAAATACGACCTGAACAACACTGCCGTGGCAATGAGCCAGACGGGGGGACAGTGCCGTGCCACCAACTATGCAGGACTGATCAAGCGGGCTATGGTTGCCAATGGTTTCCAGAATGTTCCTCTGGTCACATTGGGAGTGACGGCACATGAAGATGGAGGAGAAGAAAATGAGCAGGAAGGATTTGGAATCCCATGGACGAAATATGCCAATCTTATTATCAACTCCCTTCTCTTTGGAGATGCCATTTCAGAAATGTATAACGCTACGATAGTCCGTGAAGACCAGCCGGGAGTAGCTATGCAACTAAGGAAGAAGTACATGGGAGCGGTCGGAAAGCATATCGAGGACAATGATCCCAAAGGCATCGTCAAACTCCTGAGCAAGGCTGCCCGGGACTTCGACCGGCATGCCGTGTGCAAAGAGACCCCTAAAGTAGGAATCGTAGGAGAGATCTTCTTGAAATTCAATCCGTTTTCCCACGAATTCATCGAGAAACATATTATATCCAAAGGTATTGAGGTGGTCCCGCCATTGCTGACCCCTTTCTTCCTCCAGGAATTTGTCAACGTAGAAGTCCGGAAGCATCTCCGTCTGACCTGCTCCCGGACGCCGGACTTTGTTGTGAACGGGATTTATCAGGCACTTATCGGCAAACATATCAAGGCCATCAACAAAGTGGCTTCCAGATTCCGCTATTTCCGTCCGTTCAGCAATATCTACAATGATGCCAGACAGGTAAAGGGTGTCGTATCCATGGCAGCACAGTTTGGCGAGGGCTGGCTCCTGCCCGCCGACATCATCAGCTATATCCGTGATGGAGTAAAGAATGTGATCAGTCTGCAGCCTTTCGGGTGCATTGCCAACCAGGTAGTCTCCAAAGGGATTGAGAAGAAACTGCACCGGCTCTATCCTGACCTCAACCTGGTCTCCCTGGATTTCGACTCAGGGGTCAGTACCGTCAATGTCATCAACAGGCTGTTGCTTTTCATAGATTCCATTGCCGTATGACCGATCGTCAGCGGCAGGTCATTACTTTTTGGAATTTACATTGGGATTATCGTTTTTTTTCGTATCTTTGCAAGAAATTATTGATACACCATCCTAATGAGTAAAATCGATTGGACTCATAAATTGACTGATACAATAGAGGCCCTTTCCAGGCCAGAAGCCCTAAAAGGCCTTTTCCATCAGCAACGTGTTGGGAATCCGCTTCCTTCAAGCAGGGCTCTTGAAGAAATCATTCTGCTGTTACGTTCAATCCTCTTCCCAGGTTATTTCGGAAGATCCCATGTCAACTTCAGAACCATCAAGTATCAAATCGGCGTAGACGTGGAACGGCTGCGTCACCTGCTCTCCGACCAGATTATGGCCGGACTGTGCTTCATGCAGCCTGTTGAAGAGGACGATGCAAAATCTTTCAGGAATCTCTCCGAGAAGCATGACAAGGCAGAAGAGATCACCGTCCAACTGATCACCAAGTTGCCTGAAATACGTAAGACTCTGGCCACAGATGTCATCGCTGCCTATAATGGAGACCCCGCCGCAGCAAGTTATGAGGAAGTAATCTCCTGTTATCCGGTCATCAAGGCAGTGACCAACTATCGGGTAGCACATGAACTGGTACTCCTCAATGTACCCCTGATCCCCAGGATGATGACCGAGTTAGCTCATTCGGAAACAGGAATAGATATTCATCCGGGAGCAACGATCGGAAAATATTTCACCATTGACCACGGCACAGGTGTCGTCATCGGCGCCACATGCAAAATAGGCAATCATGTCAAACTCTATCAAGGTGTTACCTTAGGAGCCAAGAGTTTTCCTCTTGATACCAAGGGGAATCCGATCAAGGGCATCCCGCGGCATCCTGTCATCGAGGATGATGTCATCATCTATGCCAATGCTACACTACTCGGCAGGATCACAATCGGAAAGGGCTGCGTGATCGGAGCGAATGTATGGGTAACCAAAGATATGGCTCCACACACGAAGAAATATCGAAAAGACAAAAAAGAAAATCTTAATTTAGACTTAGAATTTAATAATGGAACAGGAATTTGAACTCATCGCCAAGACATTTATGGGACTTGAACCCGTTTTGGCACAGGAGCTCACGGGGCTGGGTGCCCATAATGTACAACAAGGTAGACGGATGGTATCTTTCACGGGGGATCAGGAAATGATGTACCGCGCTAATTTCCAATTACATACCGCCATCCGCATTTTAAAACCCATCAAGCACTTTAAGGCACATTCCGCTGATGAAGTTTATGATGAAGTGAAGAAAATCAACTGGGGCCAGTATCTGGATAACCATAAGACCTTCGCCATAGACTCTGTGGTCTACTCCGACAATTTCCGCAATTCCCTTTTTGTCACCTACCGGGTCAAGGATGCCATTGCCGACTGGTTCAAAGAGAAGTCCGGAGCCCGGCCGAATATCAGTGTAAGCAACCCTGACATCCGGTTCAACATCCATATTTCAGACGAAGACGCCACCCTCTCCCTGGACTCAAGTGGAGAGAGCCTGCACCGCCGCGGTTACCGCCAGGAAAGCGTGCAGGCTCCTATCAATGAAGTACTGGCAGCAGGAATGATCCTTATGACCGGCTGGCATGGAGAATGTGATTTCATTGATCCGATGTGCGGCTCCGGCACTTTGCTTATTGAAGCTGACCTCATTGCCCACAATATGTCCCCGGGGATTTTCCGAAAGGGCTATGCGTTTGAGAAATGGCCAGATTATAATCAGGAACTTTTTGACAAGATCTATAATGATGATAGTCAGGAGCGAGACTTCACACATCATATCTATGGCTATGATATTGATATGAAAGCTGTAAATACGGCAAAGCTCAATATCCGCGCCGCTGGCCTGAGCAAAGACATCACCGTGGAACAGGCCAATTTCAAGGATTTCAAGAAACCTGCCGAAAAGAGCATTATCGTCATGAATCCTCCTTATGGCGAACGTATCTCCACCCCTGACCTGCTCGGAACCTATAAGATGATCGGAGAAAGACTCAAGCATGCTTTCCAGGGCAATGATGCCTGGATCGTCAGCTACAGGGAAGAGTGCTTTGAGCAGATCGGGCTGAAACCTTCCATCAAAATTCCTTTGTACAATGGCAATCTGGAATGTGAATTCCGTAAATACAGCATTTTTGACGGAACGATGAAGGATTTCCGTTCTGAAGGGGGAATCGTGAAGACGGATGAGGAAAAGGAAGAAATGTCTGAAAGGCACTTCAAGAAACATCGTGACTTCAAGAAAGACCTGGACGAAGGACAGGAAGAGAATGAAGACGGGGATATCCGTTCCTTCCACTTCCATTCCATCCTGGAAGAGAAAAGACGCGAAAGGGAAGAATACAAGAGTTCCCAGGATCATGGCGACCATAAATTCGACCGGGGGCACGGACATGATGACCACAGATTCGGCGGAGACCATGAGGACAGAAGAAATTCCGGGGAGAATCGCGGCAGCCAGAGGGGATTTTCCGGAGATCACGGACAGAAAGACAGACGGTTCGGTGATTACCGTTACCGGGACCGCAAAGATAATTTCCGGCATGGGCGTGAAGAGCGTGATGGCGGAGGAAGAAGACGATATGGTGACAGGTTTGGTAAGCCTCATAACTTCAAGGGGAATGATGATGAAGAATAAATTCTTGCTGATCGCTATATTCATGATGGCTTTGACCGTATCCGCACAAACAAGGCAGTCCTCACTGAAAGAGTTGACACTGGAAGATCTCAATTACGGTGGGACGAATTACTCCAAGATGATCCCTGAGAACCGGTGGACAACATGGTGGGGAGACCAACTTATCCGTCAGGAATTAGAGGCTTGCTACATCATCAACAAGGCTACGGGTAAAGAGCATGTCCTCTTTACTTTGAAAAAGTTGAATCAGTGGATCGGAGCGACCGATTCCTGCAAAGTCCATTCCCTCTATTATGTGACCTTCCCCTATGCTAAAAAAAACCTTGCATTAGTACAAACATCAGCAGAAAGACTGCTGGTCAACTTCAAGACGGGGAAGGTGACGTGGCGCCAATGCCGTAAAGGAGAGACCCATGAGGAATGGTGCCCAACTTCCAAGGCGGTAGCTTTTGTCAAAGACAACCAACTCTATGTGACGGATGCCCAGGGGAAAACCCGGCAGTTGACCACGGATGGTTCCCGCAACATCGTCTACGGGCAGAGCGTCCATCGTGATGAATTCGGCATCAGCAAGGGCACTTTCTGGAGTCCTGACGGCCAGCAACTGGCGTTCTACCGCATGGATCAGAGCATGGTCACCGACTACCCCCTGGTCACTATCCCGGAGGTTGACTGGACACCGGCCAAGGGCCAAAGCCGGATGGCTACTCCTGATCCCATCAAATATCCGATGGCCGGAGAGACTTCACACAAAGTAACTGTCGGAGTCTATGACCTGAAAAGTGGAAAGATCATCTACCTGAAAGCAGGTGACCCCACCAACCGCTACTTCACGAATATCGCATGGAGTCCTGATGGCAGTATCATCTATATGTTCGAGTTGAACCGCGATCAGAATGATTGCCGGCTCGTCAGCTACAACGCCCAGAATGGTGACAAAATAGCAGAACTTTACAGGGAGACTGACCGCAAATACGTGGAACCTTTACACCCTATCCTGTTCTTGCCATGGAATCCACAAGAGTTCCTGATGCAAAGCAGAAAGGATGGCTATAACCATTTCTACCTGTTCAATACCCAGGGCAAGCAACTCAAACAGGTTACTTCCGGAAAATGGGAAGTATTGAATTTTCTTGGCTTCAACACGAAGCACCATTCCATAATCATTGAGTCAAATGAATACAGCCCGATCCAGAAGAACATTTTTATAGTCGACCTGGATAATGGTAAGCGCGCCTTAATGGATGATAACGGAGAAGGATGGCACGATGGTTCTGCCAGTACCAGCGGAAGATACATCTTCGACAACTATTCCATGCCGGCTACTCCACGGAAAATTGCGATTGTAGATACGGAGAACGGACACCGTACTCACTATTTTACGGCTGCAGACCCCTGGAAGGGATACACCGTCCCCACCTATGAGTGTGGGACCATCAAGGCCGCTGACGGAGTCACCGATCTCTATTACCGTATGGTAAAACCTATTCATTTCGACCCTAAGAAGAAATACCCCACCATCGTTTACGTCTACGGAGGGCCTCATGCCCATCTTGTGGACGCCCGCTGGCATTACTGCTCAAGAGGATGGGAGACCTATATGGCCGAACACGGATACTTGCTTTTTATCCTTGACAACAGAGGCAGCGAGAACCGCGGGAAAGCTTTCGAGCAGGTCACCTTCCGCCACCTTGGACAGGAAGAGATGAAAGACCAGATGAAGGGAGTAGCTTTCCTGAAATCCCTCCCATACGTAGATGCTGATAAAATAGGAGTCCATGGGTGGAGTTTTGGAGGATTCATGACCATCTCCCTGATGACCAACTATCCCGATGTGTTCAAAGTGGGAGTCGCCGGGGGCCCGGTAATCGACTGGAAATTCTATGAAGTCATGTACGGTGAACGATATATGGATACCCCGCAGACCAACCCTGAAGGTTACAAGCAGACCAGCCTTTTGTATAAAGCCAAAGATCTGAAAGGAAAACTGGAAATTATCATGGGAACCAATGACCCGGTGGTATTACCCCAGAATGAACTTTCATTCCTGAAAGCCTGCATTGCGGCAGGAACCCAGCCGGACTTCTTCGTTTACCCGGGGGAACCTCATAACATGAGAGGACACCAGAGCACACATCTCCATGAAAGGATCAGCCAGTACTTCTTTGACTACCTCCCGTCGGATCGGGAATACAGCCGGAAGCCTGATGCTAAATGAGTAAAGCCAATAAAGGATAAGAAACAAGAATAGTCAACATTAAAAGACATAAGAGTAATGAAAATACTATTGTTAGGTGGTGGTGGCCGGGAACACGCATTAGCCTGGAAGATCGCACAGAGTAAAAAAACTGAAAAGCTCTATATTGCACCCGGCAATGCAGGTACGACAACAGTAGGAGAAAATGTCAACCTGGATGAAAATGACTTTAATGGAATCAAGGATTTTGCCATTGCAAAGAATATTGACATGGTCGTGGTAGGACCGGAAGGTCCTCTGGTCAAGGGCATCGCTGATTCCTTCAAGAATGATGCCAGGACCCGTGACATCATGCTCATCGGACCATCGTCAAGAGGAGCACAGCTCGAAGGTTCGAAAAACTTCGCAAAGGAGTTCATGGTGCGCCATCATATCCCTACGGCACGGTATCAGACCTTCGATGGCGCTCATCTCCAGGAAGGTCTCCATTTTCTTGAGACCATACAGCCCCCATACGTTCTGAAAGCTGACGGACTGGCAGCAGGAAAGGGTGTCCTCATCGTTGACAACCTGGAAGAGGCCCAAAAGGATCTCAGGGAAATGCTCAATGGACTGTTCGGGAATGCCAGTGCTTCCGTACTTATTGAAGAATTCCTCAGCGGTATTGAATGCTCAGTATTTATCCTGACTGACGGCGAGCACTACCAGATCCTCCCGGAAGCAAAGGATTATAAGCGTATAGGTGAACACGATACGGGCCTGAACACAGGTGGTATGGGAAGTATTTCTCCTGTGCCCTTCGCTGACAAGAGTTGGATGAAGAAGGTTGAAGACCGCATTATCCGCCCGACTGTCGAAGGTCTGAAGGAAGAAAATATTGACTATAAAGGCTTCATCTTTTTCGGTTTGATCAACGTAAAAGGGGAACCCATGGTCATAGAATACAACTGCCGCATGGGGGATCCGGAAACCCAGAGCGTCATGCTCCGGCTGAAAACGGATCTGGTTGACCTGTTTGAAGGTGTAGCCAAGGGGAAACTGGACAAGTACCAAACGGAATTCGATCCGCGTACTGCTGCCTGCGTCATGCTCGTCAGTGGCGGCTACCCCCGGAAATACGTTAAAGGTTATCCGATCACAGGCCTTGACCAGGTCAGGGACAGCATTGTCTTCCATAGTGGGACAACTCTCAAGGATGGTCAGGTAATCACTTCAGGCGGACGGGTACTCTCTGTAGTCAGTCTGGGGAAGGATAAAGAAGAAGCATTGCGCAAGACTTATACAGAAGTTGAAAAGATTCATTGGAAAGATCAGTATTTCCGCAAGGATATTGGCCAGGATCTATAAACCATTTTCCAGCCACCCCTCTCATAGACTGGATCATGGGTAAAATTCTTTAACAGACTATGTACAGAAGGAAGAGATTACAAAACAGAATAGCAGAAAGCCGCTACACCTTACCGGTCACAGCCCTTTACAGTATAGTGATATGGCTGGCGGGAGGACTAATCAACCGTAGGTTATGGCTTCCCTTTGCCTTGATGGTAGTCAACACCTATTTGATGGTAGAGCTGAACAACAGGAATGCCCTGATGCGCATCTACAGCAGAATGGTGTCCTGTTCTTTCCTGATCCTTACCGTAATGACCAGTTTCTTATTTGACCAGACTACGGCATGGGTCATCGGCATCTGTTCTACCCTCACCTACCTGTTGCTGTTTAATGCTTATCAGGACAAGGGAGCGACCAGATGGGCCTTCTATGCTTTCCTGGTCATTGGGATTGCCTCCCTTTTCTTCATTCAGATCCTCTATTACGTACCTATCCTCTGGATATTGTTCGGCAGTAAGATCATGGGACTCAGCTGGCGGACCTTCTGGGCTTCCCTGCTCGGCCTGGTCCTCCCCTATTGGTTCTATGGCGGTTACTCTATTTATACCAATTCCTTCAAGGGGATTGCCGGACATTTCGCTGAACTGGGGAATTTCCAAGGATTATTGCAAATAGAAAACCTCTCCAGTTATCAGATCTTCACCTTCATCTTCATAGCTCTTCTTGGCATCACCGGCATTGTCCACTTCGCCAGGAGCACCTACAAGGACAAGATCCGCACAAGAATGCTGTATGAGATATTCAGCACCATGGCTATCCTGACGATGGTATTTGTTCTGCTCCAGCCCCGTCTGTACAACCAACTGCTGCCCATTCTCATCGTGAACACAGCTCCGTTGATTGCCCACTTTATCGCCTTGAGCCATACGAAAGCATCCAACATCAGTTTCTGTGTGCTCTCCGTCATTGCCCTGGCGCTCACCGTTTATAATCTATGGGGTCCTTCACTGACATTCTGAACAACTGGGGCTACTGGGGTATGCTTGTGGGAGCCTTCCTGGCCGGGAGTTTTATCCCTTTCAGCAGCGAGACACTGCTGGTGGCGCTCATTGCAGCAGGACTGAGACCGTGGGAACTTCTCATTTACGCATCTGTAGGCAACGTAGGCGGGTCCATGCTCAACTATGGCATCGGCAGGCTGGGGAAAATAGAGTGGACCATAAAATACTTGCATGTCAGGCAAAAGGACCTGGATAAAGCTCAGAAGTTCATGTCCGGTCATGGTGCATGGATTGGTTTCTTCGCCTTTCTTCCCATCATCGGCTCAGCAATTACGATCCTTCTGGGATACATGCGGTCTAACCTGTTGATCTCCGTGACAAGCATCACCATCGGTAAAGTCCTGCGCTATGTACTTGTAATCTATGGGGTTGCCATCGTTTTTCCATTCTCCGGTTAACAGACATCAGAAATACAGTTGGCCTGACCGGAGGATTACAGAGATCATCATCAACAATATATTTTCTTCGGTAAATTTATGAAAAGAACATTATTTGTTTTAGGTTTATGCCTGCTCGGGTTCACGTCCTGCAGCAGCCCGGAGAACAGCAGAAGGCAGACGATCATGGTAACCATAGAACCACTGCGCTACTTCACTGAACAAATTGCCGGAAAGAATTTCAATGTGGAGACGATGGTCCGGCCGGGCAACAGTCCGGAAGATTATGAGCCGACTCCGCGGCAGATGGTTGAACTTTCACATACCTTATTGTATATCAAGGTGGGAAACATCGGCTTTGAAAGAACATGGATGAGCCGTCTCCTGAAGAATGCGCCACACTTGAAAGTCATCAACTCTTCGAAGGGAATAGCTCAGGCTTATTCAGCCCCAGGAGTACCTGATCCACACACCTGGATGAGTTGTAAGAATGCCCGGATCATTTCAATAAATATCTGTCATGCCCTGGTGAAAGTAGCCCCACAGGACAGTATGACTTTCAAGAATAATCTGAATAAAATGTTGAAAGTGATCCATCAGACAGACCATGAGGTAAAAGCCATCTTACATCAGGACACAGGCAGGAAGTCCAGAGCTTTCGTCATCTACCATCCCATCCTCACCTATTTTGCACGTGACTATCATCTCATCCAACTCCCCATGGAACAGGAAGGTCGCGAGCCAAGTGCCAGAGAAATGCAGCAACTGGTACAGAAGGCGCAAAGACTTCATGTGAAAACCATTTTCATCCAACGGCAATTCAGCCCGCGTAATGCAATGACCATTGCATTTGCTGCCAAAGCACAGCCGAAAGACATAGATCCCCTAAATTATGAATGGAAGAAAGAAATGCTGCTCGTAGCCTGCTCTCTGCAATAGCCGGCCAAATACAGTCACAAGAATGAATGATATGATGACACAACATTTAATAGAAATACAAGACATAACCGCCGGCTATGGCGAGAAGATCGCCTTGGAGCATGCTAACCTTACCATATATGATCACGATTACCTCGGCATTATCGGTCCTAACGGTGGAGGAAAGACAACACTTGTGCGGATTCTCCTGGGTTTGAAGAAACCCTTGTCTGGTACGGTCAGATACTATCGGAACGGCCTGCCGGTGAAGGAAATCACTATGGGGTATCTGCCTCAGTATAACACCATAGATAAGGCTTTTCCGATCTCAGTCTACGAGGTTATCCTCTCCGGACTCAGCCGGCAAAAACGCTTCCTGAGACCTTATACCCAGGCTCAGCGGCAGCAAGTGACAGAAACCATAAAGAGAATGGAACTGACCGGATTCGAAAAACGGCCGATAGGTGCTCTCAGCGGAGGACAACTGCAAAGGGTCCTGCTGGCCCGGGCTGTTGTTTCCAGACCTGATGTCATCGTGCTGGATGAGCCGAACACCTACATAGATAAAAGGTTCCAGGAACAGATGTACCAGATGCTTGCCGACTTGAATAAAGATTGCGCCATCGTAATCGTCAGTCACGATATTGCGGAAACACTCGCGAATGTCAAACACGTGGCCTGCGTCAACCTCAAACTCCATTATCATGCAAATCCCAATATTCCTAAAGAGACTCTCGAAGAACATTTCCTGAAAATATGAAACCACTTCTACATACAGCAAGCATCCTGACACCTGTCACAGAGACCGTTTAAGGAGTTGACAGCCAGCAGGAAACCTACTGTCAGTCCCATAGACGACAAAGCCTCCCAGGAAGCATTTTCCAAACCAGATACTCTCAAAAAGATAATATGGTTAAAAAAACTTCTATAAAGTCTTTTTCTCTTTTCTTTTTATTATCTTTGCAACCGTATTTCGAAGTTACACGTTTTTTTATATTAATGAAAAAGTACAAATTAGTGGACACCATACTCGGCTGGATCGTTTTTGTTGTCGCAGCCTTTACGTATTGTTCCACCATTGAACCAACCGCCAGTTTTTGGGACTGTCCGGAATTTATTGCAACCGCTTTCAAGCAAGAAATTGGTCACCCCCCTGGGGCACCTTTCTTCGGGCTGGTCGCCAATTTGTTTTCACAGTTTGCTTCAGATCCTTCTCATGTGGCAAAGATGGTGAATACGATGAGTGCTCTTCTGAGTGCCACCTGTATTCTGTTCCTTTTCTGGACCATCACCCATCTGGTCCGCAAACTGATCTTGAAGAATTGGGATGAGCTGACCCCTGCCAAGGTGATCGCTATCGAAGCTTCCGGAGTAGTAGGAGCATTGATCTATACCTGGAGTGATACCTTCTGGTTTAGTGCCGTCGAGGGAGAGGTCTATGCCTTTTCAAGTGCATTCACCGCCATCGTCTTCTGGCTGATCCTGAAATGGGAAGATCATGCCGACGAGCCGCACAGTGACCGCTGGCTGGTCTTGATCACTTATATGACAGGGCTCTCCATCGGCGTGCATCTGTTGAACCTGTTGTGTCTGCCTGCAATCGTGCTGGTATTCTATTACCGGAAATTCAAACATACAGACCTGAAAGGATCACTCATCGCACTGCTGGTCGGATTTGTCCTGATCGCAGCCGTACTGTATGGGGTCGTCCCCGGAATCATCACCGTAGGAGGATGGTTTGAGCTGTTCTTTGTAAACGTCCTGGGCTGCCCGTTCAATACAGGTGAGATTATCTATATCATCCTGCTGGTGGCAACCATGATCTGGGCCATTTACGAAACCTATACAGACAAGAGTTTCAAGCGTCAGAATCTGGCAGCCGTGCTGGCTGTGGCCATGCTGGGAATACCCTTCTACGGATACGGCTGGAGCTCAATTGTGATCGGGATCATCGTCCTGTCTGCACTCTGGTTCGTACTCAACCACCGGGTAAAGACAAAGAGCAATAAGCCCCTTGTCTCAGCTAGAATCAAGAACACGGCACTCTTATGTATGCTGATGCTGATGATCGGCTATTCCAGTTATGCCCTGATACCTATCCGCAGTATGGCTAACCCGCCGATGGACGAAGACTCCCCCGAGGACATCTTCACACTGGGCAGTTATCTGAGTCGTGACCAGTATGGTGACCGGCCGTTGTTCTATGGCCCTGCCTACACCTCTCAGGTGAAATTACGCAACGATGGTAACATGTGCACACCGGTCATGAAATCAGGTGCTCCTGTATACCAGCGGGTAGAGAAGAAGTCCAAGGATGAAAAAGACCGTTATTTCATCGTGAGCCATAAATCCTCATACGTCTATGCCCAGAATATGATCTTCCCGCGCATGTACGATCAGGGTCATGCACAAGCTTATGAAGACTGGATGGGCGGTGTAGAGGGTACACAGGTACCTTACGACCGGTGTGGAGAGAATGTGATGGTCAAGGTTCCGACGATGTGGGAGAACCTGAAATTCTTCCTCTCCTATCAGTGCAATTTCATGTACTGGAGATACTTCATGTGGAATTTTGCCGGCCGGCAGAATGATATTCAGGGAAATGGAGAACCCGAACATGGTAACTGGATCACAGGGATCAAGTTCCTGGATAATGCCCGCCTCGGAGACCAGAGCAAACTCCCGGATGAGCTCAAGGCCAACAAGGGACACAACGTGTTCTATTGCCTGCCTTTGATCCTGGGGCTGATCGGACTCTTCTGGCAGGCTTACCGCGGGAAACGCGGGATCCGCCAGTTCTGGGTCGTTTTCTTCCTGTTCTTTATGACAGGGCTGGCCATTGTCATCTATCTGAACCAGACACCCATGCAGCCTCGTGAACGAGATTACGCCTACGCGGGATCGTTCTACGCTTATTCTATCTGGTGTGGAATGGGTGTCGCGGCAATCATAGGATTATTGAAAAAACACCTGCACCTCAGTGGCACCTTGATTTCTGCCATCGTTGCCGTGCTTTGCCTGCTGGTACCTATAGAGATGGTCAGCCAGACATGGGATGACCATGACCGAAGCAACCGTTACACCTGCCGTGATTTCGGGCAGAATTACCTGATGTCCCTGCAAGAGGGTACTAAACCGATCATCTTCACCAATGGTGACAATGACACCTTCCCTCTGTGGTATAACCAGGAAGTAGAAGGAGTAGGCACTAATGCCAGGGTCTGCAATCTGAGTTATCTGCAGACCGACTGGTATATCGACCAGATGAAGCGTCCTGCATACGATTCACCGGCTCTGCCTATCTCATGGCCGCGTCTGGACTACTGCTCGGGAACGAATGAATATGTACAGGTAGAACCTTCTCTCAAGCAGCAAGTCCTCAATTTCTATAAGGAGAACCCTACGGCAGCAAAGGCTGAATTTGGTGATAACCCGTTCGAGGTGAAAAACATCATGAAATACTGGGTCCGTTCGAAGAATCCGAATATGCATGTGATCCCAACGGATACGTTGTATGTGACGATCGACAAGAATGCAGTGAGGAAGAGTGGGATGCTGATGCCTTCTGACTCTATTCCAGACCGCATGGTCATCTCACTGGCAGGCAAGAGTGCTCTTTACAAGAGTGATCTGATGATGCTGGAGATCATCTCCAGGAGCAACTGGACCCGACCGGTCTATGTGGCCATCACCGTAGGTCAGGAAAACTACATGAACCTGGGAGACAACTTCATGCAGGAAGGTTTGGCTAACCGGATTACACCGTTTACGACCAATGCCAAGAACATGACGAATTTCGATGCAGACCGGACTTATCACAATGTGATGACCCGCTTCAAATTCGGAAACCTGATCCATCCGGGACTCTATATCGATGAGACGACGATGAGGATGTGTGATACGAACAGAAGGCTCTTCGGCCAACTTGCCCTGCACCTGATCCAAAAGGGTGAAAAGGGAAAAGCATTGAAAGCTCTGCTTTACGCCGAGAAACAGATTCCTGAATATAATGTCCCGATCGACTACATCAGCGGTGGTCTTGATTTTGCACAGGCTTTTGCACTGTGTGGACAAAAAGCCAAAGCTGAGAACTATGTGAACAAAGTATTCAAGACCGCTTCCCAGTATGTTACTTATTTCCTGTCGCTGAGAAATGACCAGTTCCTGGAAAATCAGGATGACTGCATGCAGCAACTGATGATTATGGACCAGTCAGCTCAGATAGCAGGTATGATAGACAAGAAACTGTCCCGGCAGATGTCGCAGAAAGTAAATGCCTTCTATACTTACTATCGCGGACGTGGCGGACAGATGCCACAACAAGGAGGCAACAGCAAAGAAGAAGAATAGAATAAGAAGACAGCATCAACATGATCATTGAACAACCTGCAAAATGGCTGCGGTGGCTTTATCCCAGTGCAACGTGGAGGATGGACAAGCATGTTCATGCTGTTTATCTTACTTTTGACGACGGCCCGATCCCGGAAAGTACTCCCTTTATCCTGAAGACATTGGCGGAATATGATGTCAAAGCAACTTTCTTCATGGTCGGTGAAAATGTTCTCCGGTACCATGATCTGTACAACCAGATCGTTGAGGAAGGCCATCAGGTAGGCAATCATACTTTCAACCATATCGGATCACTGCGGCACATGGCCTTGAGTTTCGGAGAAAATGCACAGAAAGCAAATGAACTGATCCATGCCCACCTGTTCCGCCCTCCATACGGATGGATGAGACCTAGTGTATATTGGTGGATCGGAAGGAAATACAGGATCGTGATGTGGGATCTCCTGACACGTGACTATTCCAAATGGATGACTGATCAGGATATTTTCAACAATGTAAAAAGGTATGCCCGCAATGGCAGCATCATCACTTTCCATGATTCCCTCAAAAGCATCGAAAAACTGCACTATGCTTTACCAAAATCTCTGGAATGGCTGAAGGCACAGGGCTATGAATTCAAGACTTTCGAATAAGAACGGATTCATTGTCCAGCGGGGATAATAATTTATGTGAGAGAAGAGGCTCTCTCTTCTATTGATCATTGATAAGCAGACTGGACCGTTGAAAAATAAAAAGGATACTACATCCTTGAGTAAGGAGATAAAAGCCGAGGCCAGAAACCTCGGCTTTTTTACTTGCGGCATTGCCAAAGCTGACACAGTAGATGACATAACGTCAGCACACATCCGGCACTGGCTGGCTGAACATGACAATGCGGGCATGGACTATATGGGTAACTATACGGATAAAAGGCTTAATCCGCAACTGCTGATGGATGGATTGAAAAGTATCGTCAGCGTCGCACTCAACTACACACCGTCACAAACTCTTCCACCAGGCCAGTTTCAGTTTTCCGCATACGCTTTAGGCCAAGATTACCATGAGATTGTCAAAAAGAAACTGAAACAACTGGCGGAACATTTCCACTTTGAACATTACCGCGTCTTTTGTGACTCAGCCCCTGTGCTCGAACGCTACTGGGCTGAAAAAGCTGGACTGGGATGGACCGGCAGAAATCACCAGCTCATCATTCCACAGGCAGGCAGCATGTTTTTCTTAGGTGAACTTTTCCTGGATCAGGAACTCGACTATGACCAGCCCATGAAAAACCACTGCGGAAAATGCCACCGCTGCATAGACGCCTGCCCCACTCATGCATTACGAGAAAATCAGGAAATGGATGCTAATCTCTGCCTGAGTTACCAACTCATAGAAAACCGTGGAAATCTGTCGGAAAGTGCAAAAGAAAAAATGGGTAACGTCATTTACGGATGTGACCGGTGCCAAACAGCCTGCCCGTGGAACCAGTTTGCCATCCCCAACCATACGCCAGAACTGCAGCCTCGTCTGGAACTCTTGAAAATGACGAAGGAAGACTGGGAAAATCTCACCGTGGAAGAATATCGCAAGCTTTTTAAGGGAAGTGCGGTAAAAAGAGTGAAGTATTCCGGACTAATGCGCAATATCAAGGCTGCTCAGAAGACCTTGGAAGAGGAGAAAAAGAAAGAAGATGATGATCATACCGGACTATCGAACTCATAAGAGTTTCGTAACCTTTTGTATCATTCTATGGTACATGCAATAAAACTCTATGGTACATACGGTGAACCTCTATGGTGCATACAGCATAGCCTTATGGTGCATAGCGCTCTCCCGTATGCACCATAGTGACTTTACCTGAATAGACAACAATAGAAGAAGCCTCACTGATTTCATAAACAGGTAGATGACAAAGAAACAGGATGAATACGCTATAATTTCAGCATTCTGCCGATTATCGAAAAATTAAAACCAAAACACACATTTTAGTTTATTTCTGTCACATAATATATTATATTTTAGATGTATTGTAACAAAAATAAGAAAATCACAGACTTTAAGCCATTATTATTTGGCCCTATAATAAAAAAGCAATAGATTTGTAACGACATTATCGAAGGGTATAAATCCTTTTTAGAATTCATTTTATCAACCTAATTAATATTTTAAAATCTTACGTCTTATGATTATTGGTGTTCCAAAGGAAATTAAAAACAATGAAAACCGGGTTGGAATGACTCCGGCAGGTGT
>ENA-UOOK01003434-UOOK01003434.1-fermentation-metagenome-genome-assembly--contig:-NODE-3434-length-18029-cov-5.421609_pt1 | contig 18029 bp, 15 predicted proteins | sample MGYA00245777_ERZ724023 | MGnify/ENA primary metagenome ERZ724023 (study PRJEB28704, sample SAMN03018312) | fermentation metagenome | biome: anthropogenic terrestrial biome; feature: soil; material...
CTATCAATATATTGTATTGGGATAATTAAATCAAAAGACAACGCAAAAAGCCCTACTTTACTCCATATACTTATAAGTATCCCCAGTCCCTTCCGGGCGAAAAGATTGATACGGATCCTCTAAGTTTTCAGGCCCAGAGCCTGAAGACCACTTCTCACTCTTGTATCCGGAAAAAAAGATTAGGCTGGAAAGAGGGGTTACCACTAGCAGGAGGATAAGTCCAATATTACCCACTATTTTTATCTGATCCCAAGTAAGTCGTAAGTTTTCTAAAAAAGAAAGACTGTTAAGGATCGTAATCAAGATTATTCCTAAAAAAATTAGAAAAATAAAAAGGGTCTGGCTCGAATACCATGCCCAACTTCTCCTCGCCACCAAGCCAATTCCAGTTATCAATATCCAACACACTAAAGGGAGATAGAAGATAATGATTAAAGCAGGCATTAAGTTAAAAAGAGAACCCGCCCATTCCCGAGCATAGATATAAACCAAAAGAGGAATGGAAATGCCTAAAACTCCAAGTAAAATCAAGACAAAACCAATAGTAAACAGAAGAATTTTCTTCAAAAGATCACCCTCCACCACTAACACGCCTCCGTAAAGAGGAGGACTTTCTTTTCTAATTCTCCCTTTTCCGGAAAGATCCTTTTTAAGAAGAATATAACCCATTTATTACCATCCAATTTTTGAAAAGCATAACTTTCCGTTTTTCATTTTCATAAATTAGATCCGGATCGTAAATAATACCTTTAAAGCTTACAAGGAGGAATATAATGAAAACACTGCTAGAGAAATCTTTAGTCTTAGGCTTAGGGACACTCTCATTAACCAGAGAAAAGGCAGAAAAATTTCTTAAAGAATTAGAAGAAAGAGGAGAGGTAACTACCACCGAAGCAAAAAAACTTCTTGGTGATTTAATGGAAAAAGGCGAACAGGAAAAAGCAGCTCTTAAAGAGACGATCCAACACCAGATCGGAGAAGTAATGAAAACCCTAGGATACATCAGAAAGGAAGAATATCACACCTTAGAGCAAAGGGTCAACGAATTGGAGGCTCGTTTGGGCAACCCTACAGAGTAATAACGTGAGACCTTTCTTTTTAAAAAGATATAAGCATCTCAAACGTTTTAAAGAGATCTTACAGATCATCTCGAAAGAAGGGCTAGGTTATACCTTTGATCATCTAGGTATTACCAAAAGATCAGGACAAGCCCGACACAGGAAGAAACCTGGCAAAAATCATGACTTAATACCAGCAGCCAGTAGAATAAGAGCTGTCCTTGAGCAATTAGGACCCGCGTTCATTAAATTAGGTCAAATTCTAAGCACCAGAGCAGATCTTCTTCCTCCGTCTTACTTAAAGGAGCTGGAATTATTACAGGATAGAGTCCCACCCATTGATTTTAAGAAGATTAAAAAGGTAATCGAAGAAGAGCTTAATAAACCCCTTGATCAGGTCTTTTCCAAGATCAATAGCGTCCCTCTGGCCTCAGCCTCGATTGGACAAGTTCATAAAGCCAATTTATTAAACGGCGAACAAGTAATAATTAAAGTTCAAAAACCGGGAATCGCGAACATAATCGAAACCGATTTGGAAATCATCGCCGATCTCGCCCAGCTCCTGGAAGAAAAAACCGAGCGGGGAAAGTTCTATAAATTGCGTCGTTTTACTGAAGAATTCACCAAAACTCTCCGCGAAGAATTGGACTACACCTTTGAAGCCGAGAATGCCGAACGATTGTGGAAAAACTTTCAAGGTGATAATACGATCTCAATCCCAAAAGTTTATCGGGAATATAGTTCCCAGCGGGTTTTGGTTCAGGAATATAAAGAAGGTATAAAAATCTCCGAAGGATTCATCCGGGAAAAACCAGCGTTCACCAAAGAAAAAGTTGCCGCCAGACTGGTTCAAGCGATCTGCCAGCAAATCCTCAGCGATGGATTTTTTCATGCCGACTTACATCCTGGTAATATCGCCGTTGGAGAAAAAGATACTATTATTTTTATGGATTTTGGGATGATGGGGCGTCTTGACGATCAGACCAAGGAGTCCCTTACCAACCTATTACTTGATTTAATGAACAAAGATATCGACGGGATTATCCTATCTTTGTCTGAAATAAACTGTATCCCTAGTGACGTAAACAAATCAAAATTGCGTCGAGACCTGTATTCAATTCTAGATAAATACTATCATAAGCAGCTTTTCAGTATAAAGTTAAAAGTTCTCCTCGGAGAAATCTTGTCCCTTGCTTATACTTACCAACTTATCTTCCCCGAAGAACTAATGCTTACGACCCGGACTCTCATTTTACTGGAAAGTATTGTGGAACGTCTTAACCCGGAAATAAGTTTTATTGAGCTCATGAGGCCCGTTACGGAAAATTTACTATCAGAAAAAATTTCTCCCTCACGCTTGTGGAAAACTCTCTCAAAACAACTTTCCACGCTATACCGACTCACCCTTCGCTTTCCAAAACGCTTAGAGCTTTTACTGCAAAAAGCCGAAGAAGGTAATTTCCGCCTTATCCTCGAACATTCGGATTTTTCTAAATTAATATATCGTTTCACTACGGTAGGAAATAGACTGGCCTTTAGTCTTATTGTCTCTTCGATTATCGTTGGTTCTTCATTAATTGCGCAAAAAACCGAATCCGTTTTCTTATGGCGTTTTCATTTAGCCGAGATGGGTTTTATGATCGCTGTTTTAATGGGATTATGGCTCCTGGTTTCTATTATTCGTTCGGGAAGAATTTGATCATACTTTAAGGAATTATATAATTGATTATTTAAGATTTAAGCGCAAGGAAACTCCTTTATGCTTATCGAAACGTCTGGCTTTGATTCCCTCACTTAAATACTTGATCGTTTTTATAACCCATCAGGAAAAGCTCAGAGATCGCAGTCTGATTATTCGTTCCAGGGTAGACTTCCAAGATAGATAGTCGTATCCGATATGTTTTATTAAAAGACTGTCCTAAATCAGCCACAATCGACAAAAACGGGGCAAAGGCCATTTGGTTAAAATCGCTGAATTGTTTATCCTCAAGCTCTACAATCTCCTCAATGTACCTTTTTTTAGCGCGGTCTTCAAAAAAATCAAACTCATCCTGTTCGATTTCAATTTTTAGCCGTTTAATCCTGTTAAAAGAATAATAAGTATGTTCATTTCTTGGTAAGCCATTAATAATTCCCACCGCTTGAAGGCAGAAATCCCTTAACTTAACCTCAACCCATTCCCCGCTTCCGTTCCCTTCCTTTCCTCCAACCCAGGCCGTATTAAAATCCTTATCCATCAGTTTGCTTACTGTATAATCTTTAAGCGTTGGAGAGGACTGGAGGCTGATGATATGATCTTTTTTTACTTGATAAGCGGTTACAAACTCTGTTAACAGGCTCGCTGAGTTATTATACAAAATCTTTAATTCATAAAGATCTTGTAGATTAAAATCTTCAGTTTCATAAATAAAGAACCCTCCGTAACCATAAAACTCGGGGAAACTAAGACTTTTAATAATGGTACCTTCTTCCATATTCTTTCGCGCATCAACCACAATTTTAAAGTTTCTAATAATATCATTTCCCCAACCCCCTGCTGGAATAAAACAATAAGTAAAAAGGCGGTCCGAATACAGAGGGAAAAAAGTAGCAACTGAATCCATATCTAATAATGAATTTCTTACTGTGTATTGAACAATCAACTTTTTTCTGGAGTTGGCGGGAAACTTCGCCTCCGTCACATACCACTTACGAAGAACATCTCTTTTTCTGCCATCACTAATTACGATCTGTGGCTTGACATCGGTATACTCCTTCACCTCTAATTTACCTTTTTCATCAGTAATCTGGTAATAAGGAAAACTCTCCTTTTGCCAAGCAATACCATAGATCTCCGAATCTTTTAGAAAATCTACAGGAAAACCCAGTGTTACCTTTCCTTCTAATCCTGGATTTACGATTTCATAATACCCATAAACATGAGTAAAATCCCCATCCAAGGTGATATGGAGCATTTCACGATCAATTATAATCTCCTTTTTTTGCATAAGTGTTAAATTTCCGGTTTTGATAACCGCTGATTCATCAATCGGACTCTCATTAGCAAAACAAAAGAAAGAAGTGAACGCTAAGAAGATAACTAAAAGAACCATCAATCTATGCTTTTTCATCAAATTCTACCCCCTCGCTGGCCTCATCTTCTAACACGTTCTCACCAATTAATTCGCCACCGTACTTAATTTACCTATTTTATTTAAAATAATCTACTCCTGCTTCAAAGATCCTTACATCCATTTCCCCCGGAACATTTTTCATGAGGTGACAACCGCTCCGTTCCGCATGTCCCATCTTACCGAAGATTCTCCCATCCGAACTGGTCAGACCTTCAATCGCCCCGAACGAGCCGCTTGGATTAAAGAAGGGATCATAAGTAGGATTACCTTCTAAATCCACATACTGTGTAGCAAGCTGACCTGAAGCCGCCAGTGCTTGATACTCTTCTTCCCTGATCACTAATCGCCCCTCACCATTAGAATAAACCGTACTAAATATTTCCCCAGATTTTGCCTGGCTAAGCCAAGGGGAAAGGGTAGAAAGCACTTTAATCCGAACTATGCGTGAGACATAGTGGCCAACAGCGTTAACTGTAAGCACTGGCGCTGTTTCCTTTAATTTTCTAATCTCACCATAAGGCACTAGCCCTAGTTTAACTAGTATTTGAAAACCATTGTCTATTCCCAGAATTAAACCATCTCTCTCGGTAAGTAGTCTCATCACCGCCTCTTTTAATAGAGGATGTTGGAACATAGAGACAACTAGTTTACCGGCGCCTTCGGGTTCATTGCCGGCGCTCATTCCTCCAGGCAATACTAGGATCTGCGCCAAACTAATCTGTTTAGCAATAGCTGCCAGTGAGTCTTTTATATCCTGCGGTTTTAGATTTTTAAAGATAAAAGTTTCTACCTCACCCCCGGCTCTAACAAAAGCTTGCTCCGTCTCATACTCGCCACTAGTTCCCGGAAAGATTGGCATGAAGATCTTTGGTCTGGCCACCGAAAGACCAGCCTTGACTTTTTTCCCTTCCCGCAAAGGTAGTGGTTGAATCGATTCTGTCTGTGGCGCGCTTTTAGTAGGAAATACTTCTTCCAACGGTTCTTCCCACTTATCCTTAGCTATACTTAGCGGAATCTCCACCCCATTGATCTTAATCACGGGCTCTCTTTCTGTCTTTCCTAGCAGTTGATAATTTACCCCCTTAAAGAGGGTAGCAACTTCTTCATCTCCGGGCGCCTCCAGAAGGATAGAGCCATAGGCGAGCGCAAACAACTTCTTCTCCGGTATCTCCTCCTGAAAAGTAAAACCAATCCCATTCCCAAAACACATCTTACTAACAGCGGCGGCAATCCCTCCTTCCCGAAGAGATGAAGCCGCCAGTATTTTCCCCCGGCGATTCAACTCAGACACCAATTGCAGCTGAAACATCCAGTCCTCCAAAGCCAGAAGTTCATATTGGTCCTTAACTGCCGGTAAAAGCACCACTTGGCTTCCTACCGCTTTAAACTCGGGCGAGAGCACTTGATTAACATCAATCGTCTTAACGGCAAAAGCCACCAGCGTAGGAGGGACAGACATCTCCTTAAAACTACCGGACATACTGTCTTTACCACCAACAGCCGGTGCCCCCAGTTTCTTTTGAATGTAATAGGCGCCCAGTAAAGCAGCAAGAGGTTTACCCCATTTTTCCCGATCCTCCCCTAGCTTCTCAAAGTATTCTTGGAAGGTTAACCGAATACCACGGTAATCCCCTCCGGAAGCCACTACCTTAGTAATCGCCTCCACCACTGCGTAAAAGGCGCCATGAAAAGGGCTCCACTTTCCGATAACCGGGTTGTAGCCAAAAGACATAATAGTGCCGGTGGAAGTCTCTCCCTCTAAAACAGGGATCTTGGCCACCATACTCTCTGCCGGCGTCACCTGGTATTTACCACCTAAAGGCATCAACACCGTACCCGCTCCCACTGTGCTGTCAAAGCGTTCACCCAATCCCCGCTGGCTACAAACATTAAGCCGCTGCAAATTTTGGAGCCAGGCTGTTTTAAGATCAGAAAAAGAAACTTCTTTCTCCGGGAAAGACTGGGTAAAAATACTCTTCCGTCGTGATGGAGAAACTACGAGTGCTTTAGTTTTTTGTCTCACCCCGCTCGTATCCAAAAATTCTCTACTCAGATCGACAATTGTCTGTCCTTGCCAGCTCATCTTTAATCTTTTATCCGCCGTTACCGTCGCTACCTTAGTAGCTTCTAAGCCTTCGTCCGCAGCGGCTTCAATAAAAGCTTCGAGATCAGCAGGGGCAAGCACCACAGCCATCCGTTCCTGTGATTCAGAAATAGCCAGTTCTGTTCCGTTTAGCCCTTGATATTTAACCGGAACCGCATCCAGATTAATCTCCAAACCATCGGCTAATTCACCAATAGCGACCGCAACCCCACCTGCTCCAAAATCATTGCATTTTTTGATCATCCGACTAACTTCGGTCTTCCTGAACAAGCGCTGGATTTTCCCTTCAATCAATGGATTCCCCTTTTGGACCTGAGAACCACAGGTATAAAGCGACTCTTCAGTATGCTCTTTAGAAGAGCCGGTAGCGGCGCCACAACCATCACGACCGGTCCGCCCTCCCAGTAAAATAATCCCATCCCCCACTTGTGGTTTTTCCCGTCGGACGTTCTTGGCGGGAGCGGCTCCAATGACCGCCCCTAACTCCATTCTTTTAGTAGTAAAGTCTTGATCATAGATCTCTCTTACCTGGCCTGCCGGTAACCCAATCTGATTACCATAAGAACTATAACCGGCCGCCGCCCCTAAAGTAATCTTTCTTTGTGGGAGTTTTCCGGGTAAAGTGTCTTCGATCTTCATGCGCGGATCACCACACCCCGTGATGCGCATTGCTTGATAGACATAAGAACGCCCAGAGAGAGGGTCACGGATGGCGCCCCCCAGACAAGTGGCGGCTCCTCCAAAGGGTTCGATTTCAGTAGGATGGTTATGCGTTTCGTTCTTAAACATGACCAGCCAGTCCTGATCTTCCCCCTCTACCTCCACAGTCACCCGGATACTACAAGCGTTGATCTCCTCCGATTCCTCAAGATCTGCCAATAAACCTTGCTTTTTTAACTCTTTCATGGCGATCGTCGCCACATCCATCAGACAGATCTTTTTATCTATTCTCCCTTGAGCTCCGTAAACTTCCCGACGCGCGTTCAGATAAGCTTGATACGCTTCTTTAAGAACTGGGGAATATTCCCCTTCTTCAATCTCTACTTCTTCGATCTCAGTCATAAAAGTAGTATGGCGGCAATGATCCGACCAATAGGTGTCAAGAACCCTTATTTCGGTAAGTGATGGATCTCTATTTTCTTGGTCCCGGAAATACTGCTGGCAAAAGAGCAGATCCTCAAAGGACATAGCCAGACCAAGACTCTCGCGTAAAACTCCCACTGCTGCTCGGTCCATCTTAATAAAATTGGAAACCACCTCAATTTTAGTGGAAGTCTCTACTGCTTGTTGGAGCGAGCATGGTTTCTTCAACTCTGCTTCTTTTCGTTCTAAAGGATTTATGTAATACTCTTTAATCTTCTGGAATTCTCCGTCCGTGATCGCCCCAGACAGCAACAGCAGTTTAGCTGTTTTCACCACTGGAAATAAATCAGGGTCCAGCACCCGTAGACACTGCACTGCCGAATCTGCCCGCTGATCATATTGTCCGGGCAAATACTCCATAGCCAACACCAGCCAATCGGCCTCCATTGTTAACTCTTCATCATAAACCAGCTCCAGCGGAGGTTCACAAAAAATTAAGGAGCGCGCTTTCTCGTATACTTCCTGAGAGATCCCTTCGAGATCATACCGATTAATAACCCTAACCTGTTTTAAGCCGGAAACCCCTAAAATGTTTTTCATCTCCTGTAGCAACCCTTGGGCTTCAAGATCATAGCCCTTTTTCTTTTCAGTAAAGATCCGATATATCTGTTGGCTCACTTCAATTCCCCTTTCCCATCGTTTCCCCGGCGCCTTCAAAGAGACACGATTAGACCACACGATCCAATAATTATGCTCAACCCTGCTTAGAATATAGCCCTAGTTGATTCACCGGGCGTGAACAACCAATAAAAGTAGCCTTCGACGCTTGTCGACTCACCCGGCTTAGATTTTCATCACTTCATGTGTGCGGGCGGTAGCCGGCATGAGCGACTGCTTAGCAACTACGATATTACCTATTATAATACGAGACTTGAGGTAAGTAAATTTAATAATACCTAGTACATTACATTGTTCATTGCATCTTCGTTAAATCTCTTTATATATTCTCTGTTTTACTGCTATAATATGAGTATTAATTACTTTTTGGCGGCATCAATCGCCATGGCAAACGGTTGAACCTCCAATTTCAAATATTAAACCTCTTAGTTAATTTAAATACTTGATTTTAAAGGAGGATCCTTCTCTTGGAGGCACTATTAGCTTCGTTTAAAGATTTTACCCTGGGCAACGCCATCATGTTTCTGATCGGTGGAGTTCTAATCTATCTAGCGATCAAAAAAGATTACGAACCAATGTTGCTTTTACCCATAGGTTTCGGTGCAATTTTGGCTAATATCCCTTCCTCTTCTGCCATTGGTGAACACGGTTTTCTTACTATCTTGTATAACGCGGGCATCGCTACCGAACTTTTCCCTATTCTTATTTTTATCGCCATCGGGGCCATGATTGATTTTGGTCCCTTATTACAGCAACCATTTATGCTTTTTTTTGGGGCTGCGGCCCAACTTGGAATTTTCATCACGACAATCTTTGCTCGCGCTTTAGGATTTACCCTCAAAGAAGCTGTTTCTATTGGAATCATTGGGGCAGCGGACGGTCCTACCTCAATTTATGTAGCCAACCTTTTTGCCGGCAACCTCATTGGTCCCATTACGGTAGCGGCTTATTCTTATATGTCGTTAGTTCCATTGATTCAACCTCCTGTCATTAAAGCCTTAACCACCCCAGAAGAACGGAAAATTAGCATGGATTTAACCCTCTGTAAGGTCTCTAAAACGACTCGAATTCTTTTCCCCATATTTGTAACTGCCATTGCCGGTCTGCTCGCCCCGATGAGCGTTTCTTTGATTGGTTCGCTCATGTTTGGTAATTTAATTAGAGAATGTGGTGTTTTGGACAAGCTCTCTCAAGCAGCCCAAAATGAACTATCTAACCTGGTTACTCTATTATTAGGTATTACCATTGGGTCCACCATGATCGCAGAACATTTTTTAACTATTAAAACACTGCTCATCCTTGGGATGGGCTTATTCGCCTTTGTCTTTGATACTGCCGGCGGAGTATTGTTTGCTAAATTGCTTAACTTGTTCTTGCCCCATAAGATTAACCCCATGATTGGCGCCGCCGGTATTTCAGCCTTTCCAATGTCAGCAAGGGTTATTCAGAAAATGGCGCAAAAAGAAAGCCCGGGGAATTTCATTTTGATGCAAGCGGTTGGAGCTAACGTAGCTGGTCAAGTTGGTTCCATTCTAGCGGGCGGAGTTCTTATTTACCTTGTAAGTAAGATGACGCTTTAACTTAAAAGGAGGTTCCATCATGCAAGACACTTTATTAATCACTTTTAAAATTATGCTCCAGAGCCTGGGGATAACTTTTATCGCCATGATTGTTTTTTATGCCTTAATCAAAGTTTTAGTCACCTGTTTTCCAGAAGATAATTAAGTTTAAATGGATGAAATTCTGTTTTTGTGGTAAAGCTATTTACAGATCATTGCGAAAAACAGCGTAACAAGCTAACTACCACCGAAAACTCGCTCCATTTACTTATTGATTAATCTGAGATTGCCAATTCGCAAAAAAATGGTTTTTACGCTTGTTGCTTTTTTTAGATTCGGGGAGTATGCTAATCATAGACGGAGGAAGTTGGATCATAAAGGGGGGATTTATCCATTTTAGTACTTTTCATCTGAGGTAGCCTTAAGAATTATTGTGAGATCCAATTTTAATTAAAAAATTTGGGAGATGAAACCATGAGGAGGCTACCTCCTAACAAACGGGATACTGCCAAAACATTATTGGCGGATACCCCCGAAAATTGTTCAGCGCTTTTCCTATTTAACCTCGATACAAGTGTGGTCATTGTTGATAATGAGCATACTCCTAAGTTCCTAGCCATCACATATCCTGATACCTCTCCTGCCTTGTATTTTCTCTACGGTCAATCCGACCAGCTCATAATGGTAAAACGTTTTCTAAAGCAATTAAAACTACCCGCGGACTTGGTAGTTCCTCATACCTTGTTTCCTGCTATTAACCGTTACTGGGCGATCAGGTTTGCCATCCCGGTACTGTTATTGTCTGCTCCGGAAGAAGGTTGGACCCCTAAAGCTTCTCAAGATTTTCGGGTCCGGTTATTAAAACCTGATGATGCTGAGATTTTAAAAAAAGCTTTTTCTTCTGAAGACTGGTTGTGGGATTTTTTCTCCACTCCGCAGCAACTTCTCTCTAAGGGGCAGGCGGTCGCTGCCTTTATTGAGGGAGCAATCGCTTGTGTCTCAACAACTTTGGCTTTTACGGAAAAATATTGCGAGCTAGGAGTGGCGACCCGCCCAGAGTACCAAGGACGAGGGCTAGCCCTAGAATGTGCCAGAACTCTTAGTAAGATCCAATTTGAACAATTTGGCAGGCTCCCTTGTTGGCGGACGCATACCGGGAATATTGGTTCTTGGAAAGTAGCGCAACGGCTAGGATTAAAAGAAATCCAAACTAACGAGGAGTTTATTTTCCTTTCCAACTATGAACATGTCGGTAGCTATGCTGGAGTTGCTCCGTAAGTCGAGAGGCTTCCGGTGTTCACCGGAAGCCTTTTTTCTATCGGCACGGCCTTTCATACAGGTTCCTAAACCTCCTCAATGCTTTTAACCATTAAATTCCCTTACTGTAATTAACTTCACCAGCGCTCTTAAACCCCAATAATACCCATCCGGCCCCAAACCACATATTTGTCCGTTAACAACCGGCGCCGTAATGGAGATCTTTCTAAATTCCTCGCGAGCATAGATATTACTAAGATGGACTTCAATCGTCGGCAGTTTCACCGCCGCTAAAGCATCCCTGATGGCAATACTAGTATGAGTATAGGCTCCTGGATTTAAAAGAATCCCTTGACAATCCTCCAAAGACCGCTGGATTCTATCTACCAAAACCCCTTCGTGGTTAGATTGTACGATCCCCAATTTGATCTGTAGTTCTAAAGCGATCTGTCCTAGTTTGCTATTAATCTCTTCCAGTGTAACCCGGCCATAAACCTCCGGTTCCCGTACTCCCAGAAGGTTAAGGTTAGGCCCATGTAAAACCAGGATTTTCATCTTGTCACCCTCCCCTACTGGCGCCCATTTGGCATAAGATGCGGGCGATCATCTCTAACTGGAGGTCGTCTTTAAGTACAGCCTCACCAACCCCCGTTGTTAAGATTAGTCGCAGTTTACCGTTTTTTACTTTTTTGTCCAGAGCCATCCGGGCTATAATTTTTTCGACAGAAATACCGGGGAGTTTCTGCGGTAAATCATAAAGTTCCAAGAGGGCCAGCGTCTGTTCTCTAACTTTAGGTTGACAAAGTCTTAATTCTTGGCTAATCAGCACAGCTCCTACCATTCCGATCGCGACAGCTTCTCCATGGCGGTAAAGGGTATAGTTAGTTTCCGCTTCAAGGGCATGTCCAATCGTGTGCCCATAATTTAAAATCGCTCGTCTACCCATCTCAAAGATATCTTCTTCTACCACCTGGGCTTTAAAGAGACATGATTTCTCAATGATTTCTAATAAAGCTTCAGTCGAACGCCCTTTTACTGCCGCGCTCTGAGTAAGAAGATACTCATAAAGAGCCTGGTCTCCGATTAATCCCGCCTTGATGATCTCCGCTAAACCTGTTTTAAACTCCCGCTCCTCTAAAGTATTCAAAACTTTAAGATCGGTAATCACCACTGATGGTTGATAAAAGGCGCCAATCAGATTTTTTCCTGCACGGTGATTAACTGCAACCTTACCCCCAATCGAACTATCGACCTGCGCAAGAAGGGTAGTGGGAATCTGCACAAATTTTACTCCCCGAAGGTAAGTGGCGGCAGCTAAACCTGTCAGATCGCCAATAACTCCTCCCCCTAAAGCGACCATTACAGAACTGCGCTCCAGTCGGAAAGATACTGCCGTATCGTAAACCTTTTCCACCTGATCCAACCTCTTGTACTTTTCACCATCAGGAATAACCACCACCTGCTGAGAAAACCCTTCCTGTTCTAGCCCCTTTAGTAATGAATCAAGATACAATCCACTAACCCTCGGGTTAGTAACCACTAAGACCTTTCCTGCCAGCCCTTCTTTTTTTAAAATCTCCCCTGTTTTAATTAAGAGCTCAGTACCTAAATAAATTGGATACTCCTGAAGTCCAGCTTTAACCCGAAGTCTCCGTTCAACCCCCATACCTTGCTCCTCCTTAACCTATAACCTTTCAAAGCCATCGTCCAATGACAAGATCCCCCGTCTCCTACTCTCCATTATAATCTCTTCTGCCACTTGCTGCTGAGTAAGTTCATCAGTCTCTAAAATAACGTCTGCTTGTTGATAAAAATCTTCCCGTTCTTTAAGAATCTGCTTAAAGACGGTTTGCGGATCCTTTCCATATAACAAAGGTCGGCCTTTACCACAGCCGACTCGTTGCGATAAGATAGAAGGAGAGGTTTTTAAATAATAAACCAGGCCATTCTCCTTAAGCACCCGGCGATTCTCCTGATCAATCACTATTCCACCACCGGTGGCAATAACCACCTGATGCATCTGAGAACACTCGGAGATTACCTCCTTTTCCAACTGACGGAAGCCTTGCTCTCCTTTTTCTTGAAAAATCATCGGGATCTCTAATCCAGTTTGTTCCACAATCCTTTGATCGGTATCAATAAACTCCCAATTAAGGATCCTTGCCAGCAATTTACCGACAGTAGTCTTACCGCAACCCATCGGTCCTACTAAAACAATATTATTTCTTATTCTCTCCAGTTTTTGCACCCAATCCCCCCTGGTATGAACGAAAGGCCTGTCTGATTTCGGGGAGCGAATCACCACTAAACTTTTCAATAAAGGCTTCCGCGAGAATCCAGGCCACCATCGCCTCAGCCACTACTCCAGCCGCAGGAACGGCTGTTAAATCCGAACGTTCTACCCCTGCTCTGACTTGTTCAAGCGTTTCGAGATCAACAGATGGTAATCCCCGGTATAACGTAGGAATGGGTTTCATCACTGCTTTGAGGAGAATCGGCTCCCCATTGGAGATTCCCCCTTCAATACCGCCCGCATTATTTTTGCTGCGAAAAAAACCTCTTTCCGGCAAATAAGCAATCGGATCATGCGCCTGACTACCGGGCAGTTCAGCAGTCTTAAAACCCAACCCAAATTCGAGTCCCTTAATCCCTGGTATACTCATCACAGCCTGGGCAAGCTGACCATCTAATCGTCGATCCCAGTGGACATGAGAACCAAGCCCGGGTGGTAAACCAGTTACATAAACAACAAAGATTCCACCGAGGGTTTCTTGATCTTTTTTCGCCTGATCGATCGCTTTAATCATCTCAACAGCAACCTTTGGATCTAGTGCCCTGACTGGCGAATGATCAACCTGTTCTTGCTGCTCTAAGGTGAGAGGAAAGGCTTCCTCGGTTCCAATAGTCCCAATCTTAATCACATAGCTACCAACATTGATCCCAAACTCTTTTAATAATAATTTAGCAAAAGCGCCAACGCCAACCCGGGCCGCTGTTTCTCTCGCGCTGCCTCTTTCAATTATATCTCGTAGATCATCAAAGCCATACTTTAAAGCCCCACTAAGATCGGCATGACCGGGACGCGGCGCGGTTACTACTGTTTGCACCTTCCTCAGTACCGGATCTGCTTTAATTTCCACCTCTTCTTGCCCGCTCTGCTCGAAAGGCGCCATCGCCTGAGACCAGTTTGACCAGTCACGATTAGAAATCTTAAGACAGATCGGACTACCGATTGTCATCCCTTTACGCACACCGGAGAGAATTTCCACTTGATCACGCTCAATTTTCATTCGTCCTCCCCGACCGTAACCCATTTGTCTCCGGGCTAACTCCCGATCAAGATCGTCTTTAGCAACTTTTAGCTTAGCAGGGAATCCTTCAATAATCGCCACTAAAGCCTGACCATGAGATTCACCAGAAGTAAGAAAGCGCATCAAAATCCACCATCACTTCCACTTCAAAATCAAGACTCCCGATCATGCCTTGGACTTGCGGAAACAGTATCCAAGGCTTCCATAACTGCCAGCAAGGCATCCGCCCTCACCTGACGATTTGACTGCTCCACTCGGGCAAATATTTCTCCTTCGGGACTGGCAGCATACCTTCCTTTGATTTTACTCAGAGCAATAGCGATCACATCTCGACTACATTTATCACAGCTACAAAAATCAGGATTTGTACCTTTTATTTCCTGAAAAACCTCGATAATTACATCTTCCATAAAGTTCTTCATCCTCATTTCTCCCCCCCCTTTTTAATTCCCACCACTAAAATACCTCGTGGCTCGCTCTATTTTCATCCTTTCATGTGCCCCAGCTGGCTGGGGTGGGCGACTACCTAGTATTTATCATTAATCACCTGGTCCGAGGGAACCGGTAAAATCAACACCTGATCCGTTCTTAAACTAGTAACATCAACTATACTATTAAGCTCCATCAGTAACTCGACGCTAGTGCCATATCGTTGCGCGATGCGCCATAAAGTTTCTTTGGGTTGTAATTGATAAAGATGGGTTTGGGGAATAGGAATCTGTAACGTTTTCCCGATACTAAGCAAATCTGAAGAACTTAATGAATTTTCTCGAAGGATAAGCTCTGGGTCAATTCCATACTTGCGAGCAAGAGAAAAAATAGTATCTCCTTTAGCCACCCGATAGGCTACACGCAAAGCAATCAACTGTTGATTATGCTTTCCATCCCGGTCCTGACTAGGAAGACTTTCTTTATGCTCTTTCCTTAGCAGTTTCTCTTCCTCTCCTGGTTGCGTTGGAGGAGAATTGCCTCCCTTTGCCGTTTGGTTAAAACCTATTACTTCTGTAAGCAACTCGCCTTCTGAAAGATTTAGGGTTGAATTTACCTCCTTAGCTTCGCTAATAATATCAATATGAATTACCTCAGGAGTTACTTGCTGTTGTTCCTCCAACAAACTAACAGTTCCACTTTCTCTAAGTTCCAACCGTTGAGCAGAAGCAACCTCTTCCTCGCGCTCTACCCTCTGATCAGTCTTCACCATCCTTGGCGTTAAAAACAGACAAACTGTTTTTTTCTTAGCAGGTCCCTCTTTCAGTTCATTAGACGGAAGTAGCGCTCGACCAGTCAGGTTAATCCCAGCAATAACACAGGTTTCTCCTTCCTTTAAACTACGCATCGAAGTAAGTTGGTTGCTTTTGATCACTGGAATTTCTTTTCCTCCGGTCGTCTTTTCCCAGCCGTCGATCCCTCTAACCTCCAACTTTAAAGAAAGCGTAATTAGCCCTTGTTTCTTCGTAAGAGGAGTAACACCTATCCCAACCCCAACTTGTTTATATTCGATTAAATCCATGTTATCACTAGCTTTAGAAATAACTACCGGATACTGATCACCAATAAAAGTAGCACCTTGTTTCCCATTATCTGTATACAGCTGAGCGCTGGCCAAGACATGAGTTAGTTTTGTCTCTTCTAACAAAGCAATCGGTCTCAAAGAAGAAAGAGAAGTAACCCGAAAAGAAGAATCTGCGGATGAACTGGGTAAAGACCAGGATAACCCTTCTTCTTTAGCAGCATTTAAATCAATCTCTGCTATTTTCGCCTCAATTACATAATGGGTTACTTCTTGGTCAAGACTTTCAAGGATTTCTGTTATATTCTGATCCTCCAAGGTATTAGCTTTAACCGTCAACTGGTTAGTTTTCGCGTCTATCTCAATTCGCTCAGCAGGCACTAGCCTTTTCACAGCATGCAGTATTTGGTTGTAGTTGACATTATTCCAGCTATAAGTACGGGTTTCTTCATCGCCTAAACTAGCCGGGGTTTTGTCATTACCAATAATCACAGTTTGCTGCTCCCATCGATAACTATAGCCGTGTATCCGAGCTAAATGGTTAATTACGGTTTTTATGGAAAGTCCCGGCTTTAATTTGATCGTTACCTTACCCTGAACTATCGGATCCAGCAGGATATTTATATCGCCCAATTCCGCTATACTTCTAAAGCTATCCCTGATATCTACCTCATATAAATCAATTTCTGAAAGAAGCTCCTCTTCCAGCCCTTTTCCTGATAACGGAAAAGTTAGGATGAAAATTAAAATCAGAGGAATAATCCAAAGTCGATTTTTCAACTTATTACATCTCATAAATCCCACTCTCTCGTTACCCCCGTTTGGTCTTATACTTACCTATACAATCCCATCATTCTCATCGTTTTGTTCATTTGTTTATTTCGAGATGATAAAAGTTTTTTCCTGCTACTCTTCTAATTTTCAGTTCCAGGTTAATTAGTTGTCCCATCTTCACAATAACCTACTATTCTCATCCTTAAGAATACCTTCTATAAGATAATACAATGGTTCAAAGGGAGGAGTAAGCCCTGTCCAAAGCTGACAAGATAAAATGCCTTGATAAATAAGCATCCCCAACCCTTCAAGAGTAGTAAGGTTTAATTGTCGGGCTTGTCGTAAGAAATTAGTTTCCAGCGGGTGATAGACTAGATCATGAATTAGACAATCGCGGTGGCAATAATTCAAAGGAAAAAAGGGAGCTTGTGTCATCTTGGGATACATCCCAACTGGAGTCGCATTAACTACTAGGTCGGCCTGTGCCGCCATATCCTTAAGCACAGAAGAAGAAAAGAGAACTCCTTGAGCGGTAAAACCGGTTTTCTCCCTGATGATTTTAGATAAGAGTTCAGTCTTGTTTTGATCTCTACCAACAAGGTAAAGGTTAGACACCCCTTCCTTAACCAAACGGAAAGCAACGGCGTGAGCTGCTCCTCCCACTCCCAATAGAATCACTGTCTTTCCTTTTGGGTCAAAACCAGCCTGGTTACGCAAAGAAAGAAGAAAACCTTCCCCATCAGTACTATACCCGATTAGCCTCCCCTCGCGGCACACGATCGTATTGACCGAACCTGTTAACAACGCGTCACCTGCCAGCTGATCCAGGTAAGGGATAACTGCTTGTTTATGCGGGATAGTAATATTAACTCCTCCAAAGTTCAAGCAGATAATAGCCTGTAGCGCTGTGGCGAGTTGCTCCCTTTTAATCCGAAATTTCAGATATACTCCTTTAATCCCTAACAATTTAAAAGCCTCATTCTGGAAACAAGGAGAAAGAGAGTGCATAACCGGATCTCCAAAAACGCCAAACAATCTCCTCTGTTCATAAAGCATATTCTTCCCTCCAATATACTGGTTTGTCCTCAAAAAACGGATTTTCATTCACGTAAGCATACGAGCCGCGATATAGAGTCGGAGATACAATGCGTGAGACATTTTTCATCAATGCTCCTCTTATAATTACCTCCTCCATATTAATATTAGCTACTGAAATAGTAGTTGTGTCGAATATAACCGGAATATGTTGCAGGTTGGATATATTCACACGTCCCGTTTTAAGGTGGATATTCTCAGGAAATAAATTAACAGATCCAAATACAGTCCCACTATTGCACCTTATGTTATTAAAGGTTATAACGTCGGAATCTCCGCCATGTATTCCGTATTCGGAAGTAATATCGAATGCCTCTGTCGAAACGGGCCTGTCAATTATAAGATTTTCAAATTTAATGTTTTCTCCGGAAACATCCCAGCCATTCCCCTCTGAAGTTGTTTTAAAAACACCGTTGGTTGAAACCACATTACGAGATTTAATTATTTTAGCAAAGGACCACACCCCGTCTGAAATAGAACTATGGTT